>Ga0123341_1001331_pt1 | contig 18231 bp, 16 predicted proteins | sample Turbeapinknodule_FD_89959 | JGI IMG/M metagenome (GOLD analysis project Ga0123341, IMG submission 89959) | Root nodule microbial communities of legume samples collected from Mexico - Turtle bean Mexico pink nodule | ecosystem: Host-associated > Plants > Roots > Nodule | place: Mexico: Nepantla...
ATATTTCAATAGGATAGTTAAAAAATTAGTCATCTTCATTAAAATATTTTGTAGCGAAATTTTGATAAGATACTCTTATACATTTACATAAAAATAAATGCAAAACAAAACTTTAATTAGTTTTAATCAAGTCTCCTAACAACCCTCATACTTGAATTTATATTTTTATCTTAATTAAATGAATTGAAATAGGGATAAAATTTTAATTATTCAGTAGTAGGAATAAGTTTTTTATAATTAATGAAATTTTAATTTTTGAAAAAAAATCTTATGCGAATTAGCCCGCATATTACTTCTTATGTGGGATGAATCAGTGAAATGAGTCTGCACTCTTAGCACGAGGTGGACTTGCGGGACGGACTAGCATTACTCAGCATTATTAACACTAAAAGAGTTATTGAAAATATTATTTTAAGTATTAATATAAGGAATAAATTATACAATTTATAAAATTAAGTTAAATATTCGCTTTAATAATTTTAATATTTGAGTGAATTTTTGGTTGAATGTTTATATTTAATACTCACAATAATTTAATTTTTTCCCATGATTTTTTTTTGAACGTATTTAAAAAATGCGATTTTTTTGAAGAAAATAAATTATATTTTAAATTAACATTTGTATTATTTAATTTTTAAAAAAATATAATTCTGTTTTAAAATACATTAAAATTTGTTTTAATATATTTACTAAAAAATATATTTTGAAATATGATTTACCTATATTGATATGTTTCTCAAAAGGTATACATTTCTAGGTCTACATTTTCATCCTCCAATTAAAAAAAAATAGTATATGTTCACATTACCTTATCATAATTTTTAAAATTTAGTACTAAACATTTTAGTTAAAGAACCAACATTAAAAATATAAAATACGAACTTTTAGATATTAAGACATTCTTCAAATTTTGACAAAAAAAAAAGAGTTTAAAAAAGAAAATATAAATCCTTAAACCCTAATTCCCTCCATCGATTCCCTCCACAAAACCCTCGTTGGTTGTGACTTCTGAACGAACCCACACACTCTTATCTCTCTTCTTCTGCTCTGCTGCTGCTATGCACACAAAGCTGTTGACCCAAATTCGTCTTCTTCATCCCCTTCTTCCCATGAAGCCTCGCACACTTCCTCTTCTCTCTCGCGCCATCTTCTTCCCTCCCTCCAAGTTCCTCCGAACCGCAGCAACCTTTAAAGCTCGCGCCTTTTCCGCCCGGGTCAGTGCCCACGCCCGCGACAAGATTCCGGTTCGCCCCTCCAAGAGCCTCGTCGACGACGAGGCTGAACTCAGTGACTGGGTCGATGAGTTGCGGACCGGCCGGGTCGACCGCTTCCAACGGCTCGGCAGCGACGACGATGAAGGCCGCGAAACCCGGCCGCCGCGGAGGAATAACAATAGGGCTTCCCCCAATTTGGGGAAGAGGAGGGGCGAGGATTTGATGAGGGGAAGGCAGAATGCGGGTGCGAGGAGAAAGTTTCAACCTCGGAGTGACGACGATGAGGAAATGGTGGAGAGTGGAAGGAAGTTCAAGGGTGGTGGCGTTGGAACGTTTCTCAGCGAAGATGATAGTGAAGATGAAAACAGTGATGGGAGTGAGGAGGAGGAGATATTGAACAAGAGTAGAACCGCTTTGTTTGGAAAACAAAACGGTCTGAAGCCGAAGACTGTTGAACCGACTCCTAGACCATCTTCTCCTGGAGGTTCTGATTCTTATCTGAGTGAATCAAGGTGTGTTCATTGTACCATTAATGTTTCTGTTATGCTACTTGGAGTAGTTTTGGAGTATGTTTGAACAAAGTTCTCCATTAAACAGTTTTAGGAGAGAAAAAATAATATTAAAAATAAAAAATTAGTTTCTCCATAAGTTAAAATATGTTTACGTGAAGCTTGTCTAAATATGCTCTAGTTGTCTGTTTCCTTGCTTGTGTGAATGTATCGAGTCTATTGGTTATTATTGCATAATGCACTTGTTTGGCTAGCTGACACAACATTACTGTAGCTGGTAGTACTTGTTTGAAACGTGTATGTAGGCTTGAGGTGACAAAAGGAACCCAGTTTGCTAATTGAATTTGGGTTTTTTTGGCTTGACCTGTTATTGCTCTGGACTCGAGTTGGACTGAGTTGTCTGTCTTGGGATTTTTCGGATTGCAAGCCTTGAGATGTGGAACAAAGTGAAAAAGAAAGGGATGAGAGGGTGTCTATTGTTCAATACAATTTTTTTCTAGATTGAATGGATACTGTCAACTTTGTGTTTGTCAATGAATGGGATTATGCAACTGTACTTACTGGGTTGTTGTTGTTCCATACCTTCCATGCATGAAGTTGGAAATTGGTTATGGATACTCTCATGGTGGGCACATGTTAAAAGCTAGTTGTCTTTGATTTATAGAGGAGGATAGGAATGAAATTAATATGAAGAGAAAGGAGAGCCTTTTGCTTGTATATTTGTGATGTTTACCTTATGTGCTCTGGCATATACTTTAATCTTATTATGCTATGCTGCTGTCGGGTTATGAATGTCTGATTTTTGAGGTGTGATGCCACAGATTTGACCAATGTTCAGTCTCCCCACTGTCACTAAAAGGAATCAAGGATGCTGGATATGAGAAAATGACGGTTGTGCAGGAGGCTACTCTTCCAGTAATTCTCAAAGGTTGGTCTTTTTTCCTTGGCCATGGAGAATGGAGCCATAAGAAAACGATTTTACGATATAATGTCATTTTTTGTGGCTATGCTTTGCCTGTTTGTAAGAGATGTCATGTCATATGATTTTGTCAAACCCTGTGACCTTTTCTTCTCTTCCTTTTGGTATCCTTTTTGTCTTGAGTTTATAATTTGTGTTGCAAATATCATACTATGTTAAGAGTCTGTATTTAAAATATTGAGCTATCTAATTGATAATATTAAACTAGAACTTATTCCAGCTCTGGTCCACATTGTTCTCATATTTATTGAGTTTATTTATTATTGGGGCACTTATTCCGATTAACATTTTTAGGTAAGGATGTCCTTGCCAAGGCCAGGACAGGCACTGGAAAAACAGTAGCATTTTTGGTAAGTCTCTTGGTGTGTGTTTGCCTAAGTAAATTGGTGGTTAATTGCCTCTTTATATTGGGACGTTTCTTCATATTCATTTATGGGTGACAATTAATGTAAGAAACAGTTGACACAAGGGATACATTTGAAATAAGCAAACTACTTCATTGGACCACTCTGCTTAATTTCTTGGGCTTCAGAACAGAGTTGGATATTTTATCATGATTCATGACAATTGGGCAATTCTTGCTTGCTTCTATTTTCTTTTCAATTGTTTTTGTTTTTAGGCATGGAGGCTGCTATAACATTTTTTAACTAGTCTGCAGTGGGAGTATTAAAGAATCTTCTATGTTGATCAACAAATACCTTTAAAAGTTTTAAAATACTGATTAAAATGTCTAATAAAAGAATACATGAAAAGGTCTACTTGAGCTTCAACTTAATAGCACAAATCGTTGTGCTGGAAACTAATCTATTGTTTTGTTGCACCTGTAGTAACAGATGAATAGTAGTTTTTTACTCTTAATTTTTTAAGTGTTTTTATTCAGCTTCCGTCAATTGAAGTTGTGGTAAAGTCACCTCCAAGTGATCGTGATAATAGGCGGCCACCAATTTTTGTTCTTGTCATATGCCCAACTCGAGAACTTGCAAGTCAGGCTGCTGCAGAGGCCAATAAACTGCTTAAGTATCATCCTGCCATTGGTGTTCAAGTTGTGATTGGAGGCACAAGACTTGCTCTAGAACAGAAGCGAATGCAAGCAAATCCTTGCCAGGTAAACTCTTCTCATTGCTACCAAAGTTTATTTTATGTTGTTATTAGTTACTGTATGCCTCCATATGGCCCATAATCTATTCTGAAATATCCCTACGCTACTAAACAGTCTTGACGTAAAATTGCTGTACATATTATTGTTGGCACATTTGTGTTCCAGCTGTCACAAATTGTAGGATCTTTTTTTTTGACCAAACATATTAGATTAAAACTTATTTTTATCATCATCATAAGTTTCTTTACTAATTTCTGTTAAACATCAAGAGACAAAAAGCACCAAATTTATGTTGGTGTATAAGTGTTTTAGCAAAAGATTTTTATGAGTATCACCTGACTGTAGCCTAAAACTAGTAGCATCTTGATATTTTAATTTGATTTAAGGCTTTTGATCTATTATTTATTTGCATCCTCATCCTCATATAGCTAACTACTAACTAGTTTCCAGACTTTGTTGATTAAATATTTAGTTGTGATAATAAGGTCACATGTTCTGTTCACACACACCGTTAACTTCCAGTTGCATGCTGTATACAGATCCTTGTGGCTACTCCTGGAAGGCTTAGAGACCATATTGAGAATACTGCTGGTTTTGCATCTAGGCTGATGGGTGTGAAGGTTTTGGTGCTTGATGAAGCTGATCATTTACTTGACATGGGATTTCGCAAAGACATTGAAAAGATAATTGCAGCAGTCCCTAAACAACGACAAACTCTTATGTTTTCTGCCACAGTTCCAGAAGAGGTATTTTTTTTTCTTTACCTTTTTATTTTATGGTCGTATGTTTCTTGTTTAGAAAAGATAGAAGTATTGAGCTTATTCTGGTAATTTATTGTTGCAAAGGTACGTCAAGTTTGTCATATTGCTTTGAGAAGGGATCACGAATTTATCAATACAGTTCAAGAGGGTAGTGAAGAGACACATTCTCAGGTAATTGTTTATAATTTTCACGCTAAATAACTAACAAGGTACTTGCATGGTTGAGGTAATGAATGCGCATTTTGCTAGAACCAGTATAATGTCTTTTTATGATATTTATTTATGGGGTTTTGAATCATTTCAGGTCCGCCAGACGCATTTAGTTGCTCCATTGGACAAGCATTTCCCTTTACTATATGTTCTTCTGAAGGACCACATTGCAGATGATGTTGATTACAAGGTATGTTTTCCAATATACACCTTCAAGACATATAACATGATTAACAAGCAAGGCTATAATTTTTTATTGCTCTATTACTGGTTAAATTCTATGTGATAAGACAACAAAATATTTTACTTTTTCATTCACAGTTCACATATTTTACAAAGATATGAATGTATTGGTTTATCAGGTTCTTGTTTTCTGCACAACTGCTATGGTCACTAGACTTGTTTCTGAACTTCTTGGTGAGTTGAACTTGAATGTGAGAGAAATTCATTCAAGAAAGCCTCAGAGTTATAGAACCAGAGTCTCTGAGGAATTTCGGAAGTCAAAGGGTCTCATCCTGGTTACTTCAGATGTATCTGCACGTGGAGTTGATTATCCAGATGTCACTCTTGTTATACAGGTAATAGCTACAGATGTATCTGCCTGCGATACACATTCCCAATATCATTATTCTGATATTTGTAATCAGCCTTTGCAAACCATGATAACAGGCATCCTAGGACGCTTTATATGGGTTATATTTTTAACATTTTACCTTTTATCATGAAAATCAATGAATATTTGAAAGAATGCTCGATACATTATACATTTGCTGAAAGGTGACACCTGTGGGCATTGTTGAGAAGTTAAAACACAGGCTATTATACGATAAAAGTAATTATTTTGTTTCGTCTTTCCTACATTTGTCAAATGGACAGGTTGGTTTGCCAACAGATAGAGAACAGTATATACATCGCCTGGGTAGAACTGGCCGAAGAGGGAAAGAAGGGCAGGGCATACTGCTGCTGGCTCCTTGGGAAGAGTTCTTTTTGTCTACCATAAAAGATTTGCCTATTGAGCAAGTTCCCGTGGTACCTTCAGTTGATCCTGATACTAAGAGAAAGGTATTACTTTTCACTGGAGACACTTTTTTAGATCAAAACCTCGTTTTAGACTTTTAGTCCCTTTGATGGTAAGCGCTTGTCATTTAAGTTCCTAATTTGATCAAATCTTCACTTCTGTCTCCAATTTTAGGTGTTCACTGTAGTCCTTCTCTACTAACTTTCCACTTTTGTTCCTTTGGTGGTTGTCGCTTGTCATTTTAGTTCCTAAATCATAAAATCACTTTGGTCTTCGATTTTGCAAAGTCTTGTTCGCTTTATCATTGACAGGGACTATAATAAATGTCTTGTTGAAAAATAACTGTTAGAATTAGTATTCAAGACCTTGTTCAAAAGTGTTAGAGGGCCTAGATTGAATGGTCTGTTTGTCCAAAAACTATCTTGACACTTTTGATTCATGACTCTTGCTTATGCCGTCTAACTTGTTTTCACCCACCAATGTGAGACTTGTTATCCAACATTAGCTTGGGATTATGTTCCTTTTCTCAAGTTCTATAAACCATTACCCTTGTATCTTTAGGAGACTAAAGTTTGGGTTCATATTTTTTTTCCATCTCCTGTTTTGGCATGTTTATCAAGGAATGAATTTGGAGCCATATATGACAACCACATTTTTGGTGTTTACAGGTAGAAAAAGCTCTATCCCATGTGGATATGAAGAACAAAGAAGCAGCATATCAGGCATGGCTTGGTTACTACAATTCGAACAAGAAAGTGGGGCGTGACAAGCATAGGCTAGTGGAGCTTGCAAACGAGTTCAGTCGAAGCATGGGGCTTGATAACCCTCCAGCTGTAGCTAAGATAGTCCTTGGCAAGATGGGCCTCAGGAATATCCCTGGTTTACGTTCCAAATAGCTTATTCTTTCAATTCTGTCAAATATGTATTCATTTTTAGTCTTAATGCTCATTCACAATTAATTGTAAGACTGCAGAGACATCAAAATAGAATTATATCATTGTGTGTTTATCTTGGCTATTCTACTTCTTAATTATATCATTCAACCAACCAAAATACACCATCTATTCAACTTCATGCTGGTTGAATTTGTTGTCATTCACTATATAGCGATTTCAAATGAATCAAACCCCTTGATGTTGGTGAATATTAGGTGGAAGGGAGATGGCAGTTTGCAAGAGGTATATTAGGAATAATGTACAAGTAAAGAAATTATATTCAAATCTTGGTGTTTAAGTTTGCTGGGTTGTTACTAGTTTTACTCATACTATATTTATAAAAATATTCCTATCTTGTCAGATTAAAATATTAGTACATTCTTATAATTATTGTTATGACTAATTTACCTATGATTAATGAAATATTTTACTCTAAATTAGTTATATTTATAAAATATTTTTCCATACGAACATATAAATGAGAACTCAAATTCAAAAGTATATGCTTAAAGGATAACATTTTGCAAGGTTATCTTGGTTGAATCCAACTTCAGCACATCTAACTATAATATCGATAAAGTGATATGATATAATATGAATAAAGAAATACACAAAAGTTACAAGTGCTAATAAAGTGTTCGTATATTATGATTTTATGACAAAGTATTACCAAGTCTTTGGACAGTCCCTCTTTTTTTTTACAGTAACAAGACAAATTGTGTTTTGTTTTATATAAGGATAGATACATCTATATATAAAACCTTGTTTTTTTCTCTTTCTTTTATTTTCGTTTCAGTGCAAACAACTTCAAATAGTACTTTATTTTTCTGTTTTATTTATTTTTGCTACTTCTTACATCCAAAAAAATACAAACTACAAACCAAATAGAATTTGGAGTTCGAGTTTTACTACCTATAAAATATATTTAGCTCTAAAACTTAGGTTAAGCTTATTTATACTTAATTTATGAAAAGGCTATTATATCCTTAAATATTTAATATATATATATATATATATATATATTGTATTTGTAATAAAAAATTGAACACGGTTATTGTACTAAAGTTCAAATTCAATTTGTTCGCAGTATTAATTGAGTCTACTCTTTTACTAACCTCGTGAAGGAACTAGATTAGTTTTAAGATAAAACTGCGAAACAACGTGGAAAATGTTCATCAACATAAAAAAAAACTTTTTATTTGTGTTTAAATTTATTGTAATGCACGTGTTTTTAGGAAGAAGTTGAATTGACAACTATTTTCTAACAATAATTCTTTGATATATTATCTAATATTTATTTAAAGCTTTGATTTAAAAATTAATTTGAGTCTGAAAATATGAAACTTGTAATTTTTTTCTAACAATTTTTCTTAAAAAATGTTTCCCCAAATTTCTCTCAAACTTTTCAAGTTTTCTTTCAGTTTATTTCCCTGACAACTTGTCTTTTTTTTTTGGTAATTTAATATATAATTTCTTTGTTATATTCTATACAAGACAGGAATGCTCGGGACAACTTAGGTATTTGGGAATGTCAGCTCGGTGTTTGAACCCAAAAGTTGAGTTGTGAACTCAGTCCAAATGTTGGTTAGTCCAAAAAAAAATGTAATCAAGATAAAAGATAAAGAGACTGTTATCATATTATTATGAAGATGAAATATATAATTATTATTGTTTAAATTTGTTATTATATTATTCTGAAGATGAAAGATATAATTATTATTGTTTAAATTTGTTATCATATTATTTTGAAGATAAAAGAGATGTTTTATCTCTTGTGATAATATGCAAGTTAATTATATATTAATTAATACATGTTAGTTACATATTAATTAATAGTATTAATATAGTTGTTGGTTGAAAAGATAAAGTTATTAAATAAGAGAAGCACCTTGAGGAAGGGTGCACACTTGTTGTTAACACCTGAAACTTGAAGATAAGTGGTGTTCCGTTTTCTATTATTATTTTCAATAAAGATAAGATTCTCATGAAAAAAATTTGTTACAAAAATAATTATAAAATAGACTTGAGTCTCCTAGTAAAGGTATGTGGTTTTTAAGACTGAAACGGACTAACGAAGCCAAGTTAAAAGTGATGCCACAAATTATATATACATTTTTAACTAACAAAACTATTTCTTATATATAATTTGTACCATTATTCTGAAAACCTTTTATTTTATTCAATCAAAAGAAATCTAATTACTTTTCGAATTTAATTATGTAAATGAAAGATTCACTTCCAAAAGTAAAATTTCACCTATCTATATATAATTAATTATAGTGGATTTCAAAACTTATAGTATTAATGGCATGTATGACTTTACAAATACATGTAAGATATTTTCTTTTCTAAATATTAAAGAACTTTTAAACTATAATTTACAAATATCTTATCATGACTAATGTCGATTAAAAAAATTAAACATCAATTTAAAACACTCAGATCAGAAGCGAACAATAACAATTATTTGAGAATACCACAAGTCTTACCTTATTAAATAATAATTTCAAACTAATATAAAAAAAGAGTGCAATTTATTATCATCAATTTTTACAATAACTAAAAAATTATATTTATCATAATTTGTTACAATAGAAAACTTTTTCATGATGCATAAAAACCAAGCCCTATAAAAACTTTCAAAATTTGTCTCATAATATGAAAATTACTTATTTTCAATTTAATGAATGTAAATAGTCAAAAGATACCCAAACTTCAACATAATTGCTATTTAAGAAACAAAATTTCGAAAGTCTGTCGTAACTGGTACATACTTTTTAATTAGATGTTTCCTTTTGATTAGTTACAATGGATTCTCATCAATTCTTAAAAGATCATAACTTTTTATCTCTTTGTTGAAGATTTGAGGAAGACAAACGCAAATGACATCTAATATATCTAATATCACAATTTTATTGCCAGTAAGCTATAACAATGTTCAAAAGTTCAGCATAGATCTTCTGCATGTTCTAAAACAAGAACCCAATTACATTCATTGTATAAAAGAGAATCTGACAATTCTATAACATGGTGGTAAAATTTCTAAACTTCTGAACCTAGGCCAGTTTTCTAAATTTTGTTGGGTTACAAATGTGTCTAAACTTTCAATAAAATTCTAATCCATCCCTTTCTTCCTTTTGCTAGACTGGGAGCAGAGTACTGCATACTCTCTGTCACCATGTTTCATCCTCAAAACATGTTCTTGGATGGACAAACTTAACCAAAATTGGTTAATCACCTATAAGTGTACATGCAAGAGTCTGGCCACAAGCAAGGGACCAAGATATTTTCCTTTTAAGAACAGTAATGCCACGAAATGGACACTGCACTCCCCAGTTACATGCCCTGCCGGGTCCTGCTACAAAAAAAGAGGAAAATCCTCCTCTTTCAACTGTTAACTCCTGGCCACCGATCAGGCAGCAGAATTAGGGGGCCCTGTTGAAAACCATAAAACTAAGACACAATGAAACAATCCAACTGAATAATTATGAGTTTAAAATCTATGAATCAACTGTGTAAAGGATTTTTACACCTTCAACCAATTGGAAATTGTCACATATGGTAAATTTGTTGACTTTAACAATAATTGTGTCAATGTAAAGTGGTTTTTACACTGTCAACTTTGATAAACAATCATGTTAGGGATTACTTTTAAGGTAATTATTGTTAAATTGGACTAAATAAGATGCTTGCTTCATGAATCAAGGGAAAATTATAAGAGGTAGAGTACGAACAACTACCTTGAGACATGAGGTGAGGAAGGTTGATCTGGTGAAGACCGTTGGGTGTGACCACCACGAAACCTTTGCTCTTCATGTGCTCCACTAGATTGACTTCCCTCATTTGCCTGTGACAGCTCATTGACACCTGAGAACCCCATTGGTCCCAAAGTCCCAAACTCAAGCTGCTCTGCGGGTGAACCGTAGCCAGAATTGTGATCAAAAGGATAAAACATTACAACAGATTGCATTGGACCATTTGATGAGACTCCGCTTGGGTTCATGGCTGGCATAGGATACATTCCATAAGTTACATTGGAAGAATTACTCTGCGAAGAATTTGAGCGGACTGGACCATTCTGGTGAGGAATGAAGGTGTCATGCCTATGTGAACCCCATGGTCTCTCCGCACGGCTCTCAGTAGTAGACAACCGCTCTGGCTTTGAGTTGGACTTCTCCATTTGGTTGCGATTATGGCCACGTCCAGTTCCTCGCAATTTTGAGTTAGTATTCCAATTCCCTTCTCTATCACCATGATGGTCATTTCTATCATAATTGTAATTTCCCCTTCTGGTAGTTGTGGGATGCCGATCCCGAGCAGACACCTTCTGAAATAAATTAAAGGGAAGGTATAATAGTATAAAGAAAATAGATTTTGAAATGAAAACACTAATTAGTTTGGTATATGCATGCATGTAGGGAAGAAACACACTGCAGGAAAAGTACCAAGCTCCATAGAGTTTATCATACCGGATTTGGCAGGTAGGTTCCAGTCCCACTTCTATACCGTGGCATATCATCTACATAACGTTGGTAAATATTGGTAGGTCTATTAGAAACTGACTGGAGAGGAGCAACAGGAACCAGACGTGGCCCATAGCTCATAAGCTGATTAAAAATATTCATGTTACCAGAAATTGGTCTTCCAGGACCATCCCAAGGATATCGACCCTGCAAATAAACAGGAGGCACCATAACAGGTGAAGGATGGCGCGTGTTTTGACAAAATCGGCCATATTGCAAATTTTGCCAGTGACTAACAAAGTCACTATTAAGAATGTCAGGCTTGTGCTCTGATGACTCGATAGCCACCCTTGCAATAGAATTGGAAGGGCTTGACACCTCAGGGTGTTCATACCCCTCAGATGAATCAAAATTCTGACTTGAATCACTGTTATCTGCCCCTTCTTCCACATTGAAGTTGCTTGTTGAAGTGTCAGAAGACTCAGTTGGAAAATTATATAAAGGAAGCATCGTGACAAAGGGAACAGGTGGCCCTGTAGGATAGAATGTAAACGGAAGAACCCCAGAATTATCAGCTGCTCTTTGGCGAGAACCAGGACCTATAAGCACTGGAGCTATAGGGAGTGGAGTATCTGGTCCACTAGTCTGAGCAGTTTCAAAACTAGATATTTGATTCCTTGGAACATGTATGGAAGAAACAGATGTGGGCCAAGTGCTTCTTTCTGGCATATCAGATGGCACCGTTGACAAAGGAGTCCACTCTCTGTTTTCATCATCTACTCTATTAGATGAAATTTCTGAAACATTCTTACCCTTCCCATAAACATGATTTTGAAATGGCATTGAGGGAGTATTTTTCCTCCCCCTTCTCTCCCTTGTTGATTTTGAGGATTTAACTGATGAACCATCCCAAGAGCTTTCAGAAGGGGTCCTACTCCTGAAGGAGCTCGAAGGAGGTGCACTGGATAACTCTGAAATTGCTGTTCTATCATCAAAATAAACCTCATTTCTTCGGCCATCTTGAAAATGAAAATTGTCAATATGCTCTTCTCTGGTTGAACCTTGGTTTTCTTTAGTAAACTTCTGCTGAACTCCAGCAGAACTGTTACTGTTGGAGCTGCCTACCCGAGACAATGGGGCCGAGTTGTAACTGCCTGAAGTAGACTGTTGCCTATCCTCTGGGGGCATTTCAAGATTTCCATTATCAACTTCAACCTCACTTGCAGAACCCCTTTCCTGTTCATGCCAATAATCATTATCAGCTTCTGTTATATTCGCCTCGACTGAATTGAAATTCTCATGGTTAGTTTCAAGTAAATCTTGAGGACTTGAGGTCATTCCTATGCCAGGGAAATATGGAGTCAATGGCGGGATGAAGCCTTGAGGAAATTGCATATTTGCACCCCAAGGAGCCTCAATAAAGGGAATGCTACCCATGTTTCTCTGACCATATCCCATTGACGCAAGAATGGAAGGTGGAAAGGGAAATGGTAGGTGACCAGGTGCAATATTCATTGGAACATGATTCTGACCACTGAAACCCTGAGCTGTGGGAGATGCCATCATATTCAAAAGGTCCTGCTCCTCTTGATGCATCATCTGCATTCCTCCTGCACCTGAAACAGATGCAAACTCTTCACCTATGACACCTGAGTTTGACTCCTCAGGATTACTGTTTGAATCAGCAGCATTTTCAAGAGCTCGATGAGATGAGATGTGCCTTACAGATGACTCGTCCTTTCTTATAGCTACATCAGGTTCAACATTCTTCTTTCGACTAGTCTCCAACTTCACAAAGGAATTCTGGCCTTTACTATTTTCTGTTGCTTTTGTATGTCTTCCTTGGATTGGAACATCACCATATGAGTCCGTCAGCTCAGGGCTAGAACGTGTCCTGGCAAACAGAAACCTTCCCTGAACATCACTCACTTGGTCAGCTTTAACATTTCTCTGACCTTTATCAAAATGAGCACCTTGATTAGAATTAGTTTCCCTCCTAACATGATCAAAGGTCCTTGAATTATTTTGGCTTCCATAATTCTTTTGATTCTGAGTATGTGACACTGTAGAAACAACATTTCCAGATGTCTTTCCAGATAATAAATTACTATACTGAGATAGAACACTTTGTGAGACATGTTCCCCTTCAGTAGATTCATGATTGGAGGCATTATCAATTTTATGGTTATTGTTCTGCAGATTGTCAGACCTCTGTAATTGGTCATGACTGGACAAACTCAAACGCTGTAAGTCAATGCTTGGAACATCAGGCCTTTCCCCACTTCCATGTCTGTCCCAAGTGTTCAAAAAGAACTGATTCACCTCAGAAAATAATTCCTCCTCAGGGCAATCAAGTAATCTAGTCAGCCTTTTTGCCCCAAATGCAAAGGCACTGCGTATCCTAAAGAAATTACCTGGTTCACATGTACCGTACATGCAAAATTAGCAAAAAGACAAACAGATAAAAAATAGTTAAGGGGAACTAAAAGCAAACAAATACAATGCACATTTTACTACATCAGGACCAGGATGCATAAAATTTGCCACACTCTCATTGTTGGTTACAATTAGATAAAGACAAGGTTTATTTTTTTCAATTCTAAAATCCAGATGTGTGCCAAAAGTATTGGAAGCTATAAGCAAATATAGCACCAATCGTCTATAGTATGCCAGATTTTCTATTTACCATATATGGGAAAAAAGAAGCCATAAGAATGACTCCCAAGGAATATAGAAGTAAATCACCATGGACATGTAGGGAAAAATGTTGGTCATTGCAAAAATGATATATCAGCTTGAGTTTTATGCATTTTTCATTACACATCCATTGCATAAAATATACATAGAAAAACAAGAAAAAAATAAGGAGTCTGCAAGATATCAGGAAAGACAACAACAAAAAGGTGAGGATAACATTCGTGTTTATCCATAGACAGTATCCATACTCCAACTCCACTATTCCATATGTCTTAATTCTTCCAAATTCACAAAATTCATATTGTTGCATTAAAAACTAGCAGCAGGGACATAATGAACTTGGCCAAAACTATAATCAGATAAATAGACACATGTATGAAATGAGCCAAACCCAAACTTCTAAAACCAACACACCTTTGCTTACACTACGACCAAGGTTATTGTTGACACGCAAAGGATCAATAACATTGAAATGCTTGGAAACAAATGGTTGCCCCTGATTTTCTTGGCCACCAGGGAAAACAGCATAAACTGAGCTACAGGCATCTAGAAATAACTTGCTGAGAAGTAAATCTCCACCATCTTTTCGAGGAGGTTCGGCTATGGATAATGTTAGTGAAGGAATAAGAAAAATAATCAATACATAAAAAAAAAACTAAATCAATATATGGACAAAAGTATTTTTGATTGGAATGCAACTACCTGACACATCCGGGAGCAAACTAATAGGTACTGGACCCCACAGACTTACACAGAAATTATCCCAGTCAAACTTACTAAAGAATTCCAAAAATCGATACAACACCTACATAAGCAAAAACAATACCATGTCAAATCAATCATCAAAAACACTAAAATAAAATAAATCCATGTAATTTCTGTTACCTCAAGTGGTCCAGAAAAAGAATTGTTGAAAACATGAAAAATGTAAAGAACCAAGGTCTCTAAGGCATAAGTTGAGATAAGTCCATGGTGAGCACCGAGTATACGGCTCTCATAGTAACACCAAGCTTTTATCAGAATAATACTACGCTTGAATAAATGATTTTGATTAATCAGATTATCAACCTACAACAACAAACTCATTCTTGTAAATCCAAGAAAAAAAAAATAGTGCTGATGTCACATTTTCAAATGATATACATTGTTAAGCATATGAGATGCACCAAATTACCTCCTCAAGAAAACAAAGGGTACACAAACCTCCAAGCTGGTTAAATGAAATGTCTACTACAATATTCTCAACGAGACACTTTATAATTTTTACCTGCAAATAAAGGGCACAATAACAAAAAAATCTCTCTTAAAAATCTAAAGCAAGCCAGACAATTAGCAAAATTTATAACAGTTAGACGCACAAATAGCTAGTACATTGTCATTTTCATTTCTAAGTATTTAAAAATGCCCAACCATGCTTCACGAGTTCACAAAAAATTTAAAGTATACAAAATCAATTCAGCAATTAATAGTATAAAATAAGTGTTTCTCAAGCTAGCAATCTATCCCTTTGTTATACATAATCAATCATCTATGATCATCAGCTTTTGAAACAATCTCACATAACGAAAGTCTATGACTTGGTAATGGTTAACATACTATGATAATATAATATGAGATGGTTCATTATTATAATGTCTTAAACCTTGTGTTCTAAGACCTTAAGCTTCTGCGACAATCCCACAACAACTTTAAAAATTCCCCTCACACTCACGTGAACTAGTGATGTGTATGAGTAAGTGGGGTATGATTAAACATATGAAAGATACCACAACAGTTATATCCTTGGGGAATGTGAATGCAGAGTAGCATTAAGACTTTAAATTGAAAATAAATCCAAACTTAAGCATGATACAAATTTCTCAACCAAATTGAGAAAGCAACTAATAGAACAAACTATATGATTAATAAACAAAGCAGAGTGACAGTAAAAGTTCAACAATTCTGAAGATTTTCTATATTAGAGAACCTACTTCGGCCTGGATATACTGAACCTCCTTGACATGAAACTCTGCATTCTCATTCTTCTCCTCATTTTCCAGCATGTCCCGAACCTGATGTGCCCATGTCTCCTTCAGATTTTGATTCTTACTGAATGCTGTTAAGTCAATATCTCCATCAGGCAAATAAGTTTTGAGGGGCACCGACCCAAAGGTGAACACCTGTAATTGTAAACAATCATTTACATAATAATATGTAAGTACAACTTCAAGCTAACATCAATAATATTACTGATCTTCTTCTGGATGAAACAAAGAAAACCATGATACAAAATACCCATCAAATCACCAAATTGGGATTTCTGACCTAGCACCACTCTGTTTAAGACTTGCAACAGCATGATACTGCTATTAAGCACTTCCATCATGCAATAATAATATCAAAATTGATCACAGCAACCTTTGACAATTAAATTATCATAGCATGGTCATAGCTAAAACAATGGATGACTCACTAATAATCATAAGCTACTATGCAACAGATAAACCACAATACACCAACCTCGCAAGGGAAGCACTTCATGATCAGCCGTTGGACATAGTCAGCAACCGCATTCCGGCGCTCCTCAGAGGGTGGATTAGGCTGAATGCAGGCAATCAGCTCTGCAGTCCTTTGCTCGGCTTTCAACCACCGCTCCGAGTCAAGCACCTGTATCACGGAGGCAGCTTCATTGGGCAACAAACCATTAGGCAATAGCCCACTTGGTGGCTGTGCCCAACCTTCATGTTCCCCCATGCAAGCCTATGTTTCAACACTCCCAACAAAACCTACCAACCCAAACCAACACGCCGCCACCACCACAGTTCCTTCTAGATAACCCAAAACAACCAATATTCAAACTCACAAAAACCCAATAAAGCTTGCAGCGATACTTAATATCTCAGGGTTCTCCCACCGACTTCGGAAGGGAAAAATTTTCCCCTTGCAAAACAAACAGACCAAGACAGAACTTAATTCTCTCAGTAGTCAAAAAATATTAAATAGTAAAAAAGAGAGAAAAAAACTGTGAAATTCAACAAACCAATTCTGGGTATTATTACCCAAAAATAACACAGACAGATGGAACGGGAGAATTTCAGAGAACCCCACCCAGCACCAAGCGAATCCCCAAAAGTTACCAAAACCAGATTTTGCAAAAGACCCAAATGAATCAAACAATAAGAGAGTTGCTTGGTTGTAAGAAGAGAAGAGTTTAGATGGTTAAAACCCTAACGGAAAAGGGTGATTCCCAACACAGTGGAAGTGTAGGGAGGAAACAATAGCGTAGTGTGCAAACCCAGAAATGCGTAGAGGAGATGGTTGGCATCAAAACATTAGGTGGGAGAAAAGCTGGGGTGCGATCAAAAACGGGCCTTGGTGCAGATAGAGAAAAGGGTGCAAAACGAGGGGTGGTTGTTGTGTGTGAAATATGAATGATGAATATTAGGGATTGAAGAAGTAGGCTAGAAAAGGGGTTCGGCGTTGAGAGAGAAGAGTGTTGGTGTTGTGAATGTGTGCATTTAAGGGGTTTTCTTTTTCTATTTTCCTTTTAGTTTTGCAAAAATTTATTGGCAAACTGAGCCTGTGAGGGTGATAATAGAATCTTGTGAGATAGACAATGAAAAAAGCAGCACAGAGAAAAAGGGAAAAAGGAAAGAAATAAGTAAAAATATTCAGTTATTCATTCCATGTTTTTTCAATTATTTGCACCATATTCCTTTTTATCAAAATGGGAATTGTTAATGTCATCTGAAAACAATGTTTACTTCTGAAGTCACCAGACCCATAACCAAAAGCCTAGCCCCTTTTCATCAAATCTGGACTCTGTTTTCTGTTTTGGGCTGCACTCATCAAATCTACTCTAATAACTTCATCACACTTTATTTTCATCATTCTTGATTCACACTGTGTTTACAAACTCATTCAGGAAAAGGAATTAGGTTTATCAATTTCTGAAGACCACAATTTGATTTTGACACTGGCTAATGAAATTATTTGAAAAGGAAAATAATTAATAACTTTTGCAAATAAGAAACAATTAGAGCAAATTGAGAAAGTGAGGAAGGAAAGCTTTTTTTTAACTATAAGTATGAAGCACAAGGGACATTTGGTAGAATTTTGTAGTTTTCTGGAATTTTTTACCTTTAAAACTATTTTTCCAGTTTTTTAGCTTCAAACAACTCATCCAAGAGAGAGAAATAAATGTACTTTGGGTTTTAGGCATACCCAAAATATTAAAATGTAACTTAGGTTTCTACTTTTAAGTGGGTGTATGGAAAAATTAGATTTTGAAATTATTCAAGATAAAGTTAAAGACAAAATTTGGATTGTATTGAAAAAAAAAAGGGGATAGAACAGTTGAATATGTC
>Ga0123341_1001333_pt1 | contig 18226 bp, 9 predicted proteins | sample Turbeapinknodule_FD_89959 | JGI IMG/M metagenome (GOLD analysis project Ga0123341, IMG submission 89959) | Root nodule microbial communities of legume samples collected from Mexico - Turtle bean Mexico pink nodule | ecosystem: Host-associated > Plants > Roots > Nodule | place: Mexico: Nepantla...
ATAATAAGTATTTTTATATATTAAAAAAATATATTTAATCACTAATAAAGAAAAAAAAAGCATAGTTAAAAGTAGTTTGTTTGAGAATATTTCCACTTAAATTTATAAATTTAAAATACATAATCAGCAATACAATACAAATTAAATATAGAAATAATAACAAGAAATGTGTTATTGGATGGTGAAAATTAGAATTTAACAGTGAAATGTGATTTCCAAAAGTAGAAAGCAGTTTTGGATGAGTGTGGGTAGAATTGATAAAATGAGAATTTATTAATGCAAGCAATGAGAGAAGGAGTAAAGGTATATATATGATAAAGAAGATGGAAAGGCAGAGGAAAGAGAATGGTTAAAATGTCACCCACAGAAAAAGAAAGGCGGTAACCATATCAAAACCAACTGGATCTGCCATTCGGTTCCTGCAACCTCAACAATCTGAATAATTGAAAGCGGTGCGGTTTGGTACGGTTCGATGCGAGGCCACAATTGGATCAACACGTTGCTACCGGACGAGTTGCTCATCGAGATCTTCCGCCGTCTCGACTCCAAGTCCAGTCGCGACGCGTGCTCCCTCGTCTGCACGCGCTGGCTCCGCCTCGAGCGACTCACACGCGCCGCCATCCGCATCGGCGCTTCCGGCTCCCCGGACCTCTTCGTTCACCTCCTCGCCGCGCGTTTCTCCAACGTCACCACCGTCCACATCGACGAGCGTCTCTCCGTTTCGATCCCCACTCACTTCGTTAGCCATATTCCTCTCTCACTTTGTTCCCAAACTTTTGCCTTCTCTATTCCTTAGTTTCTCTTTCTCTGATTCTTTTTATTTACTTTTCTTTTAGCAGGGGAGAAGACGCGCGAGCGAGAATTCCGCGGTGAAGCTGCACTATGTGGCTGATAAACACGGCTCTTCCTCTGACCAGAGCGATTTCGATTCGCTCTGTTTGTCTGATTCTGGATTGGCTGCTCTCGCTGAAGGCTTTCCCAAACTCGAGAAGCTTAGGTTAATCTGGTGTTCTAACGTCACCAGTGAGGGGTTGACATCGCTAGCGAGGAAATGCGTTTCTTTGAAGTCCTTGGATTTGCAGGTATTTATTTACTTTTCTTTTTTGTTGTCTAGCTAATTGGATTTTCGTTCGCGGTTTCAACTGTTTTGTCGTGTTTATCTGCATGGTTTGAATGTTTTTTTTTTGCAATGTTTTATTTACTTAGTCTGAGCGTATAGTGTTTAGCGTTGTTGTGAGGTTACATCAGCATTGATGTTTAGTTTTTTCACAGTAATATAAGTATACAATTGTTTTGAAATGAATGTTTAGAGCTTGGTGTTGGATACAAAGTTAGAAGTGTTTTAAAGAGCTCTTCTAAGGGAAAGAAGAGCTGTTGAGAGTTTTTTTTTTTTACAGAAAAAGAGCTTGTTCTTCGGTGGAGAAGCTCTCAAAAGCACTTGTATCCAAACAGGCCCGTAGGCTATGTTTGGCTCACTGTTTGGCTCCATCAACTTGGGTAAATTTGGTTTGATGATGTTTTTTTCTCGCAAGTGCGATTGCACACCTACATTTGTCTTGAAACCAACCCTCAATTGAAAGTGATATCAAGGTTGCTAAATGAAATACATTCAAATATGCTCTAAGTTTCTGTAATATATTGAGACTGGAAGGAAAATATAATAGATTTTTCCTTTTTTTTATTGAAGCTAGTAGATTAAAGTTCATTTCTTGTGAAGCATTGCAATTTGAGATACCAACGCCCTTTTTTTTCTTCCTTTCTGTGCGTCATTTTCCTTGTCACAGTATTAATATCTACGAGATTATGAGTAGTTTGGCGTAAGGGATGCATACTCATTATTTTAATTAACAAGATTTTCCTTTAGGGTTGTTATGTTGGAGATCAAGGTTTGGCTGCTATTGGACAGAGTTGCAAGCAACTTGAAGATTTGAATTTGCGTTTCTGTGAAGGCTTGACTGACACGGGTTTGGTTGAATTGGCATTGGGTGTGGGAAATTCGTTAAAATCTATTGGAGTAGCAGCTTGTGCGAAAATAACTGACATTTCAATGGAAGCTGTGGGATCACACTGCAGATCTCTAGAGACCTTGTCATTGGACTCTGAGTTCATCCATAATAAAGGGTTGCTTTCTGTGATTAAAGGATGTCCACATTTGAAAGTTCTAAAGCTACAATGTATTAATCTAACAGATGATGCTTTGAAAGTTGTGGGAGCTAGTTGTTTGTCTTTGGAGATATTGGCTCTATACAGTTTTCAGAGATTTACTGATAAGTGAGTTTCTTTCTGATCATTGCTTTGCAGAATTGCTTCATCTGACCATGGTTGAATTCACACAAAAATCACATTCATTGGGCATAGTACAGATTGAATATTTCTTTCTTGTGTTAAGACTTGATCAACCATTTTGCAGATTTGATTAGTTATTTGTCTTTGGAGTTATTTGCTCAATATAGTTTTCCTAGATTTACTAATAAGTTAGCTGCTTTCTCATCATTGCCTTTTCAGGATCTGTTTGATTTGACTACTGTTAAAATCACAAAAAGGCACATGCACCAGGCACAGTGCAAATTGCATATTTCTTTCTTGTGTTATAACTTTACCAACCATTTGTTGGGTTGATAAATTCAAAAGAGCCATTAAAACAATTTTTTCTGATTTTTTTTCAAATTCTGTCTTTTTATTAAAAGATCCAATGTTGTCATTTGATCCGTGTTATCAAACTCATCTAGTAGGGTGAGACTTGGTTGCTTTTGTAATTCTTTTTAATTTTCCTTTTACGTGAGCCTTATATGAACTGCAAACTTTCAGTCTTTTTCCACGCTTCTACTCTACTTGTTATTTTTGCATTCCGATATTGATTCTTTCATTTTTTACTGTCTGGTTAGTAATACTTTTTTGTCTTTTTATAATGTCTACATCCAGGGGTTTGTATGCCATTGGGAATGGATGTAAGAAGTTAAAGAACTTGACTTTAAGTGATTGCTACTTCCTAAGTGACAAGGGTTTGGAGGCAATTGCTACTGGCTGCAAGGAACTTACTCATCTTGAAGTGAATGGATGCCACAATATTGGAACTTTGGGGCTAGAATCTGTTGGAAAATCTTGCCAGTACGTTTTTTCACTAATTTAAGTTCCCTGAAATGTTATAGATGTGTGTACTATAACTCTTGTATGCAACAAACTCCACATCGAAGAATCAGCTTAGGGAGTTGGATAGATGTTAATTAATCTTGTGGTGTCTTGGTTGTTCTTTCGTGCATTTTTTGTTTTTATATGTCCGTGTGTTAAACTGTATATGCATATATTCTTATCCACCTAAGTTTTCCTAGTGTAAGCTACAAAAACAAACGGTATACATATCACACAAATCTACCTCTTGCAGTGAATAGGAGATACTGCTCCTATTGACATTGTTGTGTGCCTGTGTATATCTGCATGCCAGAGCCGACTTGAAATTTTCAAAGGTCTTGTTCTAATCATGAAAATTTGGCTCCTCGATTCCTAATATTTAAAAATAAAGGCACAATTTAATATTTCTAAATATTATAATATGATTGTATTTTAACCAAATAAAATGCAAAAAATTCATACTACACTTATATTGATAAATATAAATAAAAAATAAAAGACTAGTGCAAATTTGTGGACTTTAAAAATCTGGAGGTCCTCAATAATTGAAGGTCTTGTGCAAAGGATCTGCTTGCATAGATTGTTCTACAAACCTGCTTCATGCATGCATTGTCAACCTTATGTTGTTGTACGCACTTCTTAGAAGCTAACTGAAGTAGCATTAAAAAACGAACTACATTCCTTAGCCTATCTTTCCCATCATCTTCCACTGGTATGTGCAACTTTTTAATTTAAAATTCTAAGGTAAAACATAAATCAGTTGTTATAAGCTCTAATTTTGAATTAGCATTTTTTAAGGAAATCAAGAAGCAGGACCAAACTTAGCCTAAATCTGGCAAACATCCATGCTATGACTCTGTATTTGAATATTAGCTTATGATATTGACAAATATTTGATGATCCGATTTCTTAAGTGTTGAAAATTTCCTTCCTCTTTCACCAGTGATGCTAATCTCTGCTTTCTACTGCACAGGCATCTCTCAGAGTTAGCATTACTTTACTGCCAAAGAATTGGTGATGCTGGCCTTCTCCAGATTGGACAGGGATGCAAATACTTGCAAGCGCTTCACTTGGTAGATTGCTCAAGTATTGGGGATGAAGCCATGTGTGGTATAGCTAGTGGCTGCAAGAATCTAAAGAAACTTCATATCCGTCGCTGTTATGAGGTACTGTTTGCATTTGAGTTTGCTTTAAACACGAAAAGGCCATTCGGTATGTGTAATTTTAATTTTGGCATCAAATTGATTTTATTGTTCTTACTTTTTTTTGTATTTTGGTTTTGGATGTCTCGCTCACTTTCAAAATTCTGCACCTTATAACCGAGGATAATCACTGTCATTTGAACCAGTATTAATACTAGCATACATTAGGCATTCTTCTACTACAACTTTATCCTTATTATAATATTTAAAATTTTAAAATAATTTTCTGTTCTCTATGGGGATTACATTCAAAAGTAATTTTACGTTTTAGTTCTTAACACAATCTAAACAAAACTCATTCTTAATTCTAGTCAAACATTTCCGTATATAAAACTTGGTATTTTAAAGTCAAAAGCAATTAATTCTTCACCAGATATCTCAACTAGCTAACACTTATCTCCCCGTCTCAATTTAATTAAAAAAAAGGAAAAGAGGAATTTCTTTTGTTGCTCTGGTCACTTCCTTTTGCGGTGCTTTCTTTAAGGTTCCTTGATAATTTGATTACCATTTTTTTTTTCTTTTGGATTTTAAGCCATAAATATCTTGTAGAGTTCTTTCATTATGCCTTTTTTAATGAACATGCCAATTTTTCAATTTAGTTACGTTTGATTGAGTCCAATGTTTTTTTCCATTTTAAGCAACACGGCAGCTCTTTATTTTGACTTTTAGTATAATATGGCATTATTTACTTGCTACACCAACTGTAGTCACCTAATCCCCCTCACATTATAATATGGCACCTTGTGAAGGTTGTAGAAGTATTTGAAAGTGGTGTAATACTTACATTACATGAATGTTTATTATACATCCAGTGTAAAGCAATAAGCTATTTTTTTTTTACTATTGACTTCATAAGTTTAATAACATTTTTTTCCTTTCTCCTTATGTTCCTTGTTTTTTCCTCCATGTATTAGATTGGGAGCAAGGGGATCATTGCTGTGGGCGAGAACTGTAAGTTGCTAACAGATCTCAGCATTCGATTCTGTGATAGGTAAACCTTATTCACAGCTTTATTTATTTTCCCTCTAAAAAGAAATCTTCATGTATATTTATTCTACTACTTTGATGTTAGGGAATTTTTGTTACATCTTTTCTTCTGTTGTTTCCTTTCGCATTCATTTGCAAACTCAAATTTACATTTGAATATCTTCTGTATTATTCATCGTGGATGATCTCTACCTTAACCATCTTGGTAAATTACTAGGGTGGGTGATGGGGCCCTTGTTGCTATAGCTGAGGGCTGTTCCCTTCATTATCTTAATGTTAGTGGTTGCCATCAAATTGGAGATGCTGGAGTGGTAGCCATTGCAAGGGGGTGCCCTCAACTCTGTTATTTGGACGTGAGTGTATTGCAGGTGTGTATTGGTATCTCTCATTTTATACCTAAGGCAATGCAATTTTTACTCCCAAACTATACGATAAAGAAGGCTTGCCTTATTTGCCTTTCTTTTCTTTCCCTTCTTTTAATTCGATTGCTCTGTAACTGCAGAATTTGGGTGACATGGCTATGGCTGAAGTGGGAGAACACTGTCCTTTGCTGAAAGAAATAGTACTCTCACACTGCCGAGGAATAACAGACGTTGGGCTAGCCCATCTTGTAAAAAGTTGCACAATGCTTGAGTCATGCCACATGGTTTATTGTTCTGGTATAACTTCAGTTGGTGTGGCCACCGTGGTTTCTAGCTGCCCCAACATAAGGAAGGTCCTTGTTGAGAAGTGGAAGGTTAGCCAACGTACAAAGCGCCGAGCTGGTTCAGTCATTTCCTACTTGTGTGTGGACCTGTAGAGTTTAAGGTGTTGAATGTAAACACAGCAGCAAGTTATGACAATTGGCGCCATAGTAGGAGGCATTGTCGTGGATGTATCTTCTTGTACATATGCTCATACAAGAGTCACATTCCTGACTTCATCATAGGAGAGTGAAGATGTAGGAATCGATAGCCCTAGATAAATAACTGTTGCTTTTCGTTACTTCATTTATGTGTGTGTATATATAGTTGAACAAATATCATGACTCTTTGTATTGTTTATTTCCAAAATAAAAGTTGGATCTAGATATATTTCTAGTCTTTGTAACATAATTTTCTTCTATGGTTTTAGTCCTTATAAATTTTTATGATTTTAGTTTCTAAAATTTTCTCTTCCAGTTTTAGTTTTTGTAACCGTTACTGATGACAAACATTTATTGAATAACCAGCTAGACTCAATTTCCATATATTAAATTGTTTGGATTAATTTAAACTTTCTTGTACTCAAAATTCATCTTAGTAAAACATCGTTTTCATTTGAACTAAAATAATATGATAATATCTCACCTTCAAATCCTGATATCACATAAAATTATCAAATTGTATCTTCTTTTAATTAAATTTCTAACTTCTAAACTTTTAAAACCAAATCTAATACTCTATCATTATTTTTAAAGAATAAAACGAAAATTTAAGGATTTTTAAGTAAGAAAAATTGATAAAAGGGTGAAATTTGAAAATTTTGAAAAAAATATAAGAAATTATAGACGCAAAAAGTTAGTAACCTATACCTCACAAAATTCAGATTAAAGTAACTATGAATATCATTAAATATTTAGTTTTGAGGCATCATGCAATCTTTTTTTGTGAGCTCATCTCTACCGCCATTCTTGTGCTATTTTGATATCAGGATCTTCTTTTAGTTTTTTTTTTTTGAAAAAAATAAAGAACATGTATTTACAGCAACATAATAATTAACATGTAATCGCGGATAAGAACAACCTTCCATGATAATTTTTAATTCACACGATTTTTCACAATGAAGATGTGAACTGTAAAGATAGAAAAGTAGCTAGAGAGTTGGATTGTAATATTCAAAATGGTTTTACAAATTTTTGCACGGGCTTTATTTGATTTGGCAGAGCATGATTTCGTACTGAAATAGATAAAAGACGTTGTATAAACATTTTTATATATTGCTTTATTTCTATCCAAGCAAAAATTTCAAAATATTTTTTTTACAATAAAGCTCTTCAGGCTCAACCAACCTATAGCATGAAGGATAAGGATTATTAACTAGTTATAATTTTCATAAAAGACAAATATGAACATCTAAGTACCATGTTGAAGTTGTCACAACACAACTATCTTTTCAAGGTAGAGTTATACAATGTTTTTCATAGAAGTGATGAAAGTTTGGGGTATTTTTTCTCTGTTTTCTTGAAAACTAGTTGTTGCAACATTGCATGTTTATGAGACACGAAAGTTGTGAAAGTTTAGACACATGAAATGCAACCTAATGAGTGTGGCAACCTAACCTGAATAATTATACTGATACATCCATTAATTGTAAACTGAGTGAGTGACCCCAGTAGCATACAAACATTATTCACGTCACGTTGTGTATAAGTAATATACTCATAACACATCAACTTTATAGCACTTGTATAATATCTATATCTATATTAAGATTCACTTCTGTCGTGATCTTGGTATCAATCCTTACAGACACCTCTAAACAATTCTTAATGCCTATTTGTTTTTCCCAATATATCATTTCTTGGTTTTGTTTATGTTTTTGTTGGGACACATAGAATCTTAGCAGGGAAAAGTTCTCAGCAAAAGGTCATGGCTTCTAATGCTTGCCATACATTTTGAGACAGCTATCAACTAAAGGGTTAAAAAAGAGTGAACAAATCCCATACGTCAAAAACAAAAACAAATAAATAAATCAGAGTTCATGTTATGATTTCAATTTAGGATTTGTAATTCATATTTTGCGCATGCCAAGCTATTAAGTTGTTTTTAAAACAAACCTAGTAGCTACTTCTTTTCTGCATTAAAAATTCAAAGCTAAGATCATGGTATAGGTACTCTAATTTTGCAATATAATAAAAAACATAGGAGGGGTAGATATTATTAACAATGTAATGTCCAAGAGATTTTGCCTTGTTGTGTGAAACCTAGAAATTAAGGATGTTGGGAATAAGTTGGAGTGAGGGATGAAGAAAGTTGAATTAATAACCATATAATAGTTTGGAGCAGAGGGAACATGATGACCATCCAAACATGCCTCAACTCTCACATTATCAATTGTTTTCAAACAGATATCAAATCCCACATCTCTGATATCTGTCACAACCATTTTCTTTTGTAATTAACTATTGTTTTTAATAGTTTCATGTGTTCTTTAGGTATATCATAAATGTTTTCTATTTATCAGCAATTCAGCATGGACTATGTCATGTGCATTTTTTTCTTCTGTTCCTTAAATTTTCGTAAAATTAGAATTTAATTATACAAATTTGTAGACACTTTTCATTTATCTTACTGTAGAAACTGGTTTTAATTTATGTATGGTATTTTTCATTACTCTACTAGTTTTGTTTTGCTTTTTCAGTTCTTTCTAGGATTGTTTAATTCCTTGTTTTGTTTCTTTTTATAAAAGAAAAGGTTAAGCAAAATGTAGTTCAACAGTTCGAATGACACCATGTTTATGTCAGCACTTGCTCAGATTCCACTAATAGTAGTAGTAGTTGGGTATTCATAAGCTGGTTAAACAGTAGTAAATGATAAGTTAATTAATTAGAATTAGGTTTATATTTAGTTAAATATTATTTATTAAGATTGAGGTTTAATGCTGAAGAACTTTCCTCCAGGAAGCAAAATAGCTAGATTTGGAAGAAAAATGGCTATTATTGTCTCCAACTTTGTGAGATTCTGTCATGATTGGGGAGGGTGATATAAGAACAAACCTACTTTTAGTATTTTAAGTATACATTGTTTTTCAGTTTAAATTAAATTTTAACTCACGCAATAATCTCAGCACATTAAACTTGATTACCACTGATTAACTAAAGTAGCTAACTTTTGTCTATTTTTAACTAGCTGAATTTTGTATACCTTGAACAGTTAGTTATATATCATTGAAAATACATATATCTATGATGAGAAAATTCTGTTAAAAAATGAATTTTGCAAGAAGTATTTCATGAATGTTTTAGCAAATGTAAGAAAAGCAGTGTAAAAGACCTTGCAGATGGAATTGCTTTTGAACCAATCAATGGATTAGAGAAATAGCAAAATATGAGCACAAGAATACAATGATTCGAAGAATGCATGCTTGCAGAATGAAAACCAGATTCAGACGTCACAGTTGTTAGCTAGTTACAGGGCTAAGAGATCTTCTCAGGGCTAAGAGATGCAGTATTGCCACCATACTCTTTTTCAGCATGTAAACCAGAATATCAAACTTTACTGATCATTCTTTTGTTACACACCCAAATTTTTTGTTAAGAATTGTTAAACCACCATCCATTTTCACTCTTTAACCCAATTACTTTATCCAATTCAATCTCTAAATCAATTGAATTATAGTAAATAGTCCTCTCTAAGCTTACCAGCATGTGACAGAATCATTCTCCCTATATTTTTAGCACATGATTAAACCTTAAAAAGTGGATTTGTACGAACACAGTCTTTCATAAAATCATTAGTAATTCAAATTAGTCCATGAAAATGTTAACTTATTAAATGAGTGGAAAAACTACAGTCTCCAACATCTATACTTTTTAAAGAACATCTGCTTTTCTTTAAAGATCAGATTTATTTGAGTGATAAATTTAATTTCTGGAAGTATCACAATCACACATAAGTTTTAAAATTTGATTCAAACCGAAAATATTGTAGTATATTTTAAATTTGAAATAAGAAATGGAATCATAAACTTCTTAAATTGCATGCACATAAATATTTTTAGACAAATAACAGTTAGAAATTCACCACCCAAAAAGATAGATAGATAAGATTATTCCAATTAGTATATTGAGTTTGAGTGTTGAATTTATAGTTTGTCCAGCGTGGTCATCATATCTAAGGTTTCATCCAACTTGAATTTGATTGTGTTTCATAAAAGATACATGTAGTTTATAGAAATACTTGAAATAACAGTGCAATTTTTTCAGTAAAAAAAAGTTAAGGAATTCTTATGAAGCTTTTAAATACATGAATTGAATTTGAATAAAACAATAATAGATAGTGCATGAGTTTTAGTGATGGTGGTGCATTGAGTTGAAAGAGGGCATGATTGGGTAGGAATTGGCTGCAGACCAGACTTGCATTGTAAAGTAGACGAATAAGACAGGTGACAGACAAGAGAGGGTGAAGAAGGTCACGCAGCAGAATGATGCCTGCCAGGAGCAATCAACAGAGATTCCAATTTTGCAAAATAGACACAAACATAGACATGCATTTGTTTTCAAAATCAAATTACAGATTTTGTTTGGTTAAAGCACAAGAGAAATGATGTGGCGTGTATGAGAGCATGGGATCATATTATGCTATGCATTTCAATGTATGTGCCCACCCTTTATCTCAAACATCTTCCTCTGCTCGAGGCTTCACATAATATTAAAAACATCACAAGGAATCGATTAAAACTAGTTTTGGATTGTGCATGCATATTTTATTTTAATTGTGGGGGCACTTTCTATTTTCAAGAGATTGCCCACTTAAAAGTTCACAACATGTCTTGTTTGTTTCAAAAAATCTCAGCACCACCTACTAGGAATGATTCCTGTGTGAACCATCCTGCACAAGAATCATCTTTCCTAGATTTTGATTTACTTAAACATTTAACCACGTATTTGAATTAAAATATGAAAAACAAAAACAACAGCATATCTAAAATTAAAACTATTACTAATCATGCACTTATCCTAAATTTTTGTTAAGCATGTTCATACAATCATCAAGATTCTACTTTGATCAGAACTGCTATATCATAGTCTCACAATCAATTAACACCTGAGGTGGGGTATTATTAAAGAATTAATGCAACGTTGTGCTGATATTAGTTAGTTTATTCCATTCAATATAGTATTGAGTGCACAGGTTTAAATTGCTGTTTATCTTGCACGGCACATCACGTTTGTAGGGGAGAATATATTAATGTTAAAAGAAAACACTAAAACGTATCATTCCCACACCAATCAAGCTGCAACCATTAGATTTGTTTTGGAAAGAAAAACGAAAGAAGCCTCCAACCACTTTTCATGGTGTATGAATATTGCAGGGGAAGCCTTTCCAAATTTTATGTTGCAGCCTGGTGGGGTATTGATGAAGCATTTTGGCAAATTTTGTGCGCATGATACAGTGATGCTCATTAGTAGTGTAGCTACAGTCTTGTAAAAAAGAATTTGCAACAACACTTTGATTTGTGCTTGTGTGCCAATTGGCTTCATGTATGCTGAAACTTGCGCATGCAAGCAAGTATGGCGGCTAAAGCCAGCTTGTTCCTTGCCAACTTATGGCATTGTCTTGCAGTTAAGGGCTGAGTGGGGACACCATGTCCCTCAAATCTCATTAGCACTAGAAACAAAGATGGACCTTGTTGTGCCATCAAGTTGGGACACATGTCTAGATTATATGTAGCCTTGTGGGGTCACCCACGGTGGTTGTCTCGGGGGCACATAGTGGGACCAATCATGGGTTTGGGGTTTACATTATTATGATGATTTGGGCTAGCTAGGGAATGAATGAGGTGGAGGGTGAACAAGATGTGGCGTTCAGAAAGGTGACTATACTTTTAGTGGGACCAAACTTTAAGATTAAGATGGGTTTCAACTCCTAACTTTTCACTCTTTTTTGAAAAAAATGTCCTTGCCACAAAACAAGTTCTGGGATTTCGCTTGAGACTTCCAATGTGAAAAAGGTGGCAGACTTGGTAGAGTTATTCAACAAAACAAGATTTTTTTTGTGTGTGTGTGTGTATGCATGATAGATATGAAAGGGAGAGAGTGCATATACGTATTCTTGCAAGAACCAATGTTTGTGTTTGTCTGTGCGCTTGCGTGTAAGAACTTAAGTGTGGGCTTGTGAGATAGTGTTTTGGGTTTGGTAGTGCGCGTGCATCACAAAGAGGTGGATATTGTGGTCATTATGGTGGCTGCCAGCCACAACCATAAGATTTATTGATGACGACATACATTCTGCATCATTTCAACCCCTTAAAACTGAAAAAATTTGATTCTAACTCACAATTTTTCATCATTGCCTTTCCTCCCAACCTTTCTCTGCTCAAAGTTTGTTTATTCACTCCCCTTTCTACACTTTCTGTTGTATTGGTACTGTATGCTTGCTAGATTTTGCATTTACTTTTTCCTTTTCAATTTTGAATACTACATTCTACCTGTCTTTACTATACCAAGGAGAAGCTTCTGTATTGTTGATTATGCTGAATTATTGTTACTGATATAATGTCTCCAATACTCGTAAATTGAAAGTCAAGGAGACCACCTATATGATGGAGAAGTTAGTTTTACATGTCGGCAGAGACAGGTTACCAAAACTTCCTCCAAAAGACCATGAACCACTAATTACTTCCTTTTACTTCAAAATTACTGTTAGTTCTATGTAAGACTAGTTAAACATTATGATCCAAATCAACTTTATGTCCCAACAAGTTACATGAGAGAGAGTTGTTACATTTCATCTGGGGTTTGTTGAGCTGTGTATATGAAAATGTTAAACTTTTCGTAGTAGCACAATGATGAATGTTATTTAGTTGTTTTATGAACCAAGGTTTTAAAACTAATTAAAGACTTGGAGGATAAAGAGAATCGTTTTTAATTTTGATGCTGGCACGGTTAACAAACAAGTGTGCATGCATGCTTTGATAAATCTAGAAATGAAATTGTTAAATTAGAAAAAAATAATGATAATGCCACCTAGCTACATGAAACTGCATGAAGAATAAAAATGATGCTGGTGCTTTTCATTTCATTCACGTACGGGCCTCCCTAATTCAAGGATATTTTCATTATTTACCTGACACGCCTGATTTCTTTTGTTTGTTTTTTTTCATTTTGTTCCTTCATAGTTCTGCCTCTGAAAAATAATAATTGTTGTAATATGGATGATATTTTGAGCACGTCAAGATTTTGGTTAATTAACACTTGCTATGCTAGCAATGGACAAAGATGTCTCCATCAACTGAGGTGTCTGCACTTTTCCATTATGCAGTGCCCATAATCTATATCAGAGTATGCTCATATCAAACAGAGTCCCAAGTGATTGGGTGTTTTACTTCTAATTTTACTTTTTGGTCACAAAATGTTCTGGTTACCCTGTTATTAACTAGAGCTCTAATCAAACCTGTCCATTAATTATCTCTAGAGATCTCATAATTGTTGTTTAACACAGCAACAATACAACATCTAGCCCCGGTTTATGATTATTGTGTCTCTGTTTCAATGGAATTATCATTGAAATAGTTCAGCTGAATGCTGAATTTGACTCACCAAATCAAATTCCTTTGAATCAACAAGGTCTTGAACTCTTACTAAATCTCCAGTTTCTCTGTGATTGTGAAAAGAAGTGTATGATATGGTTTCAACACAATTATTTCTGGCATTTCTCATCATCAGTTCAACCAATCATTCTGGTCAAATTAGCCCCACATATCGTTCAAACTTCAAATTCAATTAATTTTACTTTAAACTAAATTTTTAGTAGCAAGCAAGCCACGAAACTAACGTTATACATACCAGACTACACATTGTAGAAATATAAATGAATACTTTAAAATCACTATGTGTATGTATATATATATATATATATAATATTATTTTTATTTTTTGATACATTACGAGAAAAAAATTAATGAGATTTTTAATATATAAGGAATACTATTGAATACAAAATAATACACGTACTATTCATAAAAGATCATGGTTAAAATAGCAAGAACAGTAAAAAAAAAAACAAAAGTGGACTGAAATCACCTTTTTTTGTGTGTGTTTGTGACGAAAACCGGCTCGTATCTTTTAACAGACTTCCCTTGATACATACATCTTAAAAATAATAAATGACAAAATTAAAATATTAAGAGTGTTAGTCAATATATCATGTAATCCCATCGAATCTATAGAAGATTTATGCAGAAAAGCAAATCTTTTAAAAACTTATTCTTTAAAAAGATTTGATGGCGGTGGTGGGAGTGAATCTTGAAATGTTTACTTGTGATTTGAAGATTTTAAATATTTAAATATTAATAATCTATTATTTTTGAAGTACGATGAGGAGTTAAGTATTAATGAGAAGGTAGAAGAGATGCAGAAAATAATAATATTTGAATTGAGTTGTGTAAAGGTGGTATAGGATTGGAAGTTACGTAGAGTTAGAAGAAGAATGAAAGAGTGATTAGGGTGGTGAGGAGAGTGGAGGCAATGAAGGAAGAAGAAAGCGTGGTGTTGGTGTCTGTGAAGGAAGAATGAAGTAAAAAAACATAACAAAATTGTTGCATATAATCATCGTATTCACTTCATAATGGCTACTATCATCATTCTTGGTTCCATCACCCGCATGCTCACATCACACCTCTCTTCTAAACACAAACCCTACTTCCTCCTCACTCTCACTCTCACTCTCACTCTCACACACCTATATAAATCCAAATCACCTTCCTTCCTTTCCCTCACCTTTCCCTCATCACCAACACCACAAAAACCAGTTTTCTCTTCAATGGCATTCGCATTCTCAGGTTTCGAAGGCTTCGAGAAGAGGCTCGAGCTTCACTTCTTCGGTGACCACCCCGCCATGCTTCAACTGGGTCTCCGAAAGCTCGACTTTGAATGCATACAGCAAACCCTACAAGAGGTTCAATGCACGGTAGTTTCAGCGGTTGGAAACTCCTACTTCGACGCTTATGTGTTATCAGAATCGAGCCTCTTTGTGTACCCAACAAAGATCATAATAAAAACATGTGGGACCACGCAGCTTCTCAAATCCATGACACCCTTGATCTTCTACGCCCACACCCACCTCGGCCTCACGCTCTCCTCCTGCCGCTACACGCGCGGAAACTTCATCTTCCCTCTCTCGCAACCCTTCCCTCACACGAGCTTCAACGACGAAGTCGCCTACATAGAAACCACGCTCCCTCCCAACTTATGCTTCCGAAAAGCCTCCACCATGCCCTCCAAGTCATCCTCCCACGCCTGGCACGTCTTCACCGCCACCGCTGACTCCCACGCGCTCTACCACCACAACTACACGTTGGAAATCTGCATGACCGACCTCGACCCGCTACACGCCGGCAAGTTTTTCCGCCGCCCCGGTGACGGCAAAAGCGGAGACTCGGCCGGGAGGGAAATGACGGAGCTCACGGGGATCGACGGGATTAACCCGCACGCGCTGGTGTGCGACTTCGCCTTCGACCCGTGCGGGTACTCGATGAACGGCATGGATGGAGAGTGGTACTCGACCATTCACGTGACGCCGGAGGAGGGTTACAGCTACGCGAGTTTCGAGTGCGTGGGGTCCAGGTCGAGTGACGTGGACGTAGTCCACGTGTTGAGGAAGGTGGTGCAGATTTTCCGACCGGGGGCGATGTCGGTGTCGACGACGTCGTTGGGGAACGAGGTGTGGAGAAAGGTGGCGGGTGCGGTGGAGCCCATGGGGATGAAATTGAGGAGTTGCGCCATGGACCAGTTCCCGGATTCTGGGAGTGTCGTGTTTCAAACGTTTTCGCCGCTTCGTCGGAAAAGTACACATTAGAGATAGTAGTATGCGGTAGGGTGTAGGCGAAGATTTTAGTGATGATGAGGTGGCAGGAAGTGATTGGTATTGGTTGGTTTATTAAGGTGGTGAATATATTGTTTTAGTGGGGGAAGAAAGAAAGAAGTAAGTGAAGTAGTAACAGAGGATGATGATAATGCACCCCACTTTGGGTTGTCACGCCTGAGATTTTTTAGCATGTTTTAGTGCCTCTAAAAGTGCTCTTCTTTTTTTGAGGTTATATATTCAACTTCCTTTCCTTACTCTTTCTCTGTTTTATCATCACCATTTCTCTCTACACACCGTGCTTTCCTACACCCACTCCTCATCATTTTGTTCATACGTTAATTTAAACAACTCAATCACGCACTTCATATTTCTCATTCCCTTTTACCTTCTTTTTCTCACACTCTTTTAAAACATGTACATGCATCAAACTTTAGCACGTGGAATTCGAATCTCACATTTTCTTCTGCATGGCCTTTTCTCTCCACACATTATGTAAATCCATAAACAAAACAAAACAAAAAGGCTTATAGATCAAACAAATCAACCTAAAATTAAAAGGGATTATGTGTAACAGTGGTACCAAACAACACCACTCATAGAGAGCTTGATGGAATAAAAGAAAAACCCTGTAATTGTATTATTTATTTGGATTGGTTTTTTTACAAGAAAACAAAGAATACTACGAGTATATATAGTAGTGATTGCATAGCAACAACAAAAACAAGAATAGGAAGAGGAAGAGGAAGGTTCTCCCCAATCCTTTTTTTTTTTCTAGCCTTCTCTCTCCAACCAACTTCACCTTTATATCATGGGTGTTTCTTTTTGCACCCATATACTTTTGGAAATACCGAAAGTACCCTTGAAGTTTTATTTGAAAGGACATCTTCCATAACTTCCATGGCAGGGGTTGTTTTGCAGGAGTTATGGTTGTCGTTGGTGCAAGGAACGTTGAGGTCAGTGGAGCTACAGTGGAGGTGGTGGTCCATTTTTGAAAGCTTCGTTGGTGGTTGGAGGTAAGAAATAAGTTGTCTTGAAGTGTTTTGGGTGATTATGGTGGGGTGTGGAGGTTTCTGAAAATAGGGTTCTGAGAATTACTTTCAAAATAGGTAATTTGTAAGGTTGAAAATTAATTCTGGAAGGGAGGTGTTTCGTAAGCCAAAGTTCTCTTGGAATAGAAAATATCAAAGAGAAACAAAACCATTATAAAATATCTTAAACTCTAAATCCTAAACCTTAAATTTTTAAACTCTAAATTCTAAACCTTAAATCCTAAGTAATGAATCGTAGTATGTAACAACAATTTGTAAGTAATCTTGCCAATTTATAAGCAACCTTGCCAATCCTTTCAATAATTGGGAATGAATCAAAGTACCTTAAACTTCATTTTTGGTTCTTCCTTAAAGCAACTTAGTGGTATCTATATATGGTTGCAACTTCACCAACACTTTATATCCACTATTAAACTCCAGATTCATCAATTTTTGATTGCATATTTCTTCATTATTTGTTGAGCTCAGTGAAGATTGTGCTTAAGTTTAGAGAGAACAATGTTTATCTACAATAAATGCTCTTGAATTAAAGTCAAAACACTGACATATTTGACTGGTAGATGAGGATCTCTTCCATATATGACCTTAAAACGAGTCATGCTAGCTATTGTTGTGGTGATATAAATTGTTATACCATAATTCAACCCATGGTAAGAATTTGAGTCACAAGGTTTTGAAAAGTGAAACACCTTAAATACATTTTCAAATTATTTAGAGTCTTATATTGTGCATCTGAGGGGATTCTCATGTTAAGAATGATATTACTTAACCTAAATAAATGTGGCTAGAACTGACTAATAAAAATCTTATCCCTATTTTATAGTGTAAATATTTTTTTTCATATGAATTTTCAAAAGTGTATGGAAACTCTTGATTTTGATAACTTTAGTAATTACCTGTATAGCACTGACACAAACACAGATACGACACGGATACAAAGATACGTATAATTTCTAAAATGTAGGACACAGAGACACAAATTTATATATTATATAATTATGAATTATATAAATTAACAATAAAGATTTATGTGCACAAGTATGTTTCAGATTATTTTTTGAAGCAAAAAGATGTTTTTCATGACTGGTTCAAAATGATTTGTTTCTTATTTTTATAATTATAATAAAAAAATTATACAATAAATTTGACTTTTTAGAAAGTTAATGTATTTTCCCTTTTTAAGATTATGTTTGATGAGCATATATTTATTCACACTCATTAGCCTAATTCATAGATTATTGGACTATAATAATAAATAAATCCATTGTTTTAATTAATATTCTTATAATTGGGTTTATTTGGGCCTTAACTA
>Ga0123341_1001334_pt1 | contig 18217 bp, 8 predicted proteins | sample Turbeapinknodule_FD_89959 | JGI IMG/M metagenome (GOLD analysis project Ga0123341, IMG submission 89959) | Root nodule microbial communities of legume samples collected from Mexico - Turtle bean Mexico pink nodule | ecosystem: Host-associated > Plants > Roots > Nodule | place: Mexico: Nepantla...
GTAGTATCTTTATATTTCATAAATAGTTTAAATGGAATAAGATTTAAAGAGATGAGATTTTTAATAAAATAAAAAATAATTATTTATAAAATTTCTATATTTTATCTATTCATATCTTATCTATACTAAATTCTAAATAAATCTATTTTAATAACTCTAATTACAACTCTCACAACATTTTAACATTTTAATAATTTTTTTTTTATCAAAACCGTTGTGTCAACTCTTATGTTTATTTTTTATAACTATTTTTAAAAATCGTACACACACAATGCCTGTAATTATACTACTATATATTAATTTATTTTTATTTATTTTTTTATAAAAAAGTTTTAATAAAATAATCACTTATTTAGAAAATATAAATACTTTTTTAGAAGTAACTTTCTCCTCACTTTTTTTTGAAAACCACAAAGATGTGATTAAGACTGACATAATTTTAAAAGTATTTTTATACTTGAAGCATGTAAAACTTGTTTTTGACTCTTGTATGCAATCTACCAACACTTAGTTTTGTAGGTTTGTCAAACAAACAAGATTTAACAAATATTTAACAGATCCTGTTTAGCATGTTCATAGATGATTAAATTTGTTTAGTTCCTCAATTCCAAGCTCAATGGTAATTGTATTACGTACCAAATCTGTGTTCCTTATTTATGAAGGAATCGTGCTATGCGGTAAATGCACGCCTCCTATGAAATTCAAACACGTTTAACTCCTACTTAATAAATTATTGCCATTCTTTTGTTTTGTTGCACATTCAAAACTTTTGTTCTAACTTAAAACACAAATGTACTCTTATTTTTCACTTCCATCACACTTTCATCTAAACTACCCAACATCTCTCATTACACTTTTTCTTAGAATAGTTAATAGCACATGTTTTCGGGGTCCTTTTTCTCAATAATTCTAGGGTCCTTTTTCTCAATAATTCTGATTGGTCATCACAGTTTTATTTAAGTTTAACAATCTTATAAATTTATATTTTAATTAAATTTTAATTATTTTTTTCTATTGTGATTAAAATACCTTTTATTTCCGTGTAAGTACCCTATCATTTTGAATATATAATCAATGGAATGATGTGACCATTATTTATGTCTAATTAATTAACTTTTTTTTTCTAATTTTCTTCAATTCATCTGTCAGGTGGAGATCTCAGATTAACTAGAGATTAGAGCATTTCATAGTATATAAGTGAATGCAAATTTCACCTATAAGTCGGTTTTATGAGGTTGAGTTAGACTTAAAGTCTACTTTTTAATATGGTATCAGAGTCATTCTCGAGCCTATTCTAGCGAGAGTTTGTTAGATTTATCATGTTACTCCCTTTCAGACTGTTATCGAACCACCCATAATATGTTGTCCCACGAGCGATCACTCTCGACGTGAGGATACTATGTTGGAGATTGTGGGATGCAAATCTCACCTTATAAGCCAATTTAATGAGGTTGAGTTAAAGTTAAAGTTTACTTCATAACATATTATCAGAACATTTTCAATATTTTGTCATCGTCCTCGTAACTATCATCTTCTTAAATTATAAAAATACTTTTAATATATCATATGATATAAAATTTTTATTTTCTTTCATCTTTACTTCCTAATTTATCTTTACGACACACATTGGTTATTTGTATTATTTTTTATAATTATTTAATGATTGTTATTTAACATTCTAATTTTGAAATTTATGTAATTATATTTTTTTTTATATTTGATATTGAAGAAAATAAAATATGTATTTTTAAAATTAAATCTTTGATAATATTTTGTTTTAATTGTTGTGATTTTTTTAAAATAATTTAATTCATATTTAAATCCAGATGAGTATAAATATATCATTTAAATGAGATGAGGATGATAAAAAATTTCATGACTTTGTCCATCCTATTTTATTGCCACCCATAGCCCTTGAAAAAAAGAGTAAGTTGACCAAAACAAATTAAAAAAAAGATGAATGAGTTGATGTAAACAAAAAATAAATAAAAATAAGAACAAGAGTAACACTACTTTGTTTAGGGCAAAAATCAATCAAATGAAAAATATACTCAAACAAAATATAAACAATTTAAATACTAAATAAAACAGAAAACTTGTAATGAAAAATTAATTAAAAGTATCTAAATTTACAAGATGTAAACATAAAAAACTTAGATTTTAGAAAAAACTTCTACACATCTATGAGAAAAAGATGTACGAAGAGGGGCATGGTATTGTATTTGGGTTTGAAAATTTGAGAAATAAATAAATAAAATTTATAAAAGTCCATCTTTTATTATTTATTTATATATATATATATTATTTATAGATAAAAAATAAAAAGTGAGAGAAAAGAGTAGGAAATAGTGGAAGGCAAAGTGTGGAGGAGGAGATCTGAGACTGTGGTGTGGTCGTCGGAATTCCCGATAAAGAAATTCAGTGAAAATCTTGAAATCAGCTTACGCAGGGAAAGAAGGAACCCTAAGAATACGATGCGTCTCAATATCTGTCACGTTTCGCTCGCTTTCGTTCTCAAATTCCTCAATTTCCTTCAATCCTTCGTTGCCATTTCCATTTTGCTCTATTCCATATGGATGTTCAACGAATGGGAGCATCGTCTTCCTCCTCCTCCTCTCCCTCACGCTTTTGATTTCTATCTCAAGCTCAATTCCATCGTTCTACCCGCTCCATGGTACCACTATTCTTCTTCATTCTCACTGTTTCTGCTAATTAATCAACTCCTTCTCATTCGGCTGCTGTCAACTCTATTATTAAATTAAATGCTATCAACTACTCGTGCGTCGGGAATTAATACTTAATACTTCTTAAAGGAAAATTCATCTTTACGTTATTATTTTACTGTTAGTATTTTTTTTTTAAACTATGATGAGATTGCAACAAGTGCGGTGAAATGCTTAGGTTTGGATTTAAACGGTTATTCGCTTCTGTTTCTTTCTAATGCTGAACTTTTTTTTTTTTGCAGGTTTATCTACGCTTTCTTGGGAGTGGGAATTTTGGTGTTATGCATTTCTTTCTTGGGTTGCATTGCAGCTGAAATGATTAATGGTTGCTGCTTGTGTTTTGTATCCCACTGATATTTTGAATGTTTATTTAAATATAGAAGGTTCGCAGCTCAAGTTTTTAAATTGCGATCGCATTTTTGGGTCACTGTTTTGTCGTGCTTTTTCATGTTGTGGGAAATTACAGACTAGGTGGCCGAAACCACGGTTGGGAACTGTTTTTAAAAACTTTTTAGCTGAAACTCTATTAAGCTTTATGAGAGTAGAGTAAACTTGTGTTGAATGCTTTGAAGTAGTAGCTTTTACTCTACTTTTTTTATTTTAATTTTTTAAAGTTATTTTTGCTTGTCACTCCTTGACCGTTTGAAAAATGCTAGTACACTCTACTCATCGCGGTGCTTCTTATGCTGGAAGCTTCTCTGGTGGGATTCATTGCACTTGATAGTGATTGGGAAAAGGTTCTTACTTTCTTGTTCCCCTACGTTATTTACGGACATAGTTGCACTAGCTCGCATTTGTGTCCCTCTTTTGAGGCCTATAGTTTATTATTATCTTTGCAGGATATCCCACTTGATCCAACCGGTAAACTTGACGAGCTTCGAATTTTCATCGAAGATAATATAGATATCTGTACTTGGGTTGGCATTACTGTGCTCGTGGTTCAGGTATTTTCTTTACATGTTGCTGTTTTGGTGTTAGTATCTGTTTTTTTTCCTGACCTCTCATTGGTAAATGAATTATAGTCTACTATAGCCCATTTTTTAGAGTTCAAGCTTGTTGATGTTGGTGTTCAACATGCATTATTATATATTTTCTGAAGTTGATGTTTCTTCATGAGCACTTCTAACTTTTGGAATCCTCTATAACTTGTATCATTTAGATGTCTGTCTTCTTTTGTTCAAGCATCTAAATAATTATTCAAGCATCTTAAGTTGTTATTTTTTGTTCATTAACTTCAATTGTATAAGGAATTGGACCGGTATGTTAATTCAGCTCTGACTTAAGGTATCATTCACTCTGTTCACTAGATTCATGGAGTCAGAGGTGTTATTAACTGTGTAGAACACTACACTCTATAGAATGCAGTTACTGTAGCCTCTGGGTAATTTGGTTTCAGTAATTATATGTAACAAAAAGATCATAATAGGAAAGTGAAGTTACGTGTTGAATTTGGTTTTGGAATTTGAATTATTACTATTTTTCCAGACTATATGTTAGTATTATGATCTCCAAACTATTGCTTTGGTTATTACTTTGGTTGCATTCTAAAGTTCTGTTGGTTAATTTTACGTGGTAACCCAACATGTCCTTTGAAATTCTTGAATTACTCCTAATGCATTTATTGTGAAGATTCCAAATAAAGTAATGAATTCCCATCTCCATAACATTCTTATTAAAAGAATCATTGGTAGTATTGGTGAGTATGAGAGGCGGTGATGGAGTTTATGAGTTCTTTCTAAGTAACATTATTAGTTTAGGTACACGTTCTAATCCATCATTTAATTTTCTGAACGATACTAGCATTCACAACAGAACATTAATTGCTTCCTTTATCTCATACCATTATTTGCTTTTTTAAGTTAATACACACATTTTAACAAAATTATTCATTGCACTGAATACCGCGAATTGCTGTTATAGATAACCTTTTTTGGACAAAATAAATCCTTATTAAATGTAGTTGTCAATTTACTTAGGTATTTAGGTGAGGTGAGATACTAGTATAAGAGGGTGTTGTTGAAAAACAATTAATGTTTTCTTAGGTTTTAAAATGACAAATAATTTCAGACATTAAAAAACTCATATATGACAGAGGGAGTTATAAACAAAATAATTGTGTTATTATTTTATTTCAATTATTTATATTTTTAACTAAGCAACTGCAATTTACAAACAAAATAAACATGATTTGTTGCTATGATGATCATTTTACCCTAAATAACAAATACTAGTTATTTAAAAAAGAGAGTAATAAAGCATCCAATGAACCATCTTAGTGATCTTCCTTACATGCTCGAGGTATAGGTAAATGGGCTATTAATATGTGCTGATTCTTATACCTACAAAATTTGTTTAACTTTACCTCTTGTTGTCTCTTCCTTCATTTGAGAGGCTGTTGTTTGTGCTTTGCAGTCTGTACACACATTAGTTGGCCTTGAGACAGTAGCTTCTTTTTTTATTGTAGATTTTAATGCTCAGTTGACAGATACTGCAAGTATCGGAGGCAGAGCCTGGTATAAATATGCTGGTCTTTTTACTTCATTAAGGTTGAAACAGGAAAACAGGACAAAATTCTACCCCAAACTGTGTCTAGAATATTTCATGTCTGTGACTTGCATGTTATAAAGACAACCTAGGATTTGTATAATCATTGGTTTTAAATTTCCAGCATTTTTCTTGTATCCTCATGAAAATAGTATCAATAAAAAATCTAACAAACCATATAACAACCATGCTGGATAAATGTAAAGCATTTTCTGGATTTTCTTTTATTCCATTCCTCCTCTAGTGCTTTTGCTCATTTTTCTTGTTGCCAACCTCAGGCACTGTCTCTACTACTGGCATTAATTCTGCGAGCCACAGTTTCTACCAGGGAGGCTGATTTTGATTTTGAGAATGAAGGTGATGCTAGGCGTAGAAGTTGGGAACCCCTACTAAATCCTCAATCTGGCCAACCATCTGGGTCTGGCAAAGGTGATAATAGAGGAAATCACTCTGATATTTGGAGCTCACGGATGAGAGAAAAGGTATGCTGGTCTTGAAGTCTTAACCGTAATTTCTTTGATAACCTTTGATGGAATTGAGTCTTTGAATGATAGGAAAAATAATGTGATTTTGTAAGAGTTTGTCAAAAAAGAGGTTGAGCTTTTGTTATCAACTATCAACTATCAACTATCAACTATCAACTATTAACTATCAACTAAAAGTTCCATTTTTTTTTTCTGTTTGTATTTTTTCCATTTGTACATATTATTTGTGACATGTTCATTAATTTCGATATTAGCTTATAGTAATTTGGTTTTAGATTTATAGTTTTATTATTCTATTATTCTATTTTGCTTGGATGCTAAATTCTGGTGTGTCATAGTTAGGCACGTAGTCATGATACCTGCTTAGAAAAATTACGTTTTCAGTATAGTCTATTATCATTGCCTTAAACTATTTTAAACTACACTGTTTGAAACCGAAAGGTTATGTAAATGTCTTGCACAGATCACTAAATTTTCCTTTTTATTTTGGTTTGGGTTTAGAATCTTGAGGCCTTTGTGTTAATTACAAGAGCTCAATATCAACGGTTTCTTCATTTTAAGCATGTGGTTCTCAGGATAAAGTTCGATAAATTTATGGTTTTCCAAATTGTTTTTGAGACTTTCAAAGTGCTTATATGTCGATCATTTAGTACAGTCTCTTTTCTTCTCTCCTTCCTATTTAGTTTGATACATAGCTGTGTCTGCTATTCATGTAAACAGATTACCGTTGTGCAGGCCTGTTATATAAGTGTCTTTTAACATTAGTAATGTAGGAATTGCTATTTCATGTTTGCAGTACGGATTGACCCATGGAGATAAGAGCAGCCACCAACCATGAATTTCAGGCAATGACCGCTACTAGCCATCAAGCAATTCAATGATGTGTTGACATTTGCGTACATACATGTATATCTTTGTTTCTAATGTTTTACTTTATGTGTTGTAAAACCAAACCAGGTATTGATTGAAGTTTAAGAGTCTTGTACTTAAATAGCGTAGCATAAGAGAAAAATGAATAACAAAGTTACATAACAAAGGACCCGATGAAGTACCTTCCTCAAGGCTCTACTGATAGTCCAGTCTGCATGACAGAAAATTAATTGACATTGCTCAACGGCTAAGCATACAGCTATATATACGTAGGATATGGGGTACGTGAAACATACGTCTCGCATGTGTCGGCATTCATTTTTTTTTATAAAAAAAGATCATACTTTTGTATAAAATTTGAAAAAGCATAATTGGTGGGTTAAAATATTACAGTGTGGAAAGCGAGTATCTTTGAGAACATACTCATCAAGTGAAATCCGAGGGCAAGTTTTCAGTATGTTATGGTACTTATCGCTTGATCGAACACTTAGATATTTTTTTCTCTCTTAGTTTTATTTTGGAAGTTAATTTTAGAATTGGCAAAATGTTAGTTGTTTAGGTATATGATGATTTTAATAAAAGGGGTATAAATTTTCAGTGTGAAGATTTCAGTGAACCGGGGGCAGTTTGAATTTTTACTGATGACAAATGGTGGTTACATGTTTCTGGATAGTAAAATGTTTTGCCATTACTATTATAGCACTTGATTTTTACTAATTTTGTTATTAAATAGTTTTTATTTATTAATTTCCAGACACGAGGACTGTAGCTAATATTATATTCCTCACTTGTTTGTATTAGAAATTATGCATGTGACCGTTTCTGACTACTGCAGGACGATGTTGGGTTTTGGATTGGGTGAAATCGTATGTTATTTTGGCTGAATCAACCATCACAACCTTTGTTGAATATGTTCCTGGAGAGAACTGCAGATTTTATTTATTTAAAAAAAAGGAAGAATACACAAAAGCATGCACTTCTACTCTACATAGTACGTATCGCAACACTCTTTTTCTCCTCTGTTTCTGTTTTTATAGAAAAATGACAAGTGATGAGAAATTGTACCCTCCCAAACTGGAGTTACTGATCTATTCTTAATAATTTTGGACACTTGCCTCGTGGAATGTGGTCCACGGTGCTGTCACGGGAATTGAGTAGTGATTCAATTTTGAAGTTGTAGATACCATACTTTGTTTTCTAGTTTGGTTAGAAATTTCACATCGAATGGTCATTAGGGAATATTCTCAACCTTTTATCCATTTGGAAAAAAAATGTGTCTTTGTCCCCTTGTTCTACTTTATGGCTTCAGCACTATCACATTGCAAATATTTGTACCTCTTATGGCTCTTGAGTCATAATGTAAGAATCTTTCCACGATTTACGTAGACAAATAAACCCATTTGGCCACATCTTTTCGGTAGATGAAAAATTTAGGAGGGAATGATGATCCAGTCCAGAGAGGAAAATTTTCTGAGCTCAGAGTAACAAAAGGTTACAATGACCCCCTCTATCTTTGGAAATGATTATTTTAAAGGTTTTTTTTATCGATTATGGCTGAGTTTGCACTTGCTTCATCGCTTAAAAAAATTGTAATAATTTTATCCATAACAGAAACTTTTGCAAGCATCTGAAGAGTTTATTTCTTGGACCGCAGACTTAGTCGACACTCCATGTGTGGTAAGAGAATCTGAGTCGTGGCTGAAAAAAAAAAGAGTGAACATGTTATTCTGAATTAAACTAGTTAAAATTCTCTTTATCTTCTACCCCTAAGAGGATTGCATGAACTGGTTTAGAGAAGGGAAATATAATATGCTCTGATCAATGTTTTATTTAATAGTTCTTTATAAGAAGTCATCATGTGCTGTGACTTGTGATTCAAATTAATCCACGCTCAACATGGTTTAATGGGAGCCATCAACATTTTATTAAAGGACTACAGACTGTGATTTCGATGGATGCATCATGCATGAATTGTACCAACTGTACCGATGATACTGTTACAGCATCACAGTTATGGCTAAACTAGTACCAACACACAGATAGTGACTTGTGAGTTGAGTCAATATTATATATTCATATTCTTTGTAACTAGTGTAGTTCTTCACATTCTCTGTTTAGGTAATTAAGCAATTAAATTTCCAAGTCATCAATGTCAAATAACTACAACTTTTTATTGGTACCATAAAATTTAATAAATTAGGTAAGTAGGGCAGTGTGAATAATCGAATGCAATGATAATAAACTTACAATAATATTTATTTAATTTGAAAATTAAAAGCAGAAAGGGTGAAGAGGGACTCAGGCCCAGCCTGTAAAATCAACCACTGCATTCTCCAAAAGCTCTTGAATCAAGTCTCCTTCTATCTCCTTTCCCAAAATGTCTATCTCCAATTCCATAAGTTCAACCCACCCTATCTGCACAATTTCTTTTCTGACAACATTTTCTACCACCAGGCTGTTGCTGTCCTGCTCACACCTCACCCCACTTGCCATTAATTCCTTTATTTTGGCCACAATGTGGTCCACCAACAAGGGAGATGCCGATGCACGCTCTTGGAGTAGGACCCTGCAGTGGCTCCCACTGCCCTTCAAACACTTTCCTGACCCATGACCAACAAGTTCCAATAGTTCAGCATTAATATAATCAAAGAGAAGTTTGTGATCTGATCTCATCTTCCTTCTTCTTCTCTCATGCATTGGCTGAGGCTCCTTCTCATTTAGATTGATGTATAATGTGTCCCTCAATGATGGGTCCAATGGGCTTTCAAGGGAATACCATTTGGTGTAAAACGAGTCATACTGCTGCTGGTCATCAAGTCCAGCTGCTGATAGTAGTTTGTGGACCAAGAGAAGCCACTCTTTTTCCTCTACCTTGGAGTCCAAGGAAGGAATCATTAAGCGTTTTAATAGATGGGGGCTCATCACTTCTGCAGAAGAATCATCCCATGATAGGGTCCTAGCTATTGATTCTATAGGAGGTGTTTTGTCAATTAAATTGGACTTCAGTTGCACCTGTGATCCTATACATGTACAACAAGTGACACTCAGGTAATAATAAAAGTATAGTAATTAAGATTAAGATATGGTTTATAACTACTCTTACATTATAAGTCTGAATCCTTATTTAAATGGAAGTATTTTTAAAAGCTATTCTTCAGGTTCAGGTAATGACTAAACAATTAACAATAATTAAGATAATGTCCACATATTTATTCATATCAAACAAGAACTAGAGCTAATAAATAAAGAAGAAAGGCCTAAACATTTTTACCTAGTTGATCGCTCTTCATACAGTCCAAGGTCTCATGGGACACATAATTGTTATCATCTTCAAATGGAGGTTGTAACACTGAGAATGGACTAGGCTGATCTGGGCTTTCGCTTGAATTAATCTTTAGCATCATGGAGCCTGCTACTGTTAATGCAGGCTGTGAAAACAAACAAATAAAGGATTTCATACGTTTATATACAGCATGGTACTAGGATATGTGCATTCAATTTATTGTATTCAATAATCTCATCTAGAAGAGAGGTTGTGGTCAAGGCTTACGAAGAATAGTTATTTCCATTGATTATTCACAAGTACCCAAACCTTTTAATGACAAAAATTTCGGTTTTCCATTTCATTTATTCCATCATTCCAACGCATATAATATCAACAATTTAAGAGGACAATTAGTTTCCGTGCACAGAACTTGCGGCCATACTCGTTCAATTCCCTCATCGTGCTGCAACAGCCTAGTGTCTAAAATATCTGGCAGCCTGAGAAATTTCAAGGATCTAATAATTTCATAAGTTGGGAAGAGAAGGCACAAAATTTCCTGTGGATCATAAAAGGGGTACTAGGACTGCTTTTTTGGTGTTAACCCACAAGGCAGTAATAAATAAAGGTTAAAACAACAATTAGCATTCGAAGTTCCCAAACAGATATCAATGCTAATTGAGCTTATTTGGTGTATATTTCCTTTCTGTACTCTTTTCTTTTCGTTGCACTATATTAACCTAGAAATTCCTCACATGCAAAATACCCATCTCAAAATAAATTTTGCGAATGAAACAAAAAAATTGACAAAATTAGCAGAATAATAGTAGCCATTACCTCTAGTGTAATCATGTCTTCTTGTCTGTTGGAGACTGAATCTGTGGAAGTTTTCTCTGATGATTCACATAGAGCTACAAGAGAAAACTCTTCAAAACTATCCACGTTATCCCTAAGGACTTCAGGTGCATTTGCTGGAAGAACTAATGATTCAGTGACAATAGAAGGTTGGGATGCATCTTTACATTGAGGTGGACTTGGCTTTTCCTTGGTTGATTTCTTATTCTTTGAGAACAAGAGACTGGCTACTTTTTCTTTCAATGATGATCTCCTCTTCGACTTTGTCTGTGCCCTGGAGGCTTGTGATTTGACAGTATTTTGATTACCAACTTGAACTGTGAGCCCAGTTTCATTGACAGCAGAAATTGCAGGCACAGAATTTGACCTGGGAAGATTTTTAGGAGAGCCCTCAGTGCTTATTTCTGCATTGAAAGAATGACTGCAAGAAACTGATTTTCGGGGTTCTTGGTCCTCTTTAATACTCTCAACCACAGATGTTTCAGATTTCTTCATGTGGGCAAGAGAAAGCATCTCACCCAAGGTAGAGTTTCTCCTCGCATTCATTTGTTCTTGATGACCCTTATTACCTGATGTCATCATAGTCCATCTTTCAGAAAGTCTTTTCTTTGCCTCTCTGCACACTGATGACTCAGGAGAGCAAGACATGCGACCCAAGGACATTGTAGAATAGGGACTGCTACAGCCATTGATGTAATTGCAATCCCATGAAAGCCTTGGCAGCGGTGACATTGACATGGAATCACTGAAATTTGCTGATGCATACTCATGATATGATTTGTTGAACGAACTCTCATCATCAGAATAGCCAGAAGAATAGTGTGGAGTTTTATCCTTTTGATAGCTCCTCAGGCCTTTATGCATTTGCTGTCTGATCTCTTTTGCCACTTTAAAGGATTCTATTACATCGTCATATTCAGGTCCCTGATGGAAAATTCCACTTTTCAGATTTAGTGGTGTTGTTGTTGTTGGAGAAACCCCGTCTTTTTGCTCGGGTGTCCTCCCAGGGCTAGGTTTTAGTAACACAATTCGAGTGGTTCGAACTGGAGATTCATCAACTTTCTGACTATCTGGAGAGTTTCCAGAATTCTTGTTCTCCCATCCAGCTGCTTGATCAACATTTGCTGATTTCTTAATTAGTCTGTTATTCCTTTTCTCCTTTCTGGCTGGTTTGTCATTGTCAACCATCTTCAAAGGTTTAATAAGAGTAATGCGATTTGTATCAGTACGTGGGGTTGAGTAAAATTCATAAACATTTTGAGAATCCAATAACCTCATTAAGAGATCACTGTTGGAGCTTAGAACTTCCAAGGCATCTTTAAATTGTTTAGATTGACGCAGTCTCTCGTCGGTTGACAGAAGTTTTGCTTCTATGAATTTCTGACGAATGAGAGCCATTCTTTTCCCATCAACATCTTCACTCCATCTTCCTCTATCAGGTACCTTGCCACTTGCATGACTTGTTCTCTGAGATTGCTGCCATATTTCATACATATCTTTGTAAGCAACCTGTTCTGTGCTTGGATGAACTTCATGAAACATTTTCCTATCCATAAACCTATCTTCCTGCTGCCAATGCCTGAATGGTAAGCCTACAGGACCATGCATTTGTTGAGAATAATCACTTCTGTATTTTCTTTCCATAGGTAAATTAGGCTCTCCCCTTGGAAGGGTTTCAAGCCCCATTAGTTTTGCTACTACATTTGGTAGGTAGTGCTTGGAGTCTTTTTGTTTGGACATTTCTTTGTCTATGAGCATCTGCATTTTGATGGGTGCTCCACTTACTTTTGTGACTTATCCTCTACTCTATCCCATCACCACCATCTGATTGACTTGTTGAGAGAGGCCAAACTGCAAGACAAATCGCCAGAATATTTGGTGATGTATGGGAATAATATAATAGCAGAGAAACACTTCAATTACAGAAATCTTAAGTGCAATCATTCCACACAACTTGGAAAGAAACAAAAACCTATAGTCAAATTAGAGAAATGTCCATCTAAATCACCAGGAAAGGGAGATATAAGTGTATGTCAAAGAAGCAAAAGGATGGGCAAGGTGCAGAGATGTGGGTTTGATGTCCTACCTCTTACTCTGTCTCTCCTTTGCGTAGTTCTGTACTATATACTCCATCCACTCCCTTTGCAAAACGCTCTCATCAAACTACTATAGATTTAGTTATCTCCTTTAGTACCAATAAATTCTTTACTTCTTCTCAATGTAATTTGAATCACATGATCAAATGTGCAAGTTTGAGGACAAAATTAACCAGTCTAACAAAACAGGCAAGTAGTGACATTTATATAGGCAAATAACTAAGAAATCCCAATGTAATAAAAATCTTTGATTCTTCCAAATCTTAACGAGTTAAAGTTGGTAAGGAAAGGTAAGATAATTATGAAACGTGTCATCACTTGATATATAGAATAAAAATCACTAGAAAAAAATATTTCATTTATGGATCAACTTTACAAGGTCAGGTACTTGACTCAATATCAGGGAAAGCATTGAGATGTTATCTTAATATTTTTAAAAAAGAGTGATTATGAAATAGATGTATCAGACGGAAAGGAGATCATCTTAAAGGGCGTTGCTTTAAAGGAGTAAAATAAGAGGGATATACAAACAATAGAACGGGAGAAAAAGCCATATCTGTTGAGGCCACAGAATTTTCTACATTCTGTTAGGTTGACTTCATAATAATGATTTATTTGATCTCACCTTTAATGCGACAGAGAATACACAAAACTTGGGGATTTATAGGGGAGTGAAAACAAAACTTTTTTTTATCATAGGGTAGACTTTAATCTTGGGTAAAAAAAAACCGAACGGGTCAGATATCGTTTTCTATTTATGAGTGGCGTACAAGTTGCACATGCAACTGAAAATGACCCTTTTATTAGAATAGCAAACAAAACAAAACAAAATATAAATCTCACTTATAATGTGGACTTGGTGGAAAATTAGAAAAGCAAATGATAATAGTATCTACCCTTTTCATGTGCCCATACCACCACACGGTGCCGTGGGGCGTGTGGTTCGGAGACGTTGATGTAGGCCTTCACCAGCACCATACATAGAGCAGAAGAGCTTAACCAATTTGAAATCTGGAGTAGCATGAAGACCACTCCAAAGAATACAAGAGAAAGAAGCTAGAGATCTTTTTGCATTCAAGTTTGCGCTTTGCTTAACGTAAGGATTTGTACAAATGGTTAGGAGGGTAACTCGTAATCTTTTTGATAAATTTTAGAGGCAATTAGGTCGGTTATAAATGTTAGCTGCACAAATTTGTTATATTATTTCAATAATTTTAACAGACGTATTCGTGAAATTCAATTCTTGATGTTTAGTATTACAGACATGATAAATGCCAAAAATCGTACTACTTTTTGTGGTGAATCACGGGAAAGTTCTTAGGATGTGTCACAATTTTACAGTCACTTTAGATGCTTGTACAATTAAAAGTATAGGCCCAGTTCGTTTAATGCTCCGAATTATCAAAAAGATCCAGGAAAGAAACAACACTAATTTCCACCAAAAGGTGACGTTTGATAGACGCCTCTTTTTGTAAACACATGGCATAACAGTCCGAAATTAACCAGAAGCATGTGCAGTGTAACGTTTGATCAAACATTCTGGAGTGTTAGACTCTAAAGGAGCAGCTTCTGCGTTTGCTCTTGCTCGGTGGCATAGTCACTGTCATCCAAAGGAAATGGACATCTATTGTTTCTTTGCATGGACATATGAAGAAAAGAAGAGTTATATATTTCAATCAAGCTTTTCCTAAACTGATAAAGCACTTCCCCGTGATTTTCACCATCCATTTCTTGGTCTTCATTATCATTAATTTGAAAAAGAGAAGACGCACTTTCCCTTTGCAGCAATTGTAAAGTTCTTGAACTTGAACTTTGGCAATTTAAATGGGAACTAGTTAGAGATAAGCTCCTCTGACATTCATCTAGTGAAGATGAAAGCCAGGTTTCCGGATTAGGATGATGATGGTAGGCACTGGAAACTGTCTTTCCAACCCAATGCTTGTATGGTGAAAGGAACATGCTGTCTTGATCACATGACGTGTCATTCTTGCAATTTTCAGGAACATTAAAGTAGTGCTTATTGTTTGACAAAGACAATGCTGTGTGGTTAAAATTTGTGTCCATGTCTTCATAGACATATCTTCCAAACTTGAATTCTTGATATCTTAAGAAACCAGAATCCAATATTGAGTTGAAGTTCTGTGATTTGTCGAGTAGCGAGAATGAGGGACTAAAGTGGTATCTATCTAATGTCTGCTCTTCAGGGTGGCCTAAAATTGATAACTCAGGGATCATATTTGGCTTTGTATGCTTGCAAGTTATAGGGAAATTTGTCGCATTTGCAGTATAATCAAAATCTTTTTCCATAAGAAGAATCGGTTCTTTCTCTATTATCCCCAGCTCTTTGAAATGACTCAGTGTAAAGATTTCATGATCTCGATTATTACTCAGAAATCCTCGGGTTACATCACTCTCGTCAATGAAACTTGGCGCTCCACCAAAATTGCTTCTAGCTTCTGTCATACTGAGCATAGGTTGAACGTTGAGTGGATAAGTTTGAACGTCGGCACGAGGGTTAATCATCTCAACTGATCCCAGAAAAACAGGAGACAGCAAATGATCACTGAAGGATGAACTTGATTCAAGTTCAAGAGGTTTCCTGTCAGGCATTCGATGGTGTTCTGTAAATTGAACATCTAACTCCCAAGTATCATGCAAACCATATCTGGTAGCATTTGCTGCTTCGTTAAGCAAAGATTCAAGAAATACATCACTCTTGGTTGCGACACCGAAACTTGGATTTGCACTTTGTTTGTACTCAGGTTCCGTAATTCGAGGGGGGAAATTGTGAGAATCATATGTTGGAAACTTCGATTGCAGATTAAATTTCCCATCTAGTCTGAGAAACGAAGGAGACAACACATGATCGCTGAAGTATGGGCTTGATTCAAGTTCAAGGAGTTTCCTTTTAGGTATCTGATATTGCTCCTTACATTGATCATCTAACTCTCGAGAATCAGGTAAATCATATCTTGTACCATTCACTTCTTTTCCTGTATGAGTATCCTCATATTTCTGGCACAGAAAATAATTTTTGATAAGGGAATGCAGGCCACTGGATGGATTTATAGCGTGAGAAATGGCTTAAAAACCATACATTTTCTTCAGTGCTCATAGGGAACAGCCGACTAAGGAGCACGGAAATAATATCGTGCCTGAAAAATTCCTATTATATTCATGATAAAGGGAAAGGGCAATTAATATCAATATCGAAGCTGCGCCTAACCCTTTTGAACAGAGGTTCTCTGTGTCTGTAAACAAGGCATCTGCAACACACAGTCGTAATTTTTGTCTCTTTCTAGCAAAAACTTCTCCACGCAACTGCTGATCTGAAGTTTTGACACAGTAATTATTTTACACAGGCTGTGTCAGCACATTCACAAATATGAGAAGTAAATTGCGTGTCTTCAGTTAAATTACATACATTTTTTTGCAATAATAAATTTGACCATCTGAAGGTTAATTAACAAATCAGTGGCACCGAATAAAGGCATGACTCCATTGGATGATTAGAAATATAAACCATAGATGTTCAAACTGTCCAATACATTATTTCCCCTTGTAAATACCTTGCAACCAAGCAATCCAAATGAAGAAAATCAAACCTTCATGTGAAAATATTCGCTGGGGTTTGAATTTGTCACTATAATCTCGGGAGTCTTTTGGCGTGTTGCTGATGGAGTACAAGCCTGCATTACCACCTGTTAAAAGATCTTTGGAAACAGATTGGAGTTTAGCATGAAATTATAACGGGAGAAAAAAGTATTTCTTAACATTTCAACATTTCAAATTTTAGAAAGATTAAAACTAAATTTTAGTATATCAAATGAGGACCAAAATATACTTGAATCTTAAATAAACACGATGTCTATTTCATTTTGACAGAAGATGGCACATGTATAATGTCTCGCCTTCAAGCCATGGGGAAATATTCAACTTTCAGAGTAGGATGGGAAAGGAAATGAATTCAATGTCATATCGTATTAAGAAATTCCCCAACCTAATTAAATTAAGATGGCTTTAATATAAAGAACAATTTAACACCGTTAAGAAAAGTTATAGGAGAATAAAAATTTCTCATGTTTTTATCAAAACAATAAAATACTTGTTTAGAAAAAAAAATCCTAATAATGCTTATTTATAAATCAGCAGGGATAAACCTTTTCCACCTTTACACACCGAGATAAACCTTTTCACATTAATTCTACGTAAAACCATTAAACATTTTCATCATAACTGACTGCAAATATATTACTTCTACAAAACTTATAACAATAACAAAATCCATTTTATAATTTTGTCTGGAAATTCTATGAATAAATAATACATCCATGGTCTTGTATACTTATTTTACAGTGTTATCTAAAGTCATGTAAAATAATTTTATTGAACTTTACAACAAGTTCATCAAAACTCACATTGAAAACGATTTCTGATTAGTCCACAGATTTTCACAAATAGAGATAAGACAAATTTATTCTCCTTGAAATTCAACCAACCTCTGGAATAGTTCGTGGATTCTGGCCTCTTAGATGATTGGCGGGATTCCTTTTGCAGTGGACGTGAACGAAATCCCTCGCTTGCGTCCTTCTTCAATTTCTTAAAGAATGCAAACTCAGAAGTTTTTGGATCCGTCCCTGAACTTGAATTCCAAATCCTGTTAAACGCTAAAATAGAACGAACTTATCTAATTCTTAGTACTATTATGACAATGAGCAATGAGATAGCAAACTATACTGTCGTAGATTTTTGTGGAACACAGAACCATGAGAATGTGGAGCAAAACGCGTCGTTCGTAGAGAACAAATCGTTAGGTATTGATTGCAATCGTAAAGTTCAAAAAATAATAACGAAAGGAGGAGAAGCAAACCGAAAATGTGAAAAGGGAGAAGAAAGAAACCTCTGGCTTGAGAAATTTTCCTTTTGTTCATTGCAATGCTCGCAAACTACACAGAACACATCGCACGCTCTGCAACACAATTCGCTACTCGCAGTGAGAAGAAGAAACTGGATTTGGCGCCAAACGGCACGTGAGTCACAGTTCCGCACGCATGTAACATTTTTTTATACGTATATATATATAAATTTTGTAATGTGGATTAGTTTACTAATAACATGTCTATTTTGTAATATAATACAATTAGTTTAGTAATAGCAGATTGTATCTACTAATATATATAAATACGATAGATAATGAAAGTGTGAATTTTATTTTTCTCAAATAGTATACAGTTTCTAAGTTATTTTATTTGAATACTTATATATAAATGAAATTTTTCTAGCTCTTTTTATGTTTATCAATTTTACTTTTATATTAATATTTATTTTGTTGTTTTATTTTGGACATTTAAGTCATTTTATTATTTTTTAAATATTTAATAA
>Ga0123341_1001337_pt1 | contig 18205 bp, 11 predicted proteins | sample Turbeapinknodule_FD_89959 | JGI IMG/M metagenome (GOLD analysis project Ga0123341, IMG submission 89959) | Root nodule microbial communities of legume samples collected from Mexico - Turtle bean Mexico pink nodule | ecosystem: Host-associated > Plants > Roots > Nodule | place: Mexico: Nepantla...
AAATTTAATTTTTAATAGAACCCTAGGCTAGAAGATCTGGATGTGGAAGGGACGTGGTCCCAATATTCAATTTCTCTTGCAGGGATGTTGTGTGTTTATATATATTGGGTTGTTTGTTTATATGTTATTTAAATTTGTGGAAATATTAGGTTTTTGATTATTTAGTATTAAAGTGTTATTTTTTTATGTCAAATAGACTTTTGAATATTGTGGATCACTTTTTGAATGATATTGTATGACGGAATGGTATGGAATTGAATTTATACATTTGGGATAATGTATGGACTGATGTTTGTTGTGCATTAAGTATTGATGCATATGTGGTAACAAAGATCTCCGAGCTTCACTGATGATCTAAGTCGCATAGACTAAGATATCAGGTGGTGAGAAGTTGATGGGGGAGTTCATGCACACCGTGACATATGATATGCACGACTTGGGTTGTAATGAAATTACCCTGATCCTTTCTGTTGGATTTGCTGGTAATCTTTGGATCAGGTGTTAGTCTTTGGTAGGACTTACTTAATACGAGTCTTCCGGAAGACGTTGTTTGTTGAATATTCTGGATGTGTAGATCCATGTGAAATCTATGTGATTGTTTTATTGTTGAGATTTAAAGAAAATTGAATAATTTGATAAATTGATCATGTAATTTGGTTTTCTCTTTGGATTTAAGTGTGTATATTATAAAATTCTATTTTCACTAGCTTACCCTTGGTTTTCTTACTGTGTTTGAGTTGCGATGATTGTACTATGTACACGAGCAGATGATCATACATGTGCAAGAGAGTCTTAGAAGTTTCAGAGTTTTATTTTGAGCTGTGGATATGTAAATATTTGTATTTCTATAAATCCTAATCATGTAATAGTTATATGTAAATTATGGGATGTTACACAGGGTGGGCCTAAGCAGGCCAACAGGTTGAAATAAGCAACCCATCCCGCATTTTTTTCAGCAGACCACAGGCTAGCCCGCACGGTCCGTCCCACTTTGTCACTCCTTCTAAAAAGTGGTAATATTGAGTGTTGTAATAGAAAAAAAAAATATTATATTATTAGATGGATAGTAGTTAAAAAGTGGAGGCTAGAAATATGTCAATGAAAATAGGAGTGACACTAAGAAGATACTATAAAATAAAACTTTCATTTGAAAGGTTATTAAGCTTCAATAGCTAGAAGACTTGAAGAGGTTAATATAACTAATAATTACACGTAAAGGAAAATAAAGAAAAAAAATTCTTAGTAAATTACTTATCAAGTATTTAATATAGTTAGAGATAGAAGTTCTTTAAAATGGAACTCAAAAAGAAACTGAAATGATTCTATAAAAATCAAAAGTCAATCACAACTGAATTTTGTTTAAGAATTTCTTACATTTTATTTTTCAAACGATTCGGTTTGGTTTAGATTTCGAATTGGAATTGAACTAAGCTGCGTATTAGAGCCTAATAAATTGAGAGTTTAATTGTAGTGTATTAACAAATCATAAAAAACTTGTAATTTATTTTTAGCAGAAGAAAAACTTCAAATTATAAATATACAATAATTATAAAAAAAATCATAATAGGTACCTTTATTTGACAATTTTGCAGTTTTTATTCTGTAAAAAATATAAAAACCCATTTAAACTAAACTGAAAATTATTAATTTAGTTTTGTATAGATTTTATATGAAATTAAATCATTTTTAATTTTTATATTTTATTGGGTAACTTTTTATTAAACAGAGCCTTGCCTTTTTAAATAGTCAGGGTATTGTTGTAATTAAATAACAATTTAACAAATGTTTGAAGTTAACAAAGAAACTAATGCCTCAAAAAGCAGATAGACCATCGGTTAAATTTATATACTTAATTGATTAGTATATAAAATCATGAACTAAAACATATAAAAAAAGGGTTTTTTCTGTATTTGGTGGAGCTGTTGTGTAAATTAAAGTTCTTTTGGATTATTTTCGTAAATTTTGAATTGAGTGTTACAATAATAAATTGTTTATACCATACTTTATGAAATTAAATTACGTGTAATAGAAATATTAAATAAATGCTTATCTATTTTCTAGTGAAGCTAAATTTTCTGACTAAAAATACAATGACTTTTCATAGATTATTTTTAACATATAAATTATTCAACTCAAAATGAATTAAATAAATTCGCCGGATTCAACTCAATTTTATATTTCTACTTGTATATTGTATTGCTGAAGGATTGGTACAATTGTACTTGCTTGCTGAAAACAATCATTTTAAAATTTTCATTGTGTTAAAAAATATAATAGAATTAAACCAAAAGAGAATTTCATTAACGTTCATAAAAGATATTTGATTGAAGTAAATATATGATAGTGGTGTTAGAAGCAAGGTGGGTGTGGCATGTAAATTCCAAATATGAGGTTTAAAAAAAAGGGGCTAGTTGGATAGATATAGTGGAGAAAGATAAAATGTGGATAGAAAGATATGAGTTAGGGATACATAAAATCCTTTGGAACCTTCTCATTGGTTGCTCCAAAGCACACCATCCCCACCACCAACTTCTACTCTTGTTTCTAACCACATATCCCTCTTATTCTCTTTCCCTACATATGATGTTACATTCCCTTCTTCTACTCACTTCTCTGCAAACCACTAGTTATCATTTTTTGAAGTAACTTGAGGTTTCAAACCTAGGAAGTTGGAAGTCATGGCAGCAACATTGATGGCAGCAACAAGTAGTTCTGGCACTGTTCTTAAGTCAACTCCTTTCCTTGGCCAAGGCAAGGGTGCCAATGCCAACCCTCTTAGGGATGTTGTCTCAATGGGAACCGGGAAGTACACCATGGTATTCTCCAAACACCCTTTTCTTTTTCACTCTCACAATTGTTTTTGGTTTTGGTTTGTGACTGATACATTGTTATTGTGTTTGTGTTTGTGAACGAGAAGAGCAATGAGTTGTGGTATGGACCAGACAGAGTGAAATACTTGGGACCCTTCTCAGCTCAAACCCCTTCATACTTGAAGGGTGAATTCCCAGGTGATTATGGATGGGACACTGCTGGCTTATCTGCTGACCCAGAAGCATTTGCCAAGAACAGGGCTCTTGAGGTTACATTTTTTAGTCTTAAACTCTACCATAATGCTTCTTTATTTCCTTCTTAAAACATTCTTCAAACTAATTCAGCATGCTACAAAACACTTTAACTGATTTTACTTTAAAATTGTGCAAAAGTTCTAAACTTCCATTGCTCTTTTACAACAAGAAAATGATACTCACTTACATCCAAACTTTATTCAATCTTCCCAATTCTATGATGATGGACTATCATTTGTCCTAGTGAAATCAATGATAGAGCAAATTTTACTTTGGCTATTACTAGTAAGCACATAATTTGGTTAAATTATTCCTTTGATTTCTATAATTCTCCTCATTTTAAGTTTTAATCTTTATTCAATAAAATCATAAATCTTAGTTCCTACTCATACATAAAAGTTGACCTTTCTGAAAGTAATAAACTGCTAAAGAAGTTTAAGATCATATCTACATGTCTAAGTTTCATAACTATGGTTGTAGCACTTAATAAATTTGTTTCCCAATAATAACAATTGTTTTGTGGAATAAGGTGATCCATGGGCGTTGGGCCATGCTTGGAGCACTGGGCTGCATCACCCCGGAGGTGCTAGAGAAGTGGTTGAGAGTGGACTTCAAGGAGCCCGTATGGTTCAAAGCTGGGGCCCAGATATTCTCAGAAGGTGGGCTTGACTATTTGGGGAACCCAAACCTTGTCCATGCCCAAAGCATCTTGGCAGTGCTGGGCTTCCAAGTAGTTCTGATGGGCCTTGTTGAAGGGTTCCGCATCAATGGGCTTGATGGAGTAGGAGAGGGCAACAACCTTTACCCTGGGGGCCAGTACTTTGACCCACTGGGCCTGGCTGATGACCCAGTAAATTTTGCTGAGCTAAAAGTGAAGGAGATAAAGAATGGAAGGTTGGCCATGTTCTCTATGTTTGGGTTTTTTGTTCAAGCCATTGTAACTGGCAAAGGCCCATTGGAGAACCTGTTGGACCACCTTGACAACCCCGTGGCTAACAATGCTTGGGTCTTTGCCACCAAGTTTGCCCCTGGATCTTAAATCTCCCTATTATTCACCCCTTATCATTATTCTCATTTATATGTAGATTATCATCATAAATAATAATTGTTGGATTAGTGTACTTTTTAAGGACTAAGCCTCTTTTTCCAATGAGAAAGGTGTTTTTTTTCCTAATCATAAAATGTATAAATAGATTTTCATTGTTATTTTCTTTTTTATATCTTTGAAATAGAATTTAAATTTTTAATATTAGTAAACCAGGCCTGAATATCAAATTAACCATTCTTTAGTTTATTAATATATCTTCATGTATTATAATGAAGGTGTCTTTAACAAATTATCCTGTCTTAAAGAATAAAAATATCAAATGTTTAGTGATTTTAGTGACCACTTAAAGAAAATATCAAAATTTTTTATTTATTGAATTTAATATATTGGTTTTCATTTTTAATTTCTTACATTGACTTTTTAAAGTTTTTTTTCAATCATTTCACTGGATGAAGTTTAAAGCCTTATAGATTCCTTTCATGGTTTAGTGACACTTTATTCCTGCATTCCTATCCTACATTTTTTTCTTGCACCAGCCTTGTCATTTTTATTTGAAAAGGAATAGTTGATGGCTTCCATGGCTTGTATAATTATTGTGTTGATAGAGGACGTTTGGTGGTTATAGGATTTTGCGACTGTATTACGGGAGAAGCAATCTGCAAGTAATCACCAATAACAAAAAATTTCATAACACACCAATACAAGTTCGTCCAACCAAAAAAATTACATAGAACCTCACCCAACAAAAACAACACATAAAATAAGAAAAAACAACACAAAAATCAATAATGGATTATCATTCTAGATCCAGTTTCTGTTTAGCTTATATGGATTGCTAGCCATAATATTGACTTACGGATTCATTGATCCACCAAAAAATTGGAATTCATATTTCCAAAAAAGAAAAAAACACCTACGCACTTTCTCTTTATGAAAACCCGCCACGAAAACCAAATAACCACTCTGAAACCAACCTTCTACACAAAACAGTGAGAAAAATCTAAACTAAGGTATCATCGCTTGTTGTCGCACTTTCAATAGCAATTTGGATAGAAAATTGCAGAAAAGGGAGAAAGAAACGTTGTGATGGTGGTGGTACGCTGCCTTTAGGGTTTTTAAAAACTCCCGACCTAATTTAGTAATTGAACATGAATATAGGGGTGCCAGAGGAAAAATGTAGGGTACAATAAGAAACAGCCCCACTTGATCTCTCTTGGTTGTAAACATTTTTAGGCAAAATTCTCGTTGCACCATATCAATTTGAAGTTCACCCAATTTGTCAGCAAAATAATGAAAACGTCCCTACAAAATGACAAAATTAACCTTAAATAAAAAGAGGCTAGTTAAAAAAATACTTTAAAAATCTTTTTTCCAGAATATATTTTTGGATATGGATTTCTGGAACACTTTTCTGAATTTTGAAAATTCTTTTCTAGAATGTATTTTTACATTGTATTCCGAATTTTCTTTTTCCAAATGTATTTTTTATTTTGGATTTACTTTTCCAGAATAATAATTTAATTTTGGAATTATATTTTTTAAATCTGAAATAGAGGATAATTTTGAAAATGTTAAAAGGTGATATTGTGGTTAAAATTGGTATGGTGCAAGAAGAATTTGCCACATTTTTAATTAGGAGTCTTTCTTTGGCTTGACACCATCTTGTGTTTCTAAAAGAACCTATGATTATGAAAACAATAATTGAGAATACATTTTTTTTTGCTATTTAGAGTTGAAGAAAATAATTAATAGCTACGATAAATAAACCAATGAATTGTTGAAAGAAAAAGTGTTAGGGTAGTAAAAAGGTCAACAATATACAAAAGTTAAAAGAAAGCTAAAAAGAGTTAAGCAGTGATCAGATCACAATTCTCCAAATTAAATCAGTTTTAAGAGAGTTAAGCAGTGATCAGAAAAGAAATTGGCTATGATCATCAAATTTTAGTGAGTATTAGCATATCATGAATTGCAAGTGAGAAACTAAGAAGCATCAAATATTTAGATTTTGCTAATTATTGACTTAAAAGTTAAAAGTGGAAGATGAAGTTAGCATCACATCTTTACAATTCACATTTTAGCTTCTAAATGCTGGTATAGATACAAACTGACACCAACCATTTAAATCTCAAATTTGTGATAATTCCCTTGCAACAAAATTATGTATTTTTATTATAGTACAAAATCTGTTGTAATTTTTTATTTATCTTCAATTTTGTATCTTTCTCCCCTACTTTTTTGTTTCCGAACTTTCCATTATCAGTTTCACAGAACAGGCAAACATACCATGTATGTTTTACGATTGAAAAAAGGTTTAATGGTTATCTAAGTTTTTTATCCTTAAAAAACTGTCATTTGATTTCTCTCTTTTTTTTATTATTTCAAATGAAAACTTGATCAAACCATCTGCAAATCTGTCGATTTAAGCCTCTGATTTAACCAGAACCAAAAGAACTGCAATATTATACATATACCAAAACAGAAACAAAAACTAGACCACCCAAAACAAGAAAACAAATACCCATTGAAATATGAATTTCCTTTAACCCCTGCTATATAGTGATATTCAAGATGACATCAATACTTAATATTTATATCCTTTAGACTAAGTTTTACATTACAGAAGTAACAAAACATATACATCACCAAGCTACACTACTAATACAACTATGCAACCTAAAGTCTACAACTATACACCACTTCTCCATGTAACAAAATTGGTAGATATACATTTTTTTCCCTTCACCAATTAAGTACAGTGACATTTATCAAATATTCCCATAAGATGTACAGATGAAGCAACTTCTAAAATAAGAGTTTATGACAACAATCATTTACCCATTTGCTTAATCTTTCACCAATTATTCACCTTTGGTAAAGAGAATATTTGTAAGTTGAATGCTAGCAGCTATAGTGCTCTAGAACTCAGCTTCCCCCACCATCTCCGCCTTTTATCCATTTCTGAATTCCCTAATTTATGAAGTCTTGCTTTTGTTTCTTTTAACCTAACCTTGTATTCTTTTTTCCACCCCTCAAACCTATGTTTGAGTTTCCGAAGTTCTTCAATGGAATTCATGTTAGTAGATTGACCTGTTCTAACATCAACCAGATTTCTGGCATCAAAATCAAAGGTCTGTCTGCGTTGATCAAATTCCTTCATCAGGTGGCTCACTGAAGCCAAAGCACCATGAGCATCTCTCCCTAGTCCAGCTTCAGAAATACTAGTAGAATACTTCAAAGGTGTGCTTGCACTAGGTGTTCGAGATTCCATGGAAGCATCTTCCGAATCATAGGTGAAAGGTGATGAAACATCACGTCTTGCATGTTGATTGTTGGCATTCTCAGAAGCAAGGCTCTTTCTAGCAGCAGCAAGACTCATCTGCATTGAAATTGCAACCAGAAAGATCAATATAATTTTAAGCTATATTTGAGACCATTTATAGATGAGACTTTTCAACAAATGAGGTTGCAACAAACTCATAATAAATTAGTAAATCACCAATTTAAAAATAACTTTCTAGGTATGAGTCTTATTAGTAATAAGCAAATTAGCACATTGTAAGAGTTTCTGCTAATTTCTCTTTCAAATGACACAGGCAACTAAAGTGCAGTTGTTTGGTTATACTAATACTAGACATTTTTTTCAAGGAGGCCAAAGCAAAATGAGTTAGTCAACCAACTTTGTCTATTACAATAATATTCACGAGTATATTACAAAAGTTAAGGACAGCTGAAAACATACTTGCAAAGATGACATTTGTCTTTGCCACATCTCCTCCATTGATTTCATCCTTTTCTCGTACTCCATCCATCTACTCTCAAACTGTTTTAGCTGATCCTTCAATTCAGCATTTTCCCCTTCCTTTTGCGCTATGGTAACTTCAGCCTTCACAACCCGCCTTTGGAGTTCAGCTAAAGCTGAAGGTAGATTCTGGACCCGCTCACTTGGCACATCCTGCTAAACCGAAAAATATGAGACATTTATGGGATTGTTGAGTAGCTATGATCATGATACTTCGATTTGTGTCACGTATCACACGAAATATCTAATCTATAAAGCTGCAATACTTTTATGAAGACAATAATTTATAATTTTTTATTTTGACTGTCTGATAAATGTGATTTTAATTTGGATTTGTAAAAGAGCAATTATATATCTATTATATTTTAAGAATTCTTATACATTTTTAAATATGTATATGTCACGTATTGTATCTTATTATTTTTAAAATAAGCATATTGTCGTAGTGGATATGCATCGTATCCAATACGATCTGATACATGTGTCGTATCCGTGCATCATAGCTGAGTAGTTAGGAAGTTTACATAATCATGAAGCTCAACGCTCTACATCCATGACAAATCTGATTTGCAAAAGGAAAATAAGTTTTGAATGCTTGTGATGAAGGCAATAATACAATAGTTCAAGGTAGGTATGGAACGTCTTGAACTGAAAATTATACAACTTCAGATTTGAAACTCCGAATTGATGCAATTTTTAGTTGGATAGAAGAAATAAACGCCAAAAAGTACCATTGCATGAATAAAACAATAGAAAAAGAACCAAATCAACTAGTTGTCCAAAAAAATTGAGAAAATATGCACTGTAAAGTACCTTTTCTTCGGGCATATTCACACGTGACCTTCGCCTAGATCTTGCATTTTCATGACTTTTCTTTGAGTAATTCAAGTCACCAGAATTCCTCCGAACCAGCCATCCACGAATTACTGAAGGGAAATGAATAGTGTGAGCAAAACCATATGCAATGCTTCTGGTATGGGCAAACATAACAATAGAAACACACAAACCAGATTGTAGTGTTGTGGCTGCCAGCATTTCCTTGATATTTTCAGAAGAAATAGTCATAGAAGACTTCACCAAAACACCATATGCCCTTCTTCCAATTTCTCCCCGAACAACTACAATATAACCAAATTGCAATTAAGTTACAGATAAAAACTATAACCAAGGCTATAATCAAACACTTGCAATAATTTTGACTATTAGAGCCATTGGAATAAGGGCTTAAAGTTCTTAATTCATATTAATAAGGTTATTTTTCAAAAGTAGAAGTAAAATATTGCAAGCTAGAATAAAATGAGAACGTTCAATTCAAACAAAAGTATTATCAAGAGCCAGACATTACATGATTGTAAAGTAGTCACTCCCTTCTTAATCTCATGGTAATGACAGCGAGCTTGATAACCACGAAAGCTTTTTTGAATAACAAGTAGTCCCTCCAAAAGATATTTTCTCCTGTCTTCCAGTGCCCCAATCTGTAGACTCAACCAGAACAGGAAAAATTAAATCAGACAAACCATTACACAAATTAATATAAAACAAGGTACATTTCCTATAAATATGAGAGGTTGAGAGAGTAGGATATCTTATCATTTGTGAGAAAAAGAAATCAAACTGGAACTAGAAAAGGATAGGGAAAATCTCTCTTGAATAGCTAAATATTAGCAAAAGTTCAAGGATTTGTACCTCTCCCAATACCTAATTTTTGCACAAAAGACAAGATATCACTCTCTCCACCTCTCTTACTTCTTTCTAAGAAATCTGCGATTAATTCTTCTCTATCTCCGATGAACAAACTAACACATCAACACCTTACTTTCTCATTAACTAAAAATTATCCAATCCATTAAATCTATTAATATAACAAAAAGATATATAGAAATGAACTTGAATATGGAAGGGTAATGGAAAATGGATCCAATTGCCACCCTAAGCGTGATCCATCTCCCAATACTATGGCTCTTTATCTGTTGAAACAAATAAAATACTGACATAAATGCTAAAGTGAAAACATTAAATTACAGACATATACCTGCCCAGTTCGAATGTACAGTTTGGTGAAGCCAACTTGGTACATTTCAGGAGGGATATTAAACTGTTGCAAAACTGCAACCGAAATGCTCAATGGGTCCTGAGATGTGTTTGCCTCAAAAAGCAGAAACCCATACCTAACATATGTCCGAAAACAAATCAACCCATTTATTTAATATAAAAAAAGGAATAAATAAATAGGAGTTTCATCACTACCTTCTAGAAAATTCTTGATGTGTCATTCGAGTAGGATATCCAGCCCTCGAAATCCTAACAACCTCCAAAACTCCACAACACTTGAGCTGTTGTAGTACAAGATCTTGATCATATATGCCAGGAAGTTGCTTAGTATTTGGCTTTATACATCGAATAAAGTGAGGTGTGGTGTTCTCCAGCTGATGCATCAACTTGAATAATTGACCCTAAAAGAAAAAAAGACTTGTTAGGCTTACTTTTTCTCAAATTATTGTGTTTCACTTGTTTATCAGCATACACCTAAAATCCAGGTACAGTTACCACATCATATAACTTTTAGGGGACTAGTAGAATCGAGATACAAGTAGTGTATCGGAGAGCTGATATTATAAATCGTAAATCATTTCGTATCGTGAATCGTAAGATTCATAAACATTAAAAAATTTAATATATACTTAAATATATAAGATATACATACAAGATACAATAAATTATATATATATGTGTATATATATATATATATACCACACAATTTCACCAAAACAACCTCTATGGTGCATACATGTTATTAAACAAATTATGTTTATCTTTTTTTATTTACTCATTTTTTAAAATCTACACTGATTCACACAATACGGAATCGTTTCGTTTCGGGATTCAGCGATTCTTTATGCGAATCACATGATATAGCTAAGATTCAGGGACGAAAAAGATTCTTCACACGATTCGTATCGTGGGAGGGTGAAACCGTATCATTTCGTACGATACGTATCGTGAATCGTAAGATACTAACTACTATGGACTACATGCTGATCAAAAAAAAAAAAAAAAAACTACTATGGACTACATCACCACATATCAACAACATTGAAATCATTTATTTCCAAATATTAAAGATGGTTAACAAGTTCAAGTAATGCTACACGAATACCTTGAACTTTGTGCCAACACTCTGCTTTTGTGAGTCCAGAGCACCTCCATGCAAGGAATTCGATTGCTTCTGAGTCTGATTAAACATCTTGGAGAACAACTGAAGCAGTTCACAACTACATGATGACAGTAGTTGAATGGAATCAGATGGTAGTGGATCTCTATTCTTTTCTAGGAAGCCACTTGTATCATACAAAACCTAATAGAGGACCACATATTAGAATAGTCAGAAATAGAAATACAAAATTGACTTCCATGGTATGCATTCTGCATATATGACAGCCTAGGAAAAACAAAAATCATAAAGCAGGAATTGATCATAACAGGCTACGACAAAAACCTTTGGTTAAAACATTTTTCGTCTGAAAGTAAAACTGTGTTTAATATCAGAATGAAAATTGTGTCATAAAATTTCTCACGTCAAAGATAAAGCAACCCAACATTCAGTTTTGATATTGAATTGCAAGCAATAGAAGAAACTAAATAAGCATAGTTTTCTGGGAGGTGTTTGAAAGAGAGAAATATACTATTATATTTAAAAATAACTATAATCACATTAGAAAACTTAGATTTTACAAAACACAGGCTATAAATGATTATATTAGTTCAAACAGACAAATTACAAAGATATTAATTATCAGTAATGCTACTCTTACAGTATAACATCAAATGTACTAGGTTTATGGTTCATACTACAATACTCCAGGATCACTATTTTGAAAATTAACACAACGCGTAAACCAGTAAATTTAAGGATAATTCAACTTTAAAAACTTCAGCCAAATATTTTGAAGTAATTAAATTTATCAATTTGACTTTAAAAATCACAAGCAATAGATTTTAGAGGAGTTAACTTTCAAAGATCAATATGAACTGATACTAACCTCCCCAGCATAATGACAGACACCAAAAGCCCTGCCTCTTTCCCCTTTAAAGCAAGGATTAGCGTGCAGGTGCTGCTTAAGTTTGTTGGCTAGTGTTAGATCAGTGGCCCTGGGGAAATTTGATTCCTCGTCCAACAAAGAGAACAGCCCAAGAGGCTTCTGCACATTATACACCAGAGTAAATAATGAAAAAATTAGCCACATAGAATACTGTGAACTCCAACACTAGGACTTGAGCATAATATGATTTTTAAAATAATCTGCAGTGTAAAAAATAGTACTGCCTAGGAAAAGAATAGCTATAAAATTTCAGAAATCTTAAATCATGTAAATACCTTTTCAAAAAGATCCAAACACACTTGGTTGTCCTCAAAATCTACTTTGGTCCAATCAATGCCATCTAATTCATAGTCCTGAAACATGTAAATTGCAATGTTGCTATGAAGCATACAAAGACTATTACACACAGCATATGATGCAACACCAGCCTTTTTGTTGTATTATAGTTTTTTCTTCCATCGTGTGACAGGCAATTTACTGAAGTAAACAACACAGTGATTCAGATTGGTAAGTCACGAACTCAGGATTAAGCTGAGCTATCGTTTGTACATCAAAGGTTTCTTGTTGAGAGAAATTTTAGTATGACACGACATTTTACAAGTCATGTACTATACAGACCAAAACTTCGGTAAAGTCTTCACCAAATCCCTCCCTCATTCTCGAAAGATAACAGAAGTGATAACACCTTTTACATACACACAAACTATATTTCTGGATTATATCACACTATTGCTTTTGAATAAAAGATACAACCATACCAGGCATGAAAGCAACCAGGAATCTTAAACATGGAAATAAAATACGTACACTTATATATTACACAATGACAATTTTTTTACCAAAGTAAAGTTTAACATAGATTCTGACCTCCTGCTCAAGTTTAAACAGATGCCGATTGAAATGTTGTTGAAGCCTCTCATTGGCATAGTTTATACAAAATTGTTCAAAGCTGTTATTCTGCAAAGAAAATTGATAAACAATTGAAAAAAATAGAAAATAATACATGAAACATGAATAAACACGTTAATAGAAACTGCATACCTGGAATGACTCAAATCCATAAATATCAAGGATACTTATGGATCTCCCAGTACATCGTTTACCCACTTGAAGTGACTTATTAACTTGTTCTACAAGCCAGTCAAACAAGCTTGCATAGATAAATTTTGCTATTGCATCTCTTGCATCAATTGCCTGAATATAGAATAAAAAAATTGGATATAATATAATAGTATAATACAATTAGGAAACAGAAAAATTGATCAATTGAATTGTTCAAGTAATACACAGACCTGCCGCAAGGTCAATGTCTTGGTAATAGTATCCTTGCCAGCTTGGATTTTATGGGTAGATAACGCTGCCATTAGCTCCTGGGATCTGCAACCCATGAGCACAGCAGCATTTGTTACAGCTGCCAAGAGAAAAGAGAAACAAAAGTCATTATTAGTAACTGAAGTTTTACATATATCCTTTATGTTACTATGTTAGTCATAGACAATATGAATCAAGGGAGGAGGATAGTTCATCATTTTATAGACTTTTAGACCATATTCCTGACCACATGGAACACCTTAACCATTACCTTCATCATTCACCACCTCAATGTGATTTTCATTATCAGTGTCCTGGAATGTTATATTTCCCAACCATAGTATCGCAGCCAGCATCTTAAAAGCTAGCTCTTGATCCTCTTTGCACATTCGAATAACATCCAATGCTTTCTGAGGAAAAAACACATTCAAAAGGAGGAAAAATGACATGAGATCTTAGGAGGCTGTACATAACATTAAAGAAGCTAATGTTCAAAACTGAGTTGTAAAATAATATACCATCAATTTATTAAACTTTTTAGCATCATCAACACCATCAATTGTTGTGAAGTCACTTTGGTTAAGATATTTATATTCGCTAGCCGCCCTAAGATTCAGTCTTTCTGCACAGGAAAAGAAAATAATTCCATACGGTTTATCAAAATGAGAAGGCAACTTATCACGTCACACACAGAAATTGGTGTCCATGAATTTCAATATAAAATGAACAATCCATTTAAAACTTGTAAATAAGTTTATAGGGCAGAGGCCATCTTTGCAGATGATAATAGGGGATAATAGCAGTGAACGGTCATTCAAATGGATTATCTCAAAGGTGCACAGAAGTATACAAATTAATAGATATATCACATGGAAAATGCACCTTTTAGATCGGATGAAGATCCCGCACAAAGTTGATAAAATATGTGATATGACCTCTCGCCCAAGGCAAGTTGAACAACTCTTGACTGGCCACAAGAGAAAAGATGGTTTCAGAAATGAAGAATAATAATATTTCAGATCCACACTCTTGTTCAAATAGGGCATTACAAGTTACCTTTTCTAACAGAACTGTTCAAGTTAGCATATAGGAATTGACATATGAGAAACACCAAAACCACCCAAATGAGTCAGGTCAGTAAATTCAAAAAAGAAGAAAAGAAAAGAGCTAATTTTATGTAACATTTAACTGGAGTAATCTTACATGTTTGAACTTTTGCCCCACAAATTTTCCCCATTGCACTGAAATGAATTTCAATCAACTTCCCCTGCACCAAATTATAAACATATATCAACTAAACTGCTCAGCCAGTAGACAACATCCACAAATTTGCAAATCTCCAAAAAGAAAACTTATAGAACAAGAACAGTGGAGTAAGTTCCTTCCACTACAATGAAAAGAAATGCAAACTCACAAATCTGCTAGAGTTATCATTCCTAGATGTTTTTGCATTCCCAAAAGCTTCTAGAATATAATTTGTCTGAAGGATTTCATTTTCTATTCCTGAACAGCCACCACCAATAGCAGCTAAGTATTGCATAGCAACTTTGGCGGTCTCTGTTTTCCCAGCTCCACTTTCACCACTGTAAACAAATTTATGACAGCAATTAACAAGTATACCAGTGGTTATACCATCTTATTACTACAAATTTTAATGATATTAAGTTCAGAAACATATATTAAGAGGCGTGCAAGAAATAGACTGCTTAATGTGCTGAGTGCTAACCTTATGATAATAGACTGATTTGCTTCATCTGCAATGTACAATGTGCAAACAGAAACTTCAAATCAGACAACTACATTATACAGGTTTCAAGAAGGGGACTAAAAATAGTAATTTCATCCACCTCTCATCATCTCATTATAAGCTGCATCTGCCAAAGCATAAACATGAGGACTATCCGTAAGTTTCTGCCTATAAGCTGAGACATAATCAATTCCATAAACTTGGACATTTTTGAAAGGATTGAGTGCAATTAAAATTGGCCCTGCTTTACTCTGCATACAAGGAGTACAAACAGCATATGAGAATAGATAGATAATCAACTGGGTAGGAAAAACAAGCCAAAGCAGCAGACCTACATAAATCATATCCTGAGTATATCTATACTGAAGATTGTGAAGAACTGAAGGCTCATTTAAATAACTGAGCTGTATAAGATCTTCAATACCCTCTAAAATATCAGGATTAGCTGGTAGGAGGTCTGACCTGGCCACTTGCATAACCTGCAGTAACAACCCAATGGCCCAAATCACATGTTACTTTGCATATTCGATAATGAATACTACTTTTGAAAGACAAAAAAAGGCTCAGAAATTCACATTTCCATTTGAGAGAGAAACAGATGCTTCCTCTCCAGAAGTTGACTGTATCATTCCCAGCTCCCACTTCCCCTTTGGTTGCCTACACCAAACATGAAGTTTCTGTGGAAAAAACCAAAAAACAGAAAATAAATTTAACAGACAAGACATGCCATAAACATGCTGATATACAAATAGATAAAAGCCGCAAACGAACATTCTCCTCAAGTAAAAAGTTAAAACGAACTTTCATATTTTCCACGAGTAGGGAGGCTTAGGAAACACAATAAACAGAAAGAAAATTGAGCTGAAAGTACGCTATGCATGCCACAAACAATTTACCTATGCATAAGTGTTGCCGATATGAAACATCAAACAAATAAAATCTGTGAATCTAAACATCAGCCAATTTTTAATTAAAATTTTAAATTAGCCAAACAGATATCTAATCTAATTGACATGAGTGGAGTCTATTTCTATTTGCAATTCGGAAAAGATTGTGCAGTAGTGTTACAATTACAAATTACAGTTTTTTTAAACGCCAACTTCCACATTTCATTCAAGCTCATTATTTTTATCCAAACACCAAAAACTTACCATTCTCTGACTAAAAAACGTAACACACAAAAAGGCAGACAACTGAAAACAAGCTCAGGATTTCAAAACACTGAGAATTGCTTTTAAAACTCCAATCCATTAATCAACCAGTTCTTAATTATCACTATTAATGATCATAGACATTTTCAAGTCCCCAATTACCTTTTTTATGAAATAAGCAACGTTATCATCCTCCAACTCTTCAGACTGAGGAGGAGCTTCACAATCAGTAGAAGAATCATTTGCAGTTGGAACCGGACACGGTGATATTTGTTCACCCACTTTCTCTTCTGATATGACTTCATAAGGGGATTCCACATGCAACTTGACCTTCTTGGACCCAAAACTACCCTTCCTTCGGTGTCCCATCGCATCATTTTCGCCATTAACCTTGAAGCTATTAGGCAACGACCTCCTCGCCGGCGGCATCCGCGCCCTCGACTGCGGCCGTGACGGCAATGCCGGCGGCAAGTCCTTCGGCCTCTCTTCCTCGTCTCTCTTGCGAAGTGACTCGAGCATCTCCTCCAGCGAACTCCTCGTTAGAGCAGACATCGAAGCAGATAACATCATCTTGAAAACCTCAATCAACAAAATTCACCCAAATTTCACAACGTTTCCCTCAAATTCAGAAACTCTCATACCCAACCCAACTCGAGATTTTTCAATCTTCAACACCCCATCTGCTGATTCCACCAACCCATTTCAGAATTGACGCGGAAAATGACAATAAAAATGAAAAAAAAAATGTATTTTTTTCTCCGGAGGTTGTTCAAAATGATAAGGTCGAAAAGGGTGAGAAGAAGAACGAAAAGGGTCGTTGGAGCAATCAATAAAACCTTCGAAAACGAACTCCAGAGGTGCATTTGCCAAATCGAGGAACGATGAAGGTTTCCATGGCTGAAAGCGAAAGTTCCGAGGTTTGAATGAGGAGGTTGAGGTTGTTGCGAACGAGAAACAAAAACAAACCTCCTCAGAGTCTCAAAGACAGAGCGAAAGAGAGAGAAATCAAAAAAAAGATAGGAGAGAGATAAAAAAAGGGCAGAAACACCGAACACGAACAATTTGGGAAAATTCGCTATTGCGAGTGTTGCTCTGCTCTGTTCTTTGCAAAACGGAATGAAACGTTTATCGTTGCAAATCGTGTTCCTGAAAACAGAACAGGAACTTTTAAGTTTGTCCTTGTTGTCGCTGTAGGAGGTGATGATGCCTTTTATTTCCTTTCTGCCCAGAAATTCAAATTTTCCGATGAGTTGGCGACGCAACTAACTACTCTTCCAATATTCTTAATTCCTTCCTTCGGCAAACCGTTTGCATCTTACAGGCCAAAAAATATTATAGTATTATTATTTATTTGAACTTACGAAAGAAAATTAAATGGAAGAATAGTATAATAAATGAATAAACTAAATATAATAATTTGAATATTAAAATAAGTTGTGGATTTGAAATGATTTTGATGCGTTATTTTTCAAAATGGTTATGGATGTGAGTGCGGGAACGTGGGAAGACTCTGACACTTAGCTTCAAAAACTATATTACTTAAATGGGCTCCACTTTTAATCCAATTACCATGCTACAACCCTCCACTTTTGAAACTAATTAATTCATCAAAACATTTCCTAATTAATATTACTAAATTATATTTATATTTGGAAACTCCAACCTATCAACAATTATACTTTCCTTAACAAATTTATTATTTTTATATTGACTGTTTTGAAAGCATTTGTATGCATATAATAGTAATTCACTTTAAGAAAATAACTTATACCATATTTTTTTAATATAAAATGTGCATTTTATTTTTGTAGGGTTAAGTATGTTTTTTATTAATGTATTATTACGTCAATTTGATTTTTCTTCTAGTTTAAACTTTTGATTTTTTATATTTATAATAAAAAACTATTAAAATAAATTTTTATTAATATTTTTTTATGTAACAAATGGATTTTATAATGTGAATTGTATTATAGTATTATAAAAT
>Ga0123341_1001338_pt1 | contig 18203 bp, 15 predicted proteins | sample Turbeapinknodule_FD_89959 | JGI IMG/M metagenome (GOLD analysis project Ga0123341, IMG submission 89959) | Root nodule microbial communities of legume samples collected from Mexico - Turtle bean Mexico pink nodule | ecosystem: Host-associated > Plants > Roots > Nodule | place: Mexico: Nepantla...
AAAAAATGTAATTTATGATTTTTGTTGTGTAAAAAAATAAAAAAAAAAGAAATAAGACTATGATAATTAAATCATTTATAAGTTTTACAATACCAAGTTATTAATTCTCATAATCATTTATAAGTTACTCATTATAATAATTTTTGTGAGAAATTACATAAGATGATAAATTTCCCTAATATATGTTAATAATATACAAAATTTTCCATCTTGAACAAGAAAGACCTTACAAGCATGGAGTGAATGTCTTCACACGATCATAGTAAATAATATAAAAAAAAATGTTCAGAATACTCTTTTGACATATTTATTTTATAAAATTCTCATTTGAATTTGATAAAAAAAATTGTAATTTTTATATCTGATTTAATAAATATCTTTTTATTATTTTGAAGTTTTTGATAAATTTGAATCAATAAAAAGATTAAAGAATATTTAACACCCTTATTAATTACACAGCCTTGGAGTGAAGAGTTGCACTAGCCATGATCAAAGGCAACAAAGTTTGTGTGTTGTGATGTGAGAAATTGAGAATCAATCTTTCCAAAAAGAAGACAAAGCTCTTTTACTTGCCTTATGAGAAGAGAAAAGCATAAGAAAACATATGAGACTTAATCCTCTTTCCTTCTAATAAAAAACAACACTTGTATTGATTTCACTATTTTCAAAAGATTTTTTATTATATAATCTTAATAAATTAACTTTCACCCTAATTCAACCTTATAAAACCGATACATAAAATGAAGTTTGAATCTAGTTATATACTATGAAAATGTCTTTGGCATGATAAGACAACAAACTCAATTCTTCATGATAATAAAGATTTATGTTTCAATTTTATTTTTTTTACTTTCAGGTCAAAATGATTTGTTATTTACTTTTATAATCATAATAAAAATTTATACAGATTGAGTTTTTAGAAAATTAATGTATTTCTTATTTTTAAATTTGTTTTAGAACTCTGCTATAATGATTAAAAATCGAATAAATATTTTTTAAATTGGACATCTGTCCGACATGAACACGTTATTTAGGAGGAGCGGGACTCGTTGTCTCTAGCATATAATCCACTTTTACAATCTCAGGTTGTATTGGAAAAACTGTGATGGATAGGCACTTTCAACTACCTGGTTCGCATGAAGTAACACTAGTTACTTCACAAATCCAAGAAAAAGTTATGTAATACCAAAATAAATAAAGTGAAAGAGGAAAAGAAAAAGTAACAACACATTTTCCTTTTGAAGACCATATAAATTAGCATAAGCATAATAAGAATACTTCAATGGCAGATTAGAGACATGTTGATGGTCCCATTAAAGAACAAAACTAGTATTTGATCTTCTGTTTTGCCCAGATCAAAAGAATATAAATATAGCAACAAGAATTATCCAATGATAGAAGAACCTCGTAAATTTTCTATTGTGGTGGTGCATTTCAACCTTGAGTTCCTGTTTCCTTTCTCAGTTTCAAACATGCATCGTGAAAATCTTATAAAGAAGCTTCTCCTCACGCATGATTCAGACGGTCGTAGGTTGGATTCTGAGGCAATTCTTCTTGCTGTGGGCAACATTATGTTTCATTCTTCCAAAATAATAGTAATTTTTATGCCCCTTGATACGCCCTTCATGCAGTCTCATACCATCTTTAAAATTATTGGTGACAAGGAATTCATCAAACTGAGTGTGGCATAGAAAACATATTACCTGTATTGAAGCTTTCAGATTATGATTTCTATTGGCTTGTTTCAGGTGACTTCTGATTTATATTCTGCTTCCTTTCAGAAGAAGGATATAACTGAAATTGAAACCATTGGTTGTAGTGAATCAGTAGGATTCATCGTCACAAAAATATGCAAGGTACTTCTCATCTTCGTTGTTTTGACAATGTGAGTGCATGCATTTACAGTTATTCGTATGATTAACGATTAACATATCTATTTTATTGGCAGATGCTCTGCAGATGCTCTGTTGAAGGTGATATTAACTCAAGGGTCATAAATTTGTTTGATGTGATAGGGAAGTATAGCTGGGATGCAAAAGTAGTTCTAGTGCTTGCTGCTTTTGCTGTGAGATATGGTGAATTTTGGCAACTTATGCAGCTATATCGTGGTAACAATTTGGCAGCTTTAGTTTCAAGTATTAAGCAACTTCCCTGCAACTTAAAGCCACTGAAGCTACAAATCAAGGCATTGACCTTGTTGGTTGAGACCATGATGGATGTGGCTATGTGTATAATTAAGTTTGAATACTTGCCTCTTCAACACGTGGAGCATGGAAATCATATGTTCCAGGTCACAAAGTCTCAGATATACGAAGCTGCATACTGGATCGCCAGAAGCTGTTTAGCATGTTTTTCTCAACTCAAGAACTTCACAACCAAGCAACATGAGCAAGTGCATGTTTCTTCTCTTTGAGGCTCAGATCAATAGTGTCAAACATGCATAATTCTTTTATTTATTTGAATAGTGTCTCATAATTGTTCATAGTTTGAAATGCTTGTAAAAGAATTGCCTAGGATGATATTTTGATGTATTCGGTATTCACACATTTCAGGTACTCAGATTCAGCAATAATTGCTGCTTGGGAGCTTTCAAGTTTGGCTTATAGATTAAGTGGCACATGCTGCAATCTCAGAAGACAGGTGGATCTGTGTCGGGAAGAAATAGGTTACTTTTCAGCTTAATAATGCTTATATTGACAGGTTTATTAAACAATTCTGGTTTATGTACTAACATAAGTGATTTATAATGTTTCAGAGAGAAACTTGTATCAGAGGCTGTTGGATCTTGCTCGTGAGGAGCACATTGATAATCAGAAGATTCTCACTTTATTTTTTCCTTCCAAGAATTACTTGCCACTGAAAGATTGCTCAACAGAAGTAAAGGTATTATTGTCTTTGATTGTCTGGTAAAGATTTTGCCTTTATTTTTTGAAGAGTTAGATCAATAGGTATGTGCAAGCAACACCCACACATATTTTCCTAACCACAATCACTTTTAGAAGGATTACATTTCTTAATGGCTCTAGTTTTTGATTTGTTAAAATATTTCAAAAGATGCAAGTTGCAAATATATTCTTTCTAGCCTAAGCAATCTTGTAATCTTAATCCTCTTTTATCTACAGTTTGGTGTGTCTGAGCTGAAAAATAAGGTAGTTCTGTTGTTGATCACAAAACCACAGCTACTGAACCCAGTGGATATATTCTTACTTGTCCAGCAAACATGTGATCATCCTCTGAATGAGAGGCTGAAGAAGAGTTATAAGATTGTGTGGCTTCCCCTTCCATCCTCTGAATCATGGACTGAAGCTGAAGAAAGTAGTTTCAATTTTCTATCAGATTCCTTGCCTTGGCATGCTGTCCGGAAACCAATGTTACTCAGCTCAACAGTGGGCAAGTACATAAGGGAACAATGGAACTACAAGGATGAGCCCATCATGGTGGCTCTAGATTCAAAAGGGAAGGTCACAAATTACAATGCTCTTGATATGATCAACATTTGGGGATCCAAAGCTTATCCCTTTTCAGCTTCCAAAGAGGAAGAGCTGTGGCAAGACCAGAATTTGACAATGCAACTTTTGCTGGATGAGATCAATCCTCTCCTTGCTTATTGGGTAGGAGTCTGATTCATAGCATATTTTCATGCAGATTTTAGAATTTTTTTCTTATAAAAGCTTTCTTAGGCATCATTTATGCAACTTAATTTCACGTAAGTTACTAAATTTGACACTGTACAATGTGTCAGGTTGAGCAAGGCAAAAATATTTGCCTTTATGGGAGTGAAAACTTGGTTTGGATCCAACAATTCAATGATAAGATAACTGAGCTCAAACGAGCAGGTCTGCAGCTGGAAACAATATATGTGGGTAATAGTCAATTAGGTGAACATGTTAAGCAAATAATGGCAAGAAGTGGTGAAACGAGTCGCAGTGATCCACTTTCCTTCACAAACGTGCAATTCTTTTGGCTGAGGTTGGCGAGTATGAGAAGGTCTAAACTCAGACTAGGGAAGACACCAAGTTGTGATCATGTACTTGCAGAGTTGTCAGCTTTGCTTAAAATGGATGATAGGGAGGAAGGTTGGGCAGTGATAGGAAGTGGGGGTTCAACTGATATTATTAGGCTTCAAGGGATGCAGGTGATGGAATTCTTAAGGAAATGTTCTGAGTGGGGAGAAGATATAACCAAGTTTGGATTGTGGGGTGCTCCAAGAAACATCCTAGAAACTGATTTTGTTGCAGGAAGTTGCACTCACTCTTACTTTGTTCCCTCAAGAGAAAATGAAGAACTGAGTCAAGGAACTGTATTTTGTCAAGTGTGCAAGCGTCCCATGAAGAAGTTTGTGGTGTACCAGCCATGAATGAGACACATACTATAGGTGAAATGACCTGTGTATTTGTTGATCGTGGCTCGTATTCTGTAGACAGAACAGATCTAGGGAGTGGAGTGGAACCAAAACCAATTCTATTTGATTTTTTTGAATCGATTTTGTCTCTATTTTAATGTAATTTTGAAGTGGTATGAATATCATGTCATCATCCTAACGACTGAGACGAATTACATTTTCGCATTTCATGTGTTTTTGTTTGTATTTCTGTTTAGTGAAGACATTCACCTATAACAATGATACATTTTTACAGAACTAATCTTTGGAATTCATGCGCATATTTTGCATATCAGCTCATGTTGAGAGGTCTTGTTGTAGCCTAGTCAAGGAGTAATAGGCCCCATTTGATCCAATTCTCAATAGCTCTGAGTGCGACCCTTGTTCCACCACCTTCCCATTTTTAATCACAACTATGGAGTCAACACTTTGTATTGTTGACAAACGGTGAGCTATAACCACACATGTTCTTCCAACCATCATTTTCTCCAATGCCTCCTGCACCAGATTTTCTGACAGACCGTCTAGAGCACTTGTTGCCTCGTCTAACAGAAGGATTGAAGGATTCTTTAGTACTGCTCGAGCAATTGCTATCCTCTGCTTCTGCCCTCCTGATAGCTGCACTCCTCTTTCTCCACAGTAAGTATCATATCCATCTTTCATTGAACTACATCACTTAAACTGTGTTACTAAAGGCAACAATGTTTTCTATGTTCTTATTGCAAAGAAAGGTTAAAAAGAGTAAATAGTACATGAATTCGCATAGAAATTACAAAGTGTCATGTATGTTAAGTTCATTGGCTTTTACTTGCAATAGCAAATCACTTAAGTTTGCTGATAGAGCAGTTATAACTTATGATTATAACTGGTAGAACAGTTATAACTGATAAAACAATTACAACTAAAAAAGTAATTACAACTGAACATCTAAAATATTATATGAGATCATATTTATCATCTAATAACTTTTACTGTAATGGTCTTAAATGTCATGCTAACAATGATTTCTGATTGGTTTAGTGAACAAATTTTAACAGGCTCAAGGCATTGAAATTACTTCTATTTAAAATAAAAAAGAGCTAGAGTCTACCTTATAAACTCATGAGCATTTGAAAGACGTGTGGCCTTTCTTATTTCATCTTCTGATGCATCCTTTTTCCCATACACAATGTTGTCACGTATAGTTCCTGCAAAGAGAGTTGGCTCCTGACTAACCAAGGCAATATGTGTTCTCAAACTTCTCAAGTTAAATTCCCTTATGTCACAATTGTCTATGGATATGGATCCCTTCATGGGGTCATAAAATCTTTCGATTAAGCCAATGATGGTGGATTTACCCGAGCCACTTTGTCCCACTAATGCAACTGTTTTGCCAGCTTCAATATCAAGATTGAGGCCCTTGAGAATCATTTGCTCTGGCCTTGTTGGGTATGAGAAAAAAACATCTCTAAGTTTTATATGGCCCTTCAAAGTATTTTTACACTTTCTATGCCTAGGATCTTCTGGTTCAATCTCACTTTTCCTATCAAGTATTGCAAATACTGAACTAATGGCTCTTCCACTTTTAGCTATGTCAGAAGTTGCACTTGCTGTCTCTGCAATTTGCCTACCAGTGCCCATCAAAATGAGGAAAACTTGCAAAAGATGTTTAGATTCCACCAGCCCTTTATTCAATAACCGGCCTCCATACCAAAAAGTCAAAGTTATAGATGCTGTTGTTACAAAATATGAGACTGACAAAATGGAACCTGAAATCCATGATTGCTTGATGCTTTCCTTCTTAGGGCCTTCCATAGAAGTTCTGAACAAGTTCAAAATCCTTTTCTCAGATGAAAATGCAGCAATAGTCCTGTGGTTAACAGTAGCTTCCATTGCCAATTGACTACCTTCTCTCTGAGCCCTTCTTGCTTTTCCTGCCATATTTTTCATGAGAATGTTTTTTGAGTAGAAACATGCAATGATCAAAGGCTGCATTGCAATCATGACAAGAGCCACCCTCCATGTGACAATTAAACTAAGAACAAAAGCCAATAAAGCCATAACAGAAACATTAACTAACAATGACATTCGTTCTGCAACAAGGGATCTAACCAAGTTGGCTTCAGTTGCCAAACGAGCACAAATTGCTGCACTGCCATTCTCCTCTTGGTCAAACCATCCCATCTCAAAAGTTAACACCTTCTCTAGCAAATTTTCTCGCACCCTTTTTAGCAAACTCTCCCCCATAATGGTAAAATTGTAATGCTGAAGGAGGCCTGAAATGAAGTAGACAACAGCTATGCAGCAGAAGATGGAGGAGTACAACCTGATTTCTGATTTGATGCGAGAGTCATCTTTTATGAAGTAGACAGATGCAACTATTCCCAAGCAATAGGAGTAAATTGGTTGGCATATTCCAGAGCCAATGGCCCCTAAACACCCAAGCAAAGCATGTCTCCACTCAGGGGAATTCATTCTTAGTAAACGCCATTGGGAGAAGTTTGTATGAGAAGATTTCTCAAAGTTTTCCATGTTGTAGTCATCAAAGCTAGAGTCTACAACACTGATTGAATATATGGGACTAAATGGCTGTGTTGAGCTAAATGCATGATGAGTTGGGCTACTTTGCCATCTCGAATTTTGGCTTCTATGTGTACCGGTAGAGTTCTGGTTCCAACCCACAGTAAGATTTTCCATAGCTAAGGGACTCTTGTTTATTGGATGCAGTGCAATTTCGTTTTGACTTGTTGCTTGTTGAAGCTGTAGCATTTTTCTGTAAGCCCCTCCTTTCCCATTGTTCAGTTGGAGTAATTCATCATGGGAACCACATTCAAGGACTCTTCCTGATTGAAGAACTACTATTGAATCAGACTTGCGAATTGTTGAAAGGCGATGTGCTATGATGATTGTTGTCCTGCCTCTAGAAGCCTTATCAAGGGCCTCCTGAACTAGTCTTTCGGACTGTGAATCCAAAGCACTTGTGGCTTCATCAAGTAGTAGGATTTTGGGTTCTCTTATTAAAGCCCTTGCAATGGCAATCCTCTGCTTTTGCCCTCCAGACAACTGAGCACCGAATTGTCCCACCTGAACAACAAATTGAAAAGTCCTAAGCAATCAAATTGAACAAAATAAACAATGTATGTATAGTACAGTACAAAAAGTTTAGATGTTGTCATCGAATTACAAAACTAATATGCATGACCATTTTTTTTACTTTGATAATAATTGCCTCAGAAGTCTTATCTATCAAGATTTGTACTTAGTTATCAGTAAAAGCTTTTATACTCAAGGCTCATAAAATTATTGTCTAGTTAGGATCTTGCTGATAAAAATCAAAGTTATGAGAAGTATGGAATGGGACAGAACTCGTAGCTTACTTGAGTTTCATATCCATTAGGAAGTTTGACAATGAAATCATGTGCATTTGCTGCCTTTGCTGCGCTTATAACTCCATCCATTGAAGCTCCTTCCTTGCCAAATAGAATGTTCTCCCTTATGGATGTTGCAAAGAGAATTGGCTCCTGATTTACCAGTCCCATCTGGGACCTTAACCACTTAGGATGCAGTGTCTGTATATCATATCCATCAAGCAATATCTCACCATAAACAGGATCATAAAATCTTTCAAGCAAAGAGATTATAGTAGATTTCCCAGAACCACTCCCTCCAACTAGACCCAGTGTTTTACCAGCCTGCACTTTCAGATTGAGTCCTTGGAGAATCAGTGCATCTGGCCTTGATGGGTAACTAAACTCAACATCTTGAAATGTGATTTCTCCTCTTGCATGAGTTAAGACCTTTCCTTTTTCTATATAAGAATTTATGCTTGGCACTCGATCAATCATCTCAAAAATTCGGGTAGAAGCTATGGTTGCCTCTAATATGAAACCAAGATTTGGGAGTGCACTCATCAGAGACCTGTCCATTTTAAAGTTAACAGACAAGGAAATTAGCAAATGAAGTCCCATGAACAAGAGAAGCACATATTTCTCCAATTCAACATTAGTTAAACATCATATAAATTCATTTTCCTTTTAGTTTTTGGATTGGAAGTGACATTAGTTCACTTATGAGTAGGCTCGTGAATATATAAGGGACCCACACTTATTTTGTGTCCAACCATGTTATTAGACTATTTTTTAATGTGTTCAACAAAGTTTCTGCATTTACATCTTATGTAGCATAAACACTGATACGGATACATACATGTAGATATATATAATCTCTAAAATGTAAGACACGAAGACACGGATCTATAGATTATATAATTGTGAATTATGAATTATATAAATTGACAATAAAAATCTGAGTATGTTTCCATTTTTTTTAGCAAAAAGATGTTTATCATGACTGTTCAAAAGTATTTGTTTCTTATTTTTATAATCATAATAAAATTTTATACAATAAGTTTGAGTTTTTAGAAAATTAATGTATTTTTCTATTTTAAAATTGTGTTATAACCGTGCTAGAATTGTCAGAAATTCAATAAATATTTTTTAAATTAGACACTTCACCGATACGTATTCTATAAGTGTCGTATGAGTGTTGATGTCTGATATATATGTCTGACACGGACACACCATTTAAGAGGCGTGTTCGAGCCTCATAGCAGATATCAACATGTTCTCCCAATAACCTGTTAAAGTTTGAAAAATTATTGATAATACTCACAGTCCTCCCCAAATGATGCATATTTCAGCACAAAACACAGGGCCACCACTTTCTCCTTTTGTCCTGACAAGAACACTACCAACCCAGGATTGGAATGCCCAAGTAGCATATAGCAACCCAATGCTACCGATTATCACTCCCTTGATTTGACCTTGTTTTATGCCAATCTCCATACTTTTTTCAAGACCCAAGTTGAAAGCTTTTATTGTTTGCTTCTCACCCACATATGAATAAACAGTGCGTATTGATGAGATTGCTTGTTCAGCTATGCTGCCAGCAACTCCATATGCATCCTTCATTTTATTTCCCAGCTCTTTCATGGCCTTCCCAAATATGATTGCCGGCATGATCATCATGATTGAAAATGGAAAAGCAGCCACTGCAAGTCTCCATGAAAGGAAGAGTGCCACTACGAAGCTAGAGAAAAAGGCTGAGAGGTGACCCAGACAATTGGGCACCTGCAACAAACACACATAAATGATTTACCACTAAGAGTTCATCAAAACAAGGTGGAAGGTTCTATAAATAATTGAGCATGCATACCTTATCAGCTATGGTATCTTGGATTGTTTGAGCATCAGAAGTTATGGTGGCAATAACTTGGAATGTTGTGGAATCAGTTTGCTTGTCGAAGAAACCAACCTCTTGCCTTAGGACTGATTTAAGATACTCAATTCTCATGCGGGAAGTTTGTCTCTCTGCAGTTCTTGTCCAACACACCCCTTCTGCAAAATAACAAAAACACATGCACTCTCTTGAAATCAATATTCAACTCTTTCTGTTTTTTTTCAACCAATATTGAGCTCTCATTACATCAGACTTTAAGTTTAATCAACCTCATAAAAACAGCTTATAAAATAAGGTTACATACTCTAATCTATGAAAAAAAGTGGAACATGAATTCTGAAAATTTGAAAAGGGGAATAATTACTTTAGCTGTACAAGGTTTTTTTCACATAATGTTTTACACATATCCATGATTTGCTACACAGTAAAAAGCACAAAGTTCAAAAACCCTAGTTATCATTAACAATGGAAACCAAATATCTAGAATTGCAGCAGTGCTTACCTATAAAGGAGGATAAAGCAACCCCAATTGCAACACCAAGCAGCCTTAGAGCGTACTGAAAGAATGATGACAGAACTTTGTCAGAAGCAAATGAAAGATTTGGAATATAAAAAACTCTATTCATGCTGTAGAATGCCATCATAACTAACAGCAAGAGAAAGTAATGCAACCATGGCTTCAGTGATGACCTCACACACTAATTACCTTGTCTATAACATGGTTGGACACAGAATGTTCAGATCCACCTTCATAATCATCTATCAAACTGCCAAGAACAAGCATTGTCATAGGGGTTTGTAGGCCACCCCCAATGCAACCCAATGTCCCAAAGAGTAACAGAAATTTGTCCACTCCATCTGCATAACGAAAGAATGCACCTTTGCTACCCATATCCTGGTGGGATTTCTATGCATGCCACAAAAATCTTAACTTCTTCAACACCTTATTCTGTATAATACCTATCTTTGAACTTGTTTTTAAGTTATTGTAATTTTCTATTTAGAATTATGGCCACATGGATTGAGCTACATACATGATTTTAACATTTGCCGGCTGCATTTGTTTTCTAATTGCGGATTCCTCAATTAATCCCTTGTCACTAAGAGACATCATGTTATAGTTTGATTGAACAAGACACTAAGATTATATTATTTTTGTATAGTTTTAATCACTAGGGACACATATAATGTCCACACACGAAAGACGAGGAAGATGGGTTACAATTCTGCATAATTTTTGTTAATTAATAGAGTAGGAAGATGAGTTAGAATTCTGCATAATTTTGGTTAATTAATAGAGTGCATGTAACATCACTAAATTCATAGTACGTCATGTTAATCATACGAAAATAACCATTATTTTTTCACTTTTTTTTCACTAATAATCTAATCAATCTCACTTACACTTTTGTGTTATGCATTTCCTTTAGCTTGGAATGATGAGAATAGAAAAAATTAAACTACATAGGAGAAATGAAAAAATAGGTTAATGTGTCCATTGTGGGAATAATAAAATATTTGTTACCATAAAAATCTCTAACTCCTAGGCAATAAGAATCTTATGAATATTTTGTTCTAAAAAAATTGTTTTTGGAAGTGCAGGTAAACTAAATCACCTTGAATCTAAAGAACATTTAGGTGCTGTTTTAAAAACAAAAATAATATTATGAATTCCATAGAAAATATTAATAGTTTTTGATACATTCTTTATTTATTTAATCGGTTATTAATTTACTCTAAGCATGTTTTTAATATTTATTGATTAAGTATGACCTTGAAAAAAATGTATCATGGATTTTGTAAAACGATAAGTAATTTTAAATATACTTTTCTCGAAAACGTAATATATAAATTAAATCTTTTGGGTAGCCCTCAGTTTTGGGTTGAATTTTTTGAATTTGGTCATCGAATACAATGAACAGGTTAGGTCATTTGTTCTGATTTTTAAAGTTGTGAATTGAATTTGTTGGTGAGATATTTAATTTTATTAAAATCACTATTTAAACTTATATTTTTTTATCCATAAAAATTAAATACATGTTAAAAAATTTAGAACAACAGTGAGTTGTCGTACTTTGTGACAGAAGTAGATTCTCCAAAAACATCTATAGCAGGGGTTTAGAGAAGAACTAAATGGATTATGGATTATATAAATAAAAGTGATTAATTAGAATAAGGTTTTCTACGAAGGAAGACGCATAAAAGAGAGGGTGTCCGTACAAATGGTGTTTCCAATGAAGTTCAGTGTCCAACTATATAAAGACAAATGTTTATTAATTAAACATTATGATACTATTTCTACTGAAAAGTTTTAAATTTATAATATAATTTGTTATATAATTGTTATGGGATCATTTATAAATATATATGAACTGGTTGGTATTTGACGAGTTAGTCTCGATGATCGACCATATAAAACATATTTCAAGACACTTAATAAATGACATCAATGACAGTTATGAGAATTTTTTTGAGTCATGTCGGGATTATGCGGATAACATCTCTTCAAATATACAAACATATTCATATACCAATATACCTCCCTATAAATCTTATAAATCAGGGAGCACATTACACATCAATGAACAACTGATATTCAGTCTATCACAAGTGTCAGTGACTAAACACTATAAAAATAAACTCTTTGCAGAGTTTAATCAATTTACAAATATACACTCTTTACCCAGATTACTTACTTGAGTATCGAAGTACTTTTTCATATCAACTTCGACTCAACGTTAACAATCAAGAGAAAAAACTCGAAGAATAGAACGAAGAGACAACCGACACGTCAATAATTGTACAACAAATTTCAGATAATATTTAACTCACTTTGTTTATGTAAGTACAATATAATTTTACGTATGAATTAATAGTAAAAAATAATAATGAGAAGGTGTATTGAAAATTCTAAATTAACTAAAAATTATATACAATATATAGGTGGAGAGACTTATTTTATGAGTTAATTATTTTACAGTGTTGAGATAAATTTCGAATAATATTAGATATTATATATAGTTTAAAAATTTGTGAAAGAATTAGACATAAACCGAAAGGTAGAGAGAAACGTATATTTATGTAAAAAGTATTTAGTTAAAGGAAGTGATACGTGTAAGGGGGCAACCGTGTGACCTTGATTGCATCGAAAAGTACATCCACCACCACGCATGTCTTCTCCTCATTACTAACAAATAAACAACCAACCATTTTAAACCCTAAACCAACATCTATCTTCAAAAATTAATACCTTTTCTTCTCACTATTATATAATTTTAAAAATGTCTTAATATTCAAAAGAAATTCCCATTCATCCACAATTTACAAATTTCTTCGTTACAAGAGAAGTTTGCATCGTGAGAGCTTGTGTATGAGAAAAATATTATGGGTGGTTCGATAACAATGTTTTCGTCGGTTGACCTGGGTCGTTTTTATGTGTGACTTGTCTTCACGAGCTAGGGCACCTTCGTTCTGCTCCGTTTGTAAGTACCTGAAAAGAAGTGAACAAAGGGGCGTCCTCGCGGCCGTTTGCACTCCGACGATCAAGTCAGCTAGTGAGAAACATCAGAGGGTGACACATGAGTAACTAGTACTGTGTTGCCCTAATTGTCTGTGCGTACAGTGAGTGCATCGTGAAACAATTAGGGTTTTCGTGACTCTGTGTCAACTGTGAGAATTATAGCGTGTGACAGGATATATCCAACAAACATTCCTTAGAATAGATTTTAAATGGTTTTGATACTATATTACGAAGTGAATTTTAAGTTTAACTCAATCCCATAAAACTGGATGAGGTTTGCATGCACTTATATACAATGAAATATTTTTATCTAGATGTGGGATCTCCAACATTATATAAAATTGATAATAAAGATTTATGTGTATAAATATATGTTTCAAATTTTATTTTTGCTAAATTTTTTATTTTTTTTAACAGAAAAATAAAATATTTGTTCCGTTAGAATAATGAAAGTGTGGGAGTGGGTACAGAAAAAGTCATATAAATTCTAGAATTTAAAAAAAAATATGTGTTTTGAATATTTTGGATTGAGTTGGAAATAATGTGCAGTTAATGTGAGAAAGAGAGAGAGAAAGAGAGACAGGATACGAGGTTTAAGATGGGAAGGGGAGTGACGTGGGAAGCATCAGGTGGTCCAGGTGTCAAAACCCCAGAGAATCAAATGAGGAAAAGAACAGGTGAAAAAATCTGACAGAGATGTGAAGGTGGTGGTGCTGTTGAGTTCTTTCTCTTTCTTTTTCTTCTGTAACTGAAAGCTACACAACAACATTAAATGGCTCCCTTCTTTGTCAAAAATATCATGCTCCACGTTCACCACAACACAAACAAAAAAACACCACACTACTAAGGATTTTTATCAATCAAGTCTAACTTATCACAAAAAATTATTAAAGTAAATAAATTTTAATAAAAAATAATTATATTATTAAAAAATTGTCTTATTACTTTTTAATATAATCAAATTTCAAATTAAAGTTATATCACCTTTTATTTGTAGAAGTTGTCACCTGCTGAGACTCGGACATGTCTTTTAAATAGTGTGTCGGTGTGTTTGTGTTGACACACACGTATCTGAAAGAGAAAAACAATTTTTATTTAAGTCATTATATTAATGAGTAAGTTTAGTTAGAATTCGTGAATTATTATTATTTCATGTTTAAAATATTTACTATCTTTTTACATTAATGATATAAGGGTCATTGATTATTACTTGTCTTATCAATAGTTGATAAGACTGTTGACTGTTGTATGATTTTGTTCCCTATGCAATAAGTCATTCACATATATGAAAAATATCATTGATAAGTATATTATAAACTTAATTTCACATGTTACTAATTAAACATCTACTAACACGGTTTTTTTTGTATCAATCAATTCATGACGTGAATATAACATCCTAAAATATTGATCTATTTCAAATTTTTAAAATCTGAAGTGAATGACACTAAAAGTTTGTAATTTTTGTCATTCTCTTTTGATATTGTACTCATAAAAATTGGTGAAATGTCTAATTCAAAAAATATTTTTAATACAATTTAAAAAAAAAATACATTAATTTTCTAAAAATTCAAATTTATATTATTCAAGTATATATATATATATATATACTTTAAGTAAACGGAATATAGAAATAGCCATCAATGCCCAAACCACAGTTTTCTATTTTATTTTACCTAAAAAAGGCTCTTGATTTTTTTAAACAACAATCTCATTAAGAAAATTCAAGTTAAATTAAAAATGTTTATATATGAATTACTGTTAATTCGAATAGGTATTTGCTTTTCCAGTTTCAGTTTTAATAATTTATTTATAGATGCAGCAGATCTTAAGAGACCAATAATTATATTTTAAGAAAATGTTAATTAATTAATTAATTTATTTATTTATTTATTTACTCGAGGCGTAATAAGCAATAAATTTTAGGTTTGTCAGCAAAGTCTTTTTCACGATTCACAGTGAAAAATTAAATCTCTGCAAGCATAATAAAAGACCCAGCTATGCCAACGATTTGACAGTCATGTTTTCACTGTATTAAATAAAGGTAAACCTTTATTTGGTACTAAAAGAATTTGAAAAACTAAAAAGGAAGAAAATAAAAAATAATCTTGCAATTCATAAAACCCATTTTGTATTTTGGTACTAAAAGAATTTGAAAAACTAAAAAGGAATAAAATAAAATAAAAATTTTCAATTCATAAAACCCATTTTGTATTTTCTTTAGTTCCACCAATTAACATCTTCAATTTTACATAATTCTATCTTTTTCTGTTCGTTTAACTTAATTTCTTCTCTACCAAACATTAAAAACTAGCTCATTTTTACCTTAGACTTAACACAAACTACAAAAACTTCATTAAATAATAATTAAAATAAAATAAAATAAATCATTACATTAACTAAATTTAATTTTAAATCTTAAACTCTAACCAAAAATATTATTTATATTATAGCAATTTCTGTGTCTCTATAATGATTTCTAATAATAATTAATTATTTTAACTTTTAAAATTAATTATATTTTGATAATTTTCTTATAATACACCTACACAGATATAATAAAATTAATTTAATTTGATGTTCTTTTTAGTGCACATACACGAACGTAGTAAAATTAATTGTAATGTGATGATTTTCTTTTTAGTGCACAAACACAAACTTAGTAATTGTGAAAAACAAACAGCTATGGTTTTCTATGTTGTCCATGGTTGAGGTTTCTGTGTTGGTAAATAGTTCATTCCAAAGCAAAGTAAACACACTGCATTTTAGTAGCAGAAGCTAGAAGGGAACAGAAGTGATTGAAAGAGCAGAAAAAGAAAGGTAAAAATGAAATATCACTGGAAAGAAAAAGAAAAGAAAAAATGAAGAAATTGGAGGAAAGGTGAGCAGTGAGCAGCAAGAGGTTCGTAGGTACGAACACGAAGAGAAAGAGAGAGAAAGAGAACACAGGTGTGGCTCGTTGCTCAACCACCTTAAATGCTGTCTGTCTGTGCTACCTAGCTGATGCTAAATTCATTCTATCACACATTTTTTTTTTGCTTGATTCATTCACAGTCACAACACTACAACTACACTATACTATGCTGCTACCCTTCTCAATTTACTAGGCTTCCTCCACCACCCACTTCTGCACCATTCGTGTCATCATCATCACACACGCCGCCGCTTTTGCTGCTCGACACGTCATCACCGCCATTATCATCGCAGCAGCTTGGAATTGAAATGGGTGGTTGGTGCTGCTGCTGTTTGTTGCTGCTGCTGTTCCCCACTAATGGAAGTGGCTCAGTGAGTTCCCTCCCATCTCGAGGTGGTGAAAACACCACTGGCAGGTAATGCTCCATCTCGCATGGGAACTTTGAGTTCTTAAAGTGCTCCTTCAATGCCTCCAAACCCTTCATTATTGTTCAAAACCATTCATTATGACAATCTACCGTGCCCCATCTGACTAAACAAAACAAATTTGAATTCTTTTTAGTATCATCATACATACCTGAACTCTTGCATAGGTGACTTCACAGATTTTTCTTGAGTTGAAAACCTCCCAATGCTGAAGGTGGAAGGCCTTGTAGAGCCTGAGTGTGGCCTCCGAGGATGTCATGTTCACGAACCCATATCCCACGTTGCACTTGTTGCTGTTCCAAAACACAGAAAATCACATTTGCAGGGTGGTTTGATTAATGGGTTTTGGTTTAAGGAAAAAAGATTAAAAATTTTATACTTGAAATCAATGGGGAGGTACACGAAGTCGTAGGAGGATAGAGGCTGCTCATCGCCGTCTGCAACCTGCTCGTTGCAGTGTATGCAGTGATTATCCAGCATGTTTAATAGCAACTTCTGACTGCAACATACACACACACACAGAATATAAAATGCTCAAGAATTTCAAATCAAATCAAAACAAAAATAAATAGATAAAATACTAATTCATACTTTAACTTATTCAATACTAATTCATACTATCATTATACTTTACACAGTACATCTCACTCTCTCTCTCTCTCTCTTTCTTGATATGCTTTTATATAAACACTGTTTACATGACTAGAAAGAAGAAGCTCAATTGGTGATCTCTCATGGTTTGAGCTGGTCCTAGCAGGTAACATAAGATAACAGGAACAGGAAGAGAAACAGAAGAAAAGGAAGCAATGGAGTGTAATAAAAGTATAAAAAAGAGAAACGGACCTGTACTTGTTGGGAATGTTTTTGATCATGACAGTAGTTCTAGGATCTTTGGGACCAGACTCGACAATGGCATCCTCTTTTATTAGAAAGCGAGCTTCGTGTTTCTTTGCTTGCTTTCCCTTCCAGTGCCTACTTCTAGGTAGTTGCTGTGGTTGTTGTTGCTGTTGCTTAGTGGTTGCTACCACTAGCGTGGTCTCGCAATTCTGCTTTCTGCTAAGATTCCTCCTTGGGGGGCCACCACCATGTGAGTGCTGCTGCTCTTCAACCCCATTTCCAACATCCCCGGTCAAACTCATTGACCCAATTGCCTCATCCACAGATTCTTCAACCTTGACGGGACTCTCCAATGATTTCTTGCGAGCCAATTGAGGGTGGGAGCTGTGCAGGCGAGGAGCATCAAAACGGCGTGGTGGGGCATTGAAATCGAGAGGAGTGGCTTTGGATGAAGCAGAGTGGTGGAAGAACTTGCGAGTGTGACCACCGGGTCTGCTGAACTCGATGATGATGGGTTTCCCGTGAATTTGCTTGCCGTTCATGTGCTTCAAGGCCTTGGCAGCGTCTCTGGTGTCGAAGAACTCCACGAATCTTTGGTTCTTCTTCCATGGCGTATCTCTCAATTCCTTGATGGGACCTATGCATTCACCCAAAACAAAAAAAGGAGACACAAAAAGTCCAAGACAAAGACATCTCAATCCCATTATTTATCAAATGAGGAAGCTGAAGCAAAAGTTCTCATCACACAAATATTATAATAACAGGAAAGTGCAGAGAGAGAGAAAGTTTGCAGAAATACCAAAAGGGTGGAAGAGTCGACGGAGGTGGTCGGTGGAGAGGTGGGGGTCGAGGTTGAAGACGACGAGGGTGCCTTGGTTGTGGGCGTCTGGGGTGGAGGAGGAGGAGGGG
>Ga0123341_1001339_pt1 | contig 18203 bp, 18 predicted proteins | sample Turbeapinknodule_FD_89959 | JGI IMG/M metagenome (GOLD analysis project Ga0123341, IMG submission 89959) | Root nodule microbial communities of legume samples collected from Mexico - Turtle bean Mexico pink nodule | ecosystem: Host-associated > Plants > Roots > Nodule | place: Mexico: Nepantla...
ATTTTATTACATGACAAACAATGGACGTTAATTATAATACTGCCAATATTGCAAATCCATTTCTAATAATTTACTTGTTATAAACAGACATAAGATTTAAAGTTTGGACTACCAATTTCTTATATTTAACCTTTAGTTGTAACTAAGCATTAAAACTCAAAATTTTATGATTTTTGTTCTAATTGTAAAATAATTAGTTTGATTTTTCTTCTTCTAAATTTAACTAGAACTTTAATAATTATTAATTAAACTTTTTTAGGTAACAATTAAAAAATGTTTTTTTTTTGCAAAAAAACACACTATGTCAAAAAAAATTAGGTACGAGTAATCAACAAAATACTTATCTTAATTATTATGAAAAAATCAAGTTTAAGGTTATTCATATTTTTTGTCAAAGAAATGTATGTAGTGATAAGTTGACTAATTTAAAATTTATTAATAGAGAACCATTTTATTGTACTCTGGTCTTAGAATTTTTTATGGATATATATAGTTTATCTATGTATTGTTTTTGGACAAATGTTTCCTACACCCAATCATTTTTAACCTGCACCCAACATATTATTTTAATTTCTAAAAATGCCCTTAATTTTAGAAATTAAGGACAGTTTCATCTTTTTGTTAACATATAGGTTTTGCTAGTCATTCCATATTTTTATATATTTTTTTATTTAATAATTTTTTTCATAATAACTAACATGTAAATTTTTATAAAAAAAATAGGAATAAAATAACATATTTTTCAATTTTATCTATAAAATAATGATAACGTGCAATTCTATTACTGTGTCAGGTACCGTACCAGTCCAACTGTGAAGTAATTTTTCTCTCTCTTTTCTGTTTGGCTGTTGAGAAATTTTTTCAATTATTTTCCCTTTCGATTTTCTGTCTCTTAGATTGTGAAAAGCGTTACGATTGCGAATTACTTTCACTGCAACAAAATCACTTCTGGCGGCCGCATTTGGAATCGCGGTTTCACTGTTTCTGTGCTGACAAACTGGGAGTGAGCGAGTTCAATCTCCGTCACACATTTATCTAAGGTGCGAATTCGCGGTAATTGTTTGCAGCAAGAGCATGTGAATGTTCCTCTCTTTGCATTTTGTTGCTGCATTGCATGAACCTGTTGTGTCTGCAGAAGAGGTTTTTTAAATTGCTGCGCGTTTTTTTTTTTTATATTGTGCCAAATAACAGATAAATGGACCATAGTTGCGGTCGCGTTGACGTTGCAGCCGCAATCGCGATCGCGAACAGTTTTTCAAAGCCTCGTGTGAGGTTGAGGATGGTCTTGTTTCTAATGTGTGTACATTGATGGTGTTTACTTAGGTATTGTGTGTGGTTGTGTAAAAGTGAACAATCCTTTTTGTGCATTCTTGAATTTTTAGTTTGATTATTGCTAGTAACTTATTCTTTGCTGTTGTTTGTTGAAGTTTATTGTAGATTATATATTCACGAGGGAGATTAAATGAATATGAAGTTAGACGCAAAAAATTTGTTGTTCCTAATAAGCTTAAGTCAATACCTGAGGTATTTAAAAAGTTGTTGTGAGCATTTCACTTTTCAGTTTTGATTGTGGGAGTGATTAATTACAGGCATTTCTGCCCAGCATGAAACGAAGAATGAGAGAAGAAAAGGGCCATCAAATGGAGCATTTAAAGTAGTAGCTGTGTCGTTTCTTAGTTGTGTCAGACAAGTATCCATGTTAAGAATCCATAGCACTTTGACTGCTTTCACCTGTATTTAATTTTCCTTTTTAAACTTTACACTAATACGGATAGAATTATCACAATTCTTAGATAAAGTATAAAATTTTATTATATTTACAAGGAATTTGTTCTCTCTTCTGATTTAAGATCTGTGTTTTATGTTAATTTTTATATTAGTTATATGCATTGTCTTATAATTGTGTTATGTTTATGATTTTTAAAATTTGTCTGCTCTGTCGTATCATATCCATGTTGCACGCCATATCCCTGCTTCCTAACTATTGTCTAGGTACTTGATGTTGCATTTACATATTAATTTTTTACATAAACGCTCTCCTCTACTAGGTAGGACCGTTGCTGACTATTTTAAATTGTCAAAGGAATTTTTTTGAAGAACTGCATAAACTTCATATTTTCATTTTCTGGCTTTAAATGCAATACGGACTTGATGCAAATGCAAAAACATGGTGTATGAGGGAAGTTGAGTAGATGGTTATCATTCCGTGTGCTTTCCATGCTTGGTGCTTAGTCTTTTCTCTGCAATTTATGACTGTGTATTTGTTGCCTGCTTTAGTTTTTATCTTTTGATAAATGAAGCTTATATTGAGATCTGCCGGGAGTGGTGGGGTGGCATTGTAGGTTTTGTCTAGAGTGTATATTACGTTGAAGAATACAAAATTGGAACTAAGTTCTGTTTGTAACTATGCCTTAATGGCATAATTTGAGAAAACTTACTTGTCTGGCTTTTAGTCTCACATGCGAAAGAGATAGGGAGGAAGAGTTTGAAAATGTATGAATGACTGGCCATTGATTAACATTCTGATTGTACGACAAATTTCATTTTCATATTTCTATCTACTGACGTATAACATCTATCAGAACTCAGAAGCAGTCATAACTCCTTAATGGAGAGTTCTGAAGAGGAAAATGATGGAGTCTCCAGAAATCATGTTCCGAAGGAACTGATCCGTTTAGCATCTAATGGTGCTAAATTTGTTGATGAAGTACTCAATGGTCAAAATGAATGTTGTCTGGAGAGTTTTCGCATGGATAAGCCTGTATTTTATAAGTTATGTAATATCCTGCGAGCCAAGGGTTTATTGCACCACACAAATCGAATCAAAATTGAGGAGCAACTGGCCATATTTGTGTTCATTATTGGTCATAATCTACGGACAAGGGCAGTTCAAGAGTTATTTCGTTATTCTGGAGAAACTATTAGTCGTCACTTTAACCATGTTTTGAATGCTATAATGTCAATTTCACTGGATCTATTTCAGCCTCCCGGATCTGGTGTTCCTTCAGAAATCCTTGAAGATCCTAGATTTTATCCATATTTTAAAGTAAGATTTCAGAAATGAGTTTAATCAGTATCTTGTATGGGTTTATTTTATCTTACTTTTTATAAACTCCTTAATAGGATTGTGTGGGAGTAATTGATGGTATGCATGTACCAGTGACGGTAGGTGTAGATGAGCAAGGACCTTTCCGCAATAAGAATGGTTTGCTTTCACAGAATATTCTGGCAGCTTGCTCATTTGACCTCAAGTTCCATTATGTTTTGGCTGGATGGGAAGGATCTGCTACAGACTTGCAAGTTTTTAATTCAGCAATCACAAGACGAAACAAATTGCAGGTCCCTGAAGGTAAATATTCTGTTATCTCGGTAAATTTATGTAAAATGCAGTTATGATTTAGGTAGTAATACTGTTTGAACTCTGTCTCTTGAATGAAACCAAGTTTTAACACTAGGAAGTTAAAGTCATTTTATTTCAGTACTATGATATATGAATTGATTAGGAAGAACAGAACTCCTTGGCCTTTTAAATTCACATTATTTTCATTATTGTACGAAAAGTTTTATGCTTCAATTATGTCCTAAATAAATGAGAGTTACTAGATGTAATGTTCTTATAACCAACCCTTTCAACTAGCTACCCATTTCATTTTTGTATAAAAAACAGTTAACTAAAATTCGTTGCGCATTGTCTATGTAGCAACCTTCGAATTTAAGTGTTGTTATGGAAAAAAAAATCACTTCCAACTCAACAAGTGTTTTTGGTTCATTGTTATGAAATTATGCTTGTTATGATTCATCCTTCTTCATACTAAATAAAAAAAAAACTTCATGTTGCTCTCTATTTGGCTTCTCTAACTTCGTGTATTGTTTGAACTTGTTTCTACTTCTCCCCAAAAAAGTCGAGATGCAAGTTCCGCACGGTGGAAATACTAGGCATCAATCCTGTTAACTCACCCATTACCATATGAATATTTTTCCTTGAAGTTTCTTCGGTCCATTTCTCACACACAAAAACCATACGTCTCATTTTCTTCCTTCCATTTCTCACACCTTCATTGAATCCTGTTGACTCATTGTCCGTCCCTATATTTGTTCTACTCAAAGCTCAAAGAGATGATATTGGGGTTGAGCGGCCTAGTCGATGAAATTCACCATGGCTCATTTTTTGGATTTGAGGATTTTATGTTCTCTCCCCATATGCCCATTAATTTGGTTTGAAAAAAAAAAGTATGGTGTATTTGATTGGAGGGAAATAAAGGGAGAGGAAGTTTTTTTTTTTAATTTGATCTCTTTTGGTTCAAAAAGTTGGTTGGGTGGAGAGGAAATGACTGGCCGCCAAAATCCCCCTTCCATCTATTTTTCTCTCCTCTGATATTGAGTGAATTTGTTGGAGAGGGAAAGTAATTTATAACCTTTGGACTATACTAACTAAATTGCTTCCTCATCCCCTTTAATATTAGTAATGATGTTACTGTATGTGATTCATGTTTTCCCTGCCCTTTTCTTGAATCAAACGCAAAAATGAGACTCTTCCTTTCCCTTTTATCATTTGAACCAAACGCATTGGAATTTTTTCCTATCGATCCTTTAGCTGCATCAAGTTGAAGTTGATCAAGATAGTACATCTTTCATTATTTAGCTGATTTCAACTTTTATTTGGTTGTAGTTGTGAAAGATTGATGATTAGGAGATGACAATGCCAAATGCCACCTTAGGTGATTGGTGATGTATTCCTATTTTCACAAAGCAACTAAGGGAAAACATTTCCAACTTCGTTTTATATTTAAGACTTAATCGAAACATATGATGAAGCCAATACAACAAAAATGAAACATGATGCAAACTTAAGGGTCAAATCAAATGATTAATTATTTCCTATGACTTCCATACACTTTGTCTTATGATACAGGTAAATACTACATCGTAGATGGTAGGTATCCAAATGTGCCAGGTTTCGTTGCTCCGTATCCCATTGCTCCCTACTACAAGGAATTTCCCAGCGATTTCCACCCACAAGATGCTAGAGAGCTATTCAATCAACGGCACTCCTTATTACGAAATGTCATAGATCGAACTTTCGGGGCTTTAAAGGCACGGTTTCCTATATTGATGTCTGCTCCTTCTTACCCATTACAAACACAAGTGAAGTTGGTGGTGGCTGCATGTGCATTACACAATTTCATTCGCAAGGAGAAGTCAGATGATTGGCTTTTCAAGATGTATGAGCAGGGTTCATTTCCAATGGAAGAATCACAACCCCCATTAGAGATGACAGTGCCACCAAAGATGAATATTGAGAGCCAGACTCAGCCATCAGATCATACTTTTGATTCTGAAGAAATTGTACTTGCTTCACAGTTAAGGGACTCTATTGCTGCTGAAATGTGGAATGATTTTATCCACGATTTCCCCCCCATGTAAATTTCTTTAATCAAGCTTATATGATCAGATTAGGTTTGCATTTTTCTCATGATCTACACTATGAGACTATGTTGCCATAGTTTACTTTAGCATTTTGTTCATAAAACAGAAGTATTCCTTTCCTGTACATCACATCTCATCTCATAAGCTTTTGCTTTTAATTATAAGCTTCAATTTTGGGGCCAATGATCTTCCAATCCCTGCTGACAGATGAACACAGTAAAAGGTCGATTTAGAAAAAAAAAAATCATTCAGATTTTCTACCATAGAGTTTTCTCCAAAAAAATAGTTTCTGTGCCAATTTTTATTATCCAAATTTCCTGCAGTTGTTTTAGGTGTTTTTTTTGCTCTCTGTACCTCTCATCTTGTTGCCAAGTGAAGTCATGTGAGTGACCTTCACATTCAATATTCATAGTCTGTTCAAGCCAAAAAGATATAGTTACATTTAGTGTACAGTATACTCAAATGTTCATGGGACCATAAGAAGTATACTGACATGGAATTAGGAATGAAGGTACATAGACAGAGAAATGACTTAGCTTGAAAGACTAATATATTGTTGTCATGTTATGGAATTTCAGCACTTGATTCAGTATTCCGTAAGATATTATGATACTCCTAACATTCTTCTGTGTTGATAGTTTTATGCCTTGCAATGAACTTCAAAATATCTCTTGTAATGTCATTATTTTTTTTACACTAGATAATAGCTCCACGTTAACCTTTTACTTTAATAGCTCCACAAAATTTCTCAATATATTCGCTACTACACACATGTATGCTATTCATCCTTTTCAAGTAAATATATTTCTATAATAATTTTATTTTAGAAATGATTAATAGTAGTGGAATAGATACTACTTCAAGTTAACATATTCCTTGATTTTTTTCAAGATGGCATTGAAAAAGGAAAAGAGTGGAAAATATTTGTTATATTTATTGTTTCATACACGATTTTTTAAAGTGAGAAACATGGTAAAATAAGTTCGTATTTTAAAATTTATCCGTATAAACAAATAATAGAAAATATGCTCTCAAATTTAAAAAGGCAAAAACCTTTGTAGAATGAATGAGCCATGTTTGTGCTTGAAACTTTTTCCATGAATCTCCAACCCCCCTATTGAACTGTAAAGTTAAAGAAAACTGAAATTCCATGTGAATTTAGTCTGAATTAGAAATGACTATATGAGTTTGATGTGCTGAACCTCGTGCGCCAAGTATGATGGCATAGCCCTTTTCCACTTTATGCAATTCCCTTCTGATCATATCATATCATATGACTCATGCACTATGCTGCCCATTCCACAATTTAAAATGAGTTATAACAACTCACAAGGTTGTATGAACACCTAAAGAAATCTTAAACTATCAAAAACACCTTGGTAACAAAGTTTTAACTTATTAATAGATTATCATAGATAATGTCATGTATACTAAGTATGAGTATTCTCATTAGAAACTTTTGAAAAACTTTTGAAAAGTAAATTTTAAACCTAACTCAACTTTATAAAATAAATGTGTAAAAAGTAAAATTTACATTTATTTATATATTATAAATTAGTTTTATCTTAAGTTAACGTAAGATCTTCAACACAAATTATACGAGTTTACTCCTAAATTTAAATTTATAGATGTAAAAGTAAAATAAAAGTAATATAAATAAATGACAATGCTAAGACATATAATTTATGTATCTATTAGTTTATTTCTCTTTGTTGAAGATAAAGTTTCTTGCAAATATATCTCTCCTCAATTCAAACAATTTTATTACATCATCCTATCTATATATATTACTCATCAATTCAAACAATTTGAAAGAGACTATTGTTAAATCGATAAAAAAAACCACAACAATAAAAAAGAACACAACATATTCAGAAAAGATTATTAAAAGGGTTGCAAAAACATACACTCACGAGTGAAATTTTTGTCTATTATAGTTCAATCTCAATGGTGTCTTGGAGCTGGAATGATGATAAGAGAAGCCAAGAACATTAACCTTTAATTCACCTTTTAGTTGGGGATATGGACAGAAATATACCACCACACTTGGCCATTACATCATGTGATAGTCCCTTTCAAGCTAGCTTTGGCTTAAATTGAAGTTTTGAAGCACCATTTTCTTGTAATTTACTTACACTTTATGTTAGATTCCATGCCAAATAGATGGTTAACAATTCTCTATTGAAAAACGAATCCAAATTTTCTCATCACCCTCTACATTTTTTTAGCTCCTCTTACAAATGAAAATTAATTACTAGGTATTTTGATTTTACTTTATTTTGAATTTTATAGACAAATTTTTTCTATATTAACTAAATTAGATATTATTTTAAAGATTAAAAAAATTATTGGTTTCTAAATTAGTTTTTATTATTGATAATAAATTGGTATCTAATTAACTAACCTAAGTTTTACCTACCAATTATTTAAATTCTGGTATCTAAAAATCTTAGTATTTAATTAGATACCAATTTAGAAATAATTTATTAATAATAGAAATTAAATTAGATACCAATAATTTTTTTTAGTCTTTAAAGTCCTATTTATTTTGTCAATATAACAATTAATTATTTTTATCTTTAATATTGATTTTTATTTAATAATTTTTTTAGTGAAATATTAAATACCAACATGTTTTTCAACAAAGATTCAAACCATTATATATTCTAATTTTGCTGTTCGGTTATAATTTATATTTCTGCCTATTATAATTTATATTTTCTCTCTTAATGCTACCTGATCAGTCTTAACATATTTTATTATATCAGTGTTTTTTTTGACTTATGATGTTTCAGTACTTAATATTTAATTGATCTCCTTACCTTTTCCTAAAGCATGTTATAATGGTTCATATTATAATTCATCTTTTACCACTCAGAATCATCATTAGGTTATCTCTCTGCACTCATTCAAAACTATGCTTCATGTTACAATAGATGTTAATAATTCAATTATTGTTTCTGTCCAATTTCCAAACTTTAATTAAACCAACATTTTTGAATGGACAGAAGCTATAACTAATGTTCCAGAGGACCATATTAAATTAATCTCATTACCCATTTTTTTAGACCATATTATAATTTATTAATGGTTCATAGTTTTGATTTTGCAATTTAAATGAAGTTATTGTACTGTTTCAACTGAACAATAGTGCCTTTTGCATCTGAAGTACCTCTTGTTGTTGAAAGCCTAAAATGTTTTCCTCTATGTATTATATCTCACCTAGGATTATATATTAAATTATTTAAAAGAGAAAGTTGCTTTTATATGGATTCACATAAAAAAATATTAGTTTCTCCTTGATTGCCACAAAGGTAGTATTCTACTTAAATCTCGCATCTTTAGCTAAAAAAATTACTTTGAGAACAGTACAATGTACAATGAAAAATACCAATTTATAATTCTATCCGGACGATTGATACGCGACCGATCAACTCATGGCAACAAGTTTATTAAAGTAATATAAATAACACAAACTCCAAGAACCAGGTATCATTATCTATCATACTCTGACACTCGAGTGTCGACACCCTGATTGACTAGAGCTTTTGAGTGTCTTCTGCAGGTACCATCCCTATGTAAGACCAGACAACCAAGAGGAGGAAGGAGAAACAGGAAGCTTGAAGTGATAGCAACCGATCGAAGAGAGTAGAAGAGTGATCGTTCTCTAAGTCTCAACACACGTGTTCGAGAACAATAATCTTTAAAAAAAAAAATTATATCTTATATTGTCCATATTTAAGTAAAATATTATTTTTGCTTCTATTTTTAGAAGTGGTAATATAAGATAATTCAACTGATGGATTATCAACAAATCCAATCTCTTAAAAAATATTTGAAGTATCTATCTGGGAACTCATTCCTTTCAAAAACAAGAGTCATATAAAAGAAATCAGACCTATGATAAACATTTCCTCAGACAGCTATCAAATACTAAATTAAGCTATTCTGTACAAAAGTAAGGAGTAAAGAAAATTTTGTTCTGAGCACAGAAAAGAGGAAAACTTAAAAAAGGTAAAAACAATAATGGAGGCATTCTTACCAATACATTTTGACTTATCCCTCCACCTTTTCTCAAATGTAACCTATAAGAATATAGAGACTAGAGATGAAGGAAATTAAGGTAAGAATCAGAAACCAAATACTAATAGGTGTTAGCTTTGGCCATTATGAGTCAGAAAACTGTGACCTCTTATTGCATTATTCTTTCCACAGACTCAAAAACAGAAGCAAATATGACAGCATATGGCATTGCTTACCTTACACATTATGGTTAACATTTGACTAAAGTTAACTATCCAAATATAATTAAGTTCATTAAATTAACTGCTTTATCAATGTTCACAAAAGTTTCAAAGAAAAGAAAACCTGCATTAAGAATGCAATTTCCAAGTTTAAATTCTATTACCTAACTCTCCTTTATTTTGGTTTCAAAGAAAATGGCCAAATTAAAATTAAACTGGATTTGAAGTTTCCACCACCACTGATGCTGATAAATTGATAATCACCCAAAGCAACAATCATTTCAAAAGCATCCTATTCCTTTGATCCCAACATGCTTTTTCATCAATTCTTTATACTGCATATAAACCAACAAATCTCAACCTCAACATATTCATAGTTCACACAAAACCTTCACAACACCTCTGAGATTTTCTCTGATCCTTCACTCACCACAACTCACAACACAGCAATGCTAGATCCTGCCACTGAATTGGTGCCACCACCATCTTCACCCACAATCTCTTCCATTTCTTCATCTGATCTTGACACTGAGGTACCATCAAGTTCACTTTCACTGATTCACCTTACCTCTTTCAGAGTTCTAAAAAATCTCCAATTTTTTCATACCCCAGAAGTTTTTTTCATCTAATTTTGTCCTTTTTCATGTCAAAGTAATCAAAAGCTTGTTTTTTTTTTTGGTTTTTGAATGATAGTCCACCGGATCATTCTTCCATGACAGAAGCACCACATTGGGGACTCTGATGGGAGTGAACTTCCCAACCATTACATTCAGAGTCCCATCACAGCACCGGAATCCAAATTCCGCCGCCGAGGTCACCGGCGGTGCAAGGAGGACCGCCTCCGCAGTCAAAAAGAAGAAAAGGGCTACCGTCGTGTCGACATCGACTGCAGCGGAGAGGCGGCGGAAGTGGTGGCAGCTTTGCCGCGACGGTGACACCAGATCGGCGTCGCTCGGCGAGTTTCTAGAGGTGGAGAGGCGGTTCGGAGACGGCGAGTTCTACGGCACGGCGGCGGAGCTCGAGGGGATGGTCGCCGGCCACCAGCAGAGAAACGGTGGCAGAGTGCTGTTTGTCGACGGGAGGGTTCTTCCGCCCACCGCTGACGTCGACGACGGAGCACGGGCGGCAGAGAGCCTTTGCAATCGGTTTCCGGTCTCGCTCGCCGGAATTTGCAGCGGCGGAGCGGCTTAAGTTGTTACAAAAGCGTTTTTTCAATTTTTATTTTTAGTATTTTATAAAAAGAAAGTAATTTTTTGTTGGTTTATTTTAATTTTTAAAAACTTTTTTTTGGGTTGTTTGATTTTTACCAAATTGGAAGATTAGGATTCTTTTTGTCCGTGGTTTATGTGCAAAACGCAAGCTTTGCCTTTTGCCTTTTGGGCTTTTTACTTTTTCTCCTTTTTGTTCTTTTTTTTTTTCTAATTGTGGTCCACCACCTTATAAATTATATATTATTAATACACAGACATTATGGGTGATTGGTCCTAATCATATGCTCCATTTTGGCAAAAAATTGAAGAAAAAAAATGATTAGTAATATGTGGATTACAGAAAGACTTTGGTTCTTGGTACAATGATTAACCAAAATCAATGTTCAAGTAAATTTACAAGCTTTCTACCTCGAGATTAACTAGTTTATCATTCCATATGGAAAAGTTAACTGTAAAGTGAAAGAAAATTTAGGCTCCACCTGAGTCATACAAATGTTATTTACATTCTTTTAATATAAAAATGTCTTTCTTTTGATCCAACATTGATATTATTAGCAACCATTGTCCCTATGAAGTGCTTTAACATCACATTTATACTTGTTCTCCTAAAGTTGACTTGTTATTGTAAAATAGGTTAAGACATTATACTAATGGTTGATCAATTGTTTTTTTTTTTAATTTCTTTTGTTTTTTTTTCGTCACTCTTCTGTTCTTGATCGAGAGTATTTTCAAAGAGTTCTTTAATGATAAAATAAGTGTTGTATGCATTAAATACGATAATAATAAATGTACATTTATCTTGATTGTAGTGTTTATTTATAATATCTGGGATCATTCAACAATTAAACCTTGATTAAGACATGCGTCATCATTAACACTCACATGATCTAATTTTCGGACGATTTAATTACTGTTAATACATATTTTAATAAATACGCCTAAACTTGTATCATTCGGCTGATACGGATTGTTTGATCTTACTGAACAATGAAATCAGCACATCTAGCAGTAGTAGACAAAAAAAAGTAAATTCAATACAGAAAATTGTGTCTAAAATTTCAACCCTCAATTGAATCTCAATTTCTTTCTTTCTGTTTTAAAAAATATAACCAGAATATGCAATTGTTAAAGCAGTACAATTGGCACCAGCACAGGATTAGAAAAATAACATTGATGGAGAACAAATTTTGGGGTTCAGGTCCTTCCACACCAACTGTTTATGCTCATGAACTGCTCCTTTCTTTCTTTGGCAACTGCATTTTCCAATTCCCTTACCTGATCCTGGTAGTTCAGCATATTCAGAGATAGTATGGCAGAAAGATTGAAGAATCTTAATGATTTCATTAAGAATAAACTGATAATTAAACATCTTCAATGACAAACCAGACATCCATTGAAAATGGAACTGCAAAACAATATGCTGATATTTGATACATTTAATACATAGTTACATACCAATCCAAATTGTTCCTCCAGCAACTAGTAGAGTTCATTAACTAATTTAAATTAGTAGATGTAAAAAAGATTAAAATACATTGTGTATTTTACTGAATTATATATAAAAGTGTGTTTTACTGAATTATTCAAAGTGTGTTTCTATCTTTCAACAATGAAAGTGTGCTAAACATCAGCTAAGAAAAACCAAGTTTTCCTGTGTCTAGACACCTGGACTTGAAAAGTTTCAAACATTTGATTAGAAAATAATGAGTAATTGATCCACCAAAACAGAACACACACAAAAATGCTAAAAAATACTACAGAACCTAAAAATGTATGATGCATATCTCATGCAGTAAAAGAGTTGGGCAAATTTAACTTTTCTAAACATGTGATATCTCAAATCGATTAGAGATTAAAGTATTTTTATAGTTTATAAGTGAGTGTAAACCTCATCTTATAAATCAATTTTATGAAGTTGAGTTAAATTTAAAATTCTGAGTTTGATTTAAAGTTCACTTCTTAATAATATTTATACTTTCTTTTCAACTAAATTGTCAAAGGTAGCTAGCTTGACTAAAGATCGAGGTTTGAATGTCATAATCTCAATATTGTTTATAGATAAATGTCACCAAAAATTTCTCATACTAAAGTCGACCGTGTTTATTTTTTGACCAACATCAACAACATTACTTTATTGCTAAAGAAGTCATAGTTATTTCTTTAGTTATTTCATAACCAACGTTTGTAAGAATTTTCTTGGTCAACATTAACAATGTTATTGAATTGATGTCAAATACATTTTTTTTTTTCAATTAATGTCTATTGAGATTATTTCTAGTTGATGGTAGTGGTTGTTTTTAACCAATATCAATTAGAGTTATTTTACTGACAATTATTTTTTATCAGTGTTAATTAGGATTTTCCTTGTCAATGTTAGTTAGAAATTTTCCAAAGTTGGGAGGACTACTTTTTGATTAATGTCGACTAGGAAGTTTTTAGTGATAAAATAAAAAATTATTTTTTATTTAAATGATTAGAATTATTTTGTTCTCATTAGACATAAGTTAGAGTTTTCTTGATCAATGTCGAAGAGACTATTTTTCTTACAAATATGAACAACATTTCTTCTATTAACATTTATTGTGGTTATTGTTTTGTTGATTAGTACAATGATTTTTTTTATTAACGACACAATGTTAATCTTGTCAATCAAGAAAAAAACTTGGTTAAAGTGAGTTGAAAAATCCTGGTGAGCTTTGACAAAAAATAACATCAAACAAGATCAACTAAAAACATTATCAATGTTAACATTTTTTAATTATTAAAATTGTTTAATATTTAAATAATTTTTCTTAGTATTTGATGGTAACTAGAATACTTTATTCAAACAAAAACAAATTAAAGTTCAATAACTTTTAATTGCCTTTTTCAAATAAAACATTTGAAGAATGAAATAATTTGAAATGAGATCGACCCTTTCAAATTGAATGTGTTAGAAATTGTGAAATTCTCTATTCAAACACAAGGTACATAAAAAATGACACAAACACCACCTATGCTACTTCATAAAAAGTAGTTAAACCCTATCCTAAATTGCTTCTCTTGTGCAAGCAAGTATGTACATACAACTATTATTCATTCAAGAAATAGAAAATTCATTCCAAGAATAAATATAAATTGCCTGAAATATTCTTACAAAACATCAATTACCTCAAGAGAGTGCCACCTTTCATGAACTATTGGAGATGACCATGCAAGACTATATGCAACAATGTATTTTCCATGGAGTTCAATCAACCTACATCAAAGCTACAACACTGCATTTGCTAAGCATCTATCCAAACCTATCTTTAGAAGTATAGTTTTCAGTGTGAATTAGCTACTGTATCCAGGGTTATCAAACTCGAACTGAGTTCCCTCGTAAACCCGTTCGAGTTTAAGAGTCCGGTGGTGACTCACGTAGACTCTCGAGTCTGATAACCTCTCGAGTCTGATAACCTTGACTGTATCTCACCAGGTTTTATCATTTGTTCAGATCTCCAGCAAACATCTCTTGAAGTAGCCCCTGTGCTTTATCATTCTCATTTTTATGCACATAAAAAATCCCACTACTTGATGGAACAAACCTTCTCAGCAGAGTCCATTGATAATGGAGTTATATGTGAGAACATTCACACCAGCAAGTTCAGCCAAAATGCTGAAAAATCTCTAGTGCAATGTTAAGTCTTTGATCTCTGTAAAACCTATCAATTCGGCAATGGGCACCTATCAAAGAATTATTTTTCGACACCACTGAAAAAATTAGTCACCTTTTCAGGATGCTGGTTTTGCAGAAAAGCATCAAACAAGATATTGTAACTTGTAAGTGATAGATGGCCATGCATTATCATGTATATATCATCTATGAGTTCCCATGCAGATGATATTCTCGTAGATTCCTGAGCCATTAATAGAAGAGATATGAGTTTGTAGTATCAAAAACCAAACTGTGGCAAGGCATATCTCTGAAGCGATTCATAGCTTCTTCCATCCTTTTAACCCTTGCAATATTCATCAATCAAGATGCAATGACTAACACCATAAGAACTCAATCCCCTTTCAAACATTAGGTTCAATAATCGATTTCCTTGAAAACATGGTGTATTAGGAAAAGGCATCTAACAAGATATTATAACTGATAACATTAACTGGCATACCACCATCATGCATCGCATAGAAAAGCTCCCATGCATGAGAGACTCTCCCAGATTTACACAGGCCATCAATGAGAGAATTATAAGTTACAGAATCAGGAACCAAATTTCTGTGACGCATTTCTTTGAAAAGGTTCATGGCTTCATCAATCCTCTTACTCTTGCAATACCCATTAATCAAGATGTTATAACTCAAGACATTTGGAGTCAATCCCCTTTCAAACATTAGGTTAAATAATTTAATTGCATTGTCAATATGTTGGATTTTGCAAAGAGCATCTAACATGATATTGTAAGTGATAACATTAGGGGAGGGACCATCATCATGAATTGCACTAAAAAGTTGCCATGCATAAGAGATTCTCCCAGATTTGCACAAACCATCAATAACAGAACTGTAAGTTACAATATTAGGAACCAAATTCGTGTAATGCATTTTATTGAAAAGGATCAAAGCTTCATCAATCCTTTTACTCTTGCAATACCCAATAATCAAGATGTTATAACTCCAAACATCAGGCACAATTTCCCACTCAACAAATCTATCAAATAACTTTCTTGCCTCATCCACATCATTGTATAAGCAATATCCACTCATCAAAGTGTTGAAAGTAACTACATCTGGTTGCTGACCTCTTTCAATCATCAAATTACACATATCATGAGCTTTTCTGAGCATTCTGTTTTTACATAATGCATCAATTAGTATATTATAGGTATAAACATTTGGGTTGACCTTTTCATCAACCATATCACACAACAACTGGGTAACTTCTCGCCACTGCCCCAAACTACAAAAACCATGAATTAGACAAGTGTAAGTAAAAATATCAGGACTTATTCCCCGGCCAACAATCTCCGAATATAAACCACACGCCTCAGTCACAAATCCATCTTTGCACAAACCATCAATCATCATATTGTAGATTACTACATTAGGCCTAACCATCTGCTCTTCCATTTTTTGCATGAACACAAAGGCATCTCTTATCTGTCCTATTTTACACAGCCCATTGATCAAGGTCCCATAACTAACTTCATCCAACAGAAACCCTTGAGCCACCACATTATCATGAAAGTCCACTGCTTTCCTAACCTCACCTTTGACACAAAGCCCTCTCATGAGTGTAGTCAAGGTTACCGTATTGGGCTGGTAACCCCTCTTGAGAACCATGCTCAACACTGAAAAGGCAAAACCCAAGTGACCCAAGTGACAGTAACAGTTGATCAAGATGCTCAATGACACTATAGAAGGGGTGATTCCTCTCAACCCCATTTGTTTAAACAATGATATAGCAGTAGGGTAATGCTTCATCTTCACTATTGACCCTAAAATCATGTTAAATTCTACAACAGATGGAAGAGGGTGCATAGTGATTAAGCGACTGAATAAGGCCACAGCATCATCAATTGCATCAAACCCATAATTGCTTTTGGCGTTTTTGTTTTGGGAATAAGAAAAGAACCTCAGGAAGACACTAAATTTGGGAATGGCATACCTTAAGTTTGTTGTCTTAGCAGTGAAAGACATGACAATCTTCCTTCCAAGTATGACCAAGATTGGATTTTTTATCCAAGCTTCCATTCAACAGCTCTTTCCAAACTTTGAACGAAGAATAAGTTGGATTGAACTTCACAAAATTCATCTCCTGCGAAGATGCATCCAATAAATAAAACCCATTGAGAATTGAGAAGAACAAAACAGAGATGAGAGAAGCACCTCATTCACTATTTTAGTTGAGTCTAGGTATTTTGAACCACTAACCCACACAACCTTTTTACAAACAGGTACGTGGCAAATTTACTAACATTTTATTCTTGCATATGCATCTCAAATTCTTAATGAAAAAAATTTGAAGGCAACATACCTTGTTCTCTAAGGGCACACCTTCTTCTTCAAACGCCCAAACACACAAGTGGGACATGCCAGCAGCATCACCTCCCCTGTGAGCACACACGCCAATTTACATTAGGCTATATTTTTGTTCCAAATTTGTGTCTTTTTTGTTTGTGCTTTCTGCATTTTTTTCTTTGTTTGTGAGTTCTCTGATTAATTTTTCCTTCTTTCTCATGCAGGTGAAATGTTTGCTTTTAGCACAAAACCAACATAGTTGTGCAAACAAAAATTTACTTTGTTTCTGTAATTGATGATCTTAAACCTAAATATCTTGTTTACACTTCATATTGTCTCAGATAAATAAATAAACAAATAAATTCCAAATTTTTCATCATGAAATTTTTTTTCCTTTCTGGGATATTAACTGTGACTTGGCTAGGTTAAGACTTTCACTCCTTAAGTAGATGAATATATGTGATTTAAATTTTGTAGCATAAATCAAAATAATGGAGAAAGTAAAATTACAAAAAACACCAAAAATGAAAAATTGTTTTGAGAAGTTTTACTATGTTCTTGTAACATTTATGAACACAACTAAGATTGTTCCAGCTTACATAAATTTAAATGTCAATATAGATATTAAAAAACTAGAACATTTAGATCTCGAGTTGATATTCAAATGTACTATTCAACTATTTGTGATCATTTTGGTTTATTTTGATTTTTAATAATCTTTGAATTTTTAATGGTTATTTTGGATTGTTCATATTCTTCGGTTGTTTTTTCATTTTTTTTTTATAAATTCGATTTCCGTTTTCCATACATTTAATTGGATCTAGAATTTGAACCATATTTTAAATCCAGTTCTAAATTTAGACATTGATTTATATCTTTTTCATTTAAATTAATCCTTTTCAATTTTATATGCTCTTGTAAAATCCAAAAGTCTAAATTTATATTCACAATTATTGGTATATTATTATATTGTTAAAATAGTGCGAACATATTTACACTAATGTACCGCAAGTTAAGCACAAATTATTATAGCGTCAAAGTATTAGTAATTATGAACTATATATAGTAAGGTGTTTTTTTATTATAAAATAATAACAAAGTATTCAAATCGTTGGATTGAGAATGACAATTATATGATTTAAACATTAATTAAAAGAAAAATACTTTGTGTTGTAAGTTCGGACTAACTCTGAACAATACCTTTAGTACTTAAAAAAAAAATAATCATAGAAATCAATTTTAGAAAAACAATTATCAGTACCTTTAGATTCTAATGATAATTAAATACAAATTTAAAAACTATTTAATAATAATATAAATTAATTTAAAAATAAAA
>Ga0123341_1001340_pt1 | contig 18201 bp, 9 predicted proteins | sample Turbeapinknodule_FD_89959 | JGI IMG/M metagenome (GOLD analysis project Ga0123341, IMG submission 89959) | Root nodule microbial communities of legume samples collected from Mexico - Turtle bean Mexico pink nodule | ecosystem: Host-associated > Plants > Roots > Nodule | place: Mexico: Nepantla...
AATCATTCCTCTTTAATCCAAATCTCCAATCTTCCTTATAAATCTGCAATTAACACCAAATTTGGGAATAAAATACTCTTATTCAAATAAAGATCATAAAAAATGTAAAAAGGTATCAATTCATAAATTATGGATTATTTTATATGTAAATTAGCAATAAATCATCATAAGAGTGCCTATATTTTAATATGAAATATTACTGAAATTAGACACTTATCAGTTGTGCATGGATGACATCACTTTAGTTGTTTTATTTTACGTTAAATTCGTGCAAGGGTAGCACAACTTCAGTTTGCTAATTATTTTACCCATGAAAAAAATTGGTGATGTTGGAATAGAAAAAATAAGTGACAATAGACACATTGAAAACTTAGGGTTTAAGGACCAATAATTAGGGTTTATGGTGTAGGGGTCAAATTGTGTGGTTTAGGGTGGATGAATTATTATTGTTTAGGATTGATGGTTTATGATGAATTGATTAAACTTTATGGTTTATGGTGGAATTATTAAGGATCCACATTTAGGATCAATGATTAAAACTCACATAGGAGTTAGGGTTTGATATCAACCCAAAATACCTTTACACATGTTTGATAATTCATATGACGACCAACCACAACATAACGATAACAATCCACCACCACCTCTTCCAATTGAACATCAAAACAACCTAAAGCATAACAGAGAAAATCACTATGACACATTGTCTCACATATAATTTATTTTCATTTATGTAATAAAAACAACCTTATTATTTATAAGAAAAAATAATTTATTTGTCCTAATAATATTATTGTTATTTTACTCTATTTATTCATGTATTTTTTAAGTAAAACAATCCAAACCTTAATCATACATATTTTTTTAAGCAAACCCTAAAACAATACAAATCACAATATAATTAATTCATAAATAATACATTTTTAAAAAATTAACAAGTAAAATAATTAATAAGTTTACTTATATGAATTGAATGTAAAATAAAATAACTGAAGTTAGTCGTTAAAACTATGCATGACTTCAATTATTTTATTTTACACTAAAAACGTGTCACACATTCATAATTTCATCTAACCATGAACTAAATTAAGAAAAAAATGTGTCAACCAATAACGATTTAAGTTTTCATAATTTTGAACCAAAATCGTCCAATCACGACATGCCTTGGATATGCTTGCATGACAACTTCTTCACAAGAAAGTCTATTCTCATAATATCCCAAAGAAATTGAAGAAATTTAGTAAAAAAAAACAGACTCTATACACTTACATTTTAGAAACTAATGGTAATTTTGTAGCAATAAACTAACGGCAATTTCTTTTTTGGGCATGCGAGAGGTTATTTCTTTATTTACTTTAACAAATGTCTTCCTGCATCCCATATTTTTTAAGAAGACTGTTTTATCCTTTTTCAAAATGATTATGGATTGTTATTTCTGAAATATTTTCAAAACATATTTTTTGAAACACATTTTATTAATTCTGGATTTACCAATCTAGAAATAGAAAAAAATAAAAAAAATTGTTCGGAATGAATATTTTAGAATGATTTTTGTGTTATGGATTTCTTATTCTGGAAATACCTTTTTCTTACTGAATTCTGTTCTGGAAACTTTTTTCTTACGGAACCGATATTCCGAAATCATCCAAAACTGTGAATGGGTAATTTCGATATTTCAAAGCATGTAGGGTCAGGAAGAAAAATGTGGGGTGCAGGAAGAAACCCCTTGAAGAAAAGTGGTAAAAGTCCGAACAGGTCCGTAAAGTAGAAGCAGAAAGGGCCCATAATCTGGAATCATTTCAACGTTGAACTCCGGAAAAGGTTAAAAGCCAATTTTCCGATTGAAATTTTCTTTTATTCGCATAACTTTCCAACTACCTATGGACAGACTCACGTTTTTTTCATTCTTCCCTCCCTCCCTCTCCCACATAATGGCGAAAAAACCGTTACTCTGCTTGCTCATCCTCCTCGCCGTTATCGCCGTCGCCGGAGCCACATCCTCCTCCGGCGCTGAGCTCGACTACTCCAAGCTCTCCGGCATTATAATCCCCGGCTTCGCTTCCACTCAGCTCCGAGCATGGTCCATTCTTGACTGTCCCTACTCTCCGCTCGATTTCAACCCTCTCGATTTGGTCTGGCTCGACACAACCAAAGTACGTTGACGTTTCTCTCACTCTCGCTTCTTCTTTTACGTCGTTTTGCATCCCACTACATGAGGATCGAACCTTACCGTTTCTTGCTCCGAAGAAAAAAAATAGTGAATTTTCTTTCCCGGTGATTGATATTTTTCACTCTTAATTTCGACTGTTGTATCAATTTTTTTATCAATTCTATACGCGTGTCTACTCTGTCCAACAAGTAGATTATAGAGGAAGGCGTCTGCAAGAATATTGATCGACGTAGAGAGAGAGAGTTTGTGTGTATTTCCTCTGCTTAGAACGTAGTTTTAGCACTATCACGTATATGCTAGCGTGCACCTACAATAGAAAGACATAGAAGAGAGAGAAGTATAGGTACGACTGTAGATATAAGTAACGTGTCATGACAAAACAGAGAGAAAAGAGTGTATGAGGTGTTTGCACTATTGAAGTGTCCATATATAACATGATCAGCACACGATGCCTCCTGTGTTTTACTGTATATGAAATTAGCACCAACGAGCTACGATTAAAGAGTTAAGAGTAAAATATGTGAGAATTAATTTGTTGCGCAGCTTCTTTCTGCTGTCAATTGCTGGCTTAAGTGCATGGTGCTGGATCCGTACAACCAGACTGACCATCCGGATTGCAAGTCGCGCCCTGATATTGGTCTTTCTGGTATTACAGAACTTGATCCAGGTTATATAACAGGTGCGTTTTGTGTGTTTCTCTTTGCCGTGTCAATTTGTCAAATATGATTTTGTCTGTATTTGTTCTAGTTTTTGTACTTATGGTTTGGTGATGTATCATGCACCTGACAGGACCTCTTTCATCGGTTTGGAAAGAATGGATTAAGTGGTGTATTGAATTTGGCATAGAAGCTAATGCAATAATTGCTGTTCCATATGATTGGAGATTGTCGCCCTCCATGCTTGAAGAGAGGGACCTTTATTTTCATAAGCTAAAGTATGTCGTGATCTTTGCAACTGGCTTGCTCTAATCTGGGCAGTTTTTCTGCACAATGATTTGGATAAAATGCGTGTTAGATGCAACTATGTTTTCCTTTTGTCCGATTTGTTTCTGCTAACTAAGTAATTTTTTCAGTACTTAAATTTTTTCTTAAATATATACATGGTAGTGATAATCTCATTGCTTTGACTGTAAAATTATATGTTTGCATATGTGCAAACTTCATTAGCAAATGGTACGTCTATTTTACCCGCAGTCCAAATAATGGATGAAATGGAAGTGATGGAACTTAAAATAGTTATGCTTTCCCATGTTGATGGATATGATTAATGATGGAAGAAATGAACATGTAAAAAGGTTGTAAGTGCAAAATTTTAATATAATAAAATCTATTGGGTAAAAATACTAAATAATTTATAGGGACTTAAATATTATGGAGTGTGTATGTCCTCGTTGACTTCTTTGACTCCCCCTTAATAACTAGATTTTTAAGGTGAGTTCTTAGTGTAGGGTGCTTAACACTAACAAGTTTATTTATTTTTTTAAGTAAAATAAAACTCATTAGCACCTCAACATGGAGCGGAATGGAAGGAAGAATAGTTCTCTCCACATTCCCGTCCCTTCACTTCATTAATTTTGAACTCCCCTAAAAGGTAGTTGCTACTGCTCCATCCGCTTCATTACCCCTCCTCTAAATAAATTCTTAAGAGTTCAACTTCTTCAAACAAAAAATAATTGCAAGACAGATATAAAAAATTGCTAACACTATATGTACTTGGGAATTGCAGTGCATCCCGTAAGACTAAGAGTATTCTACAATTGTTAACAACTTTAGTCTCTTCTTTATGTATATTTGTCAAACCTTGGCACCTGGATTCTAATAATCTAAATATATGCTGCACATTGACAGATTTACGTATTCAAATTTGAAATGCTCTGTTAAGATAGTTTGATAAATATTGTTAAATCCAAAAGGATTGTTTCTAATAGTAACTGATTGTGAGTTTGCCTTTTAAAAAACGTGGGTTATTTATTCATTGCCTCCAAAAATAGATGATTAGATGAAATTGGTTTGCTAGTTACTGTGATTATATTTGCGCATAATTGTATTTCTCTTTGCAGATTAACATTTGAAACTGCTTACAAACTTCGTGGTGGCCCCTCTTTAGTTTTTGCCCATTCATTGGGTAATCATGTTTTCCGTTATTTCTTAGAGTGGTTGAAGCTAGAGATTGCACCAAAACATTATAACCAGTGGTTGGATCAACATATTCATGCCTATTTTGCTGTTGGTATGATTGACTTATGTACATTTATTACCTCTTTGAGGGTATTGCTGATATGAATGAATTAATATTCTGATTTTCCTTCTTTGATTGGTTATCTAAGGAGCTCCCCTTCTTGGTGCAATTGAAACCATTGAAGCAACACTTTCTGGGTTCACCTTTGGTCTTCCCATATCTGAGGTTACCTTTTAATTTTTGCAACTACTGTTTTCTTTTGCATAGTCAATCTCATCTGTTGTGATAAGGCATTTGTTGTGTCTTCTTTTGCATTTGCTTTTTTGTTTTAAAATTATATAGGCTTATGCTTGTCCAATATTATATGTCTCATTCATTTTGGTATTGCCAAATTTCAAATGGCTTTTTTTGGGCTTTTAGTACTTCTGATACCCTCTTCTTGAGCAGAGTTTGAGCTACAATATAACTACCAAAGGGAGAATTGTAAAGTTCTTTTTGTTATATTGATCGGTGTAAGCTTGCTTGGGAATTGTCTAAGAATTGACTAATATTAACCATTGAGCCTGTAAAACAGGATTAGTGCTGTAAAAGTGTAGTGAGAATTATCCTTTCCCTAGCCACTCACTTTGGTTGCGACCTATAACATTTTGGTGTTAAAATGCCTTCTTTCATGGAGACTTAGAAGACATGTATATGAAAATTCGTCTAGGATTTGACTCTCATAATGGGAAGAGTAAGACATTCAATTCAAGCTTAGGAAGGCACTGCATTATCTCGAACAATTTCCTTAAGTATAGTTTGGAAGATTCACCTAGGTTATGATACCGTTGAGGTATAGATAAAGTCAAAGTGATTATACCCTTTTCATAAAACATTTCCATGGTGGAAAACTCACTCTTTTTTGGCTAAGTAGATGGTATGATCATTCATGTAATGATAAGGTTGAAAAGTAGGTTCTAAAGCAGAAGGTGACAACCCAATTTGACATAAAGGGGTTGGGAAAGCTTAGGTATATTCTTGGGAAAGAAGTTGCATATTCTGGATAGGGTATCTTTATCTTCCAAAGGAATTATGTATTGAATCTTCTCAAAGAAATAGGAAATTTTGAGTATAGAACATTTGGAGTTCCCTTTAAACAGAACCACATGATCGGAAGTGAGGAGGGAAGCCTAGAGAAGTCTCAGTAGTTGTTATTGGTGGGAAAGTTCATCTATTTATCCACACTAGACTAGATATTGCTTATGCAATGAATGTGGTAAGCCAATTCATCCAAGATCTTTGGGAGAGACACTTGCATGCAATGGATAGAATTCCTAAATAAACATCAAACTACTATTTGATTAATAGATGGGTTGATTAACATATTCTTATGTTTACTGTGTCATATGCAGTTTTATTCTTAATGCATGCTTATCATAATATTTTTAAGGTATCAGGGAACAGCACGGTCGATGTTCAACTCCTTTGGTTCAGCACTATGGATGTTGCCTTTTTCCAAGTACTGTAGAACAGATAATAAATATTGGAAGCATTTTTATGGGGGAAGGCATGTTGGTAAACAAACATATAAATGTGATGAGCAGGAGTTTCAGTCAAACTTTTCTGGGTGGCCAACCAAAATAATCAACATTGAAATTCCCTCAGCTAAGGGTATGATTGATGACTCTTACTTTGCTAGTGGGCAATCTTGCTGTGGTGCTTGTGGTTTCCGACTGCTTAATTTTAACATGTCCTCGCAGCATTTGATGCATATCCTTCATTCTCAGAAATACCAGAGTCCAACTTGTCCAGCATGGAGTGCGGACTACCTACTCAATTATCCTTCTCAGCTCGTGAAATATCAGATGGCACCTTTTTCAAGGCAATTGAAGATTATGACCCAGACAGCAAGAGACTTTTACACCTGTTGCAAAAGTTAGTGTTACCCGGATAATCATTAAAATATATTTTGCTAGAATATTTTGATAATTATATATGGCTATAATTTGAAAACAAATGCTTCTCTAATATATATTGTGCTGGCTGTCTATTTTTATGTAATTTTTTTGGAGATTCATTTACTTATTACTCAGCATGTTTAAATTGTTATTTGTAGTTCTACTAGTGAACAGACATGTTCTAATGCTTTAATGTTTTAGATCATATCTTGGTGATCCTGTTCTTAATCCTCTTACACCTTGGGACCGACCACCAATTAAAAATGTCTTCTGCATTTATGGGTCTGATTCAAAGACAAAGGTATAATTTCCTCTACAAATGAACAAGCTTTTATTTAAATGAAGGTTGGTTTAGGGGTAAAGAGTTTTTGCATATTGCTTGTAAAGGGTTCATTTAAATAATTTCATTTGTATGAACTTAATTTAAATGTATTGACAGTATATTAGGTTTTTGTCATTGCCATTCAATCACAAATTTCCATGTATGATAAGTTTTTCTACTTTCTTAACAACTACCTTAAAAGTCATTTCTAACAGTTTCCTGATTGGTTGTTAGTATTCAAATTTTTCCAATGATAGTACATGAAAATTAAACTCTGCATGTAGTTGTAGTTTTTTGATTTATGAACTCTATAAAATGTCTTAATTTCCATATTTTATTTTATTTTAGAAAAAAATGACAAATACTGGGCCCATATGTTTGATACACCTGCACTGCAGACGAACATACTTAGTTTTTTTTTTTGTTCTGAAAGCTGTGAAGTTCTCCAATCTTTTAGCTTTATGAAATATTTACATTTGTTGAAGTCACATCACAAGTACCAGTATATTTCTTGATTTGATCATTTTATACTCCTCATCATGTTTGTTTTCTACCCTTTACATTCTTTCTTTCCCTTGTTATGGTTACTTGTGCTCAACAGAGTCACATGTAGGAGTGTCATACAACAAAGAAGCATTTCATAATAAATGAAATGGACTGTTTTGGTCCCTCCATACCTTAAATATAGTTCAAAACATTCAATGCTTTGATTTGAACACTGAATTCCGGTCTATCACATTCTGAACAAACTCTTTACCTGTGACGTTCTTTCTGGCCTCTTATTCTTGTGTGCTTATTGTTCAATACTGAAGGTTTTTTAGTGGTACAGGGAATGAGACTAGTGTACTAACACCTTAGTATTGCAGTTTTCACAGCTAAAATTGTCTTTAGTCAACTCATAAATTATGTCAATTGTTAAAATCTTTGTATTTAACATTTTTCCTGACTCTCAGCATTTACATGTATCTTGAAATTTTTTGTTTATACATTAAATCTTCTGGGAATCTGTTGATAAAAAATAGTTTATTGTGAATGATAATTCTGGCATCTTGACTTTGAAAATAGGTTGGTTACTATTTTGCTCCTAGTGGCAAGCCTTACCCTGACAATTGGATCATTACGGATGTCATTTATGAGTTTGAAGGATCTCTAATGTCAAGGTAACTGTCTATCTTTGCTGGTGTGCTGGTTTTGTATTTGTAAGTGGAATGAATTGGGGAGAGGGTGGTTTTTGGTTAAAACTTTTGGCACTAATTTTGCAAATTAATATTATCTTTTCGTAAGCAATGTGTATAATTTGGAAATAGTTATTACTATTCCAGTTCTTATCTGCACATTTTTTTATGTTTGAAATTAAATGTTTTGAAGTGTTTTAGTCTCAATTATTAGGTCAGGGACTCTGGTTGAAGGGAAAATTGGACCTATAAGTGGCGATGAGACGGTAAACTCAAATCATGTTTCCCTTACCGTGGTTGTGATTATATAGGAATGCATAATGTATTAATTGGCCATTTTTCTACTTCCACTGCTTTTTGAAATTGTGACGTGTGAGAATTACATCTACATTCAACAATTGGATTGCAATAAAATCAACCCTTTACAGGTGCCTTATCTCTCCCTTTCCTTGTGCAAGAACTGGCTTGGACCGAAAGTGAACATAACAAGAGCTCCTCAGGTATTGCAGACTAAAGATTGGTATTTGGGTAGTCTTTAAGTGTGATCATGTTCTTATTTTTTTTCCAGTTATGTTTTTGGGATTAAGTTAAATAGATTTGCATCATGTGGTATTAAATTATTAATTTACTGGTATGTATAATATTAAATTGTTGCTGCATGTTCTTATTTTAGACAGACAAGTGTGTGACCATGAGTTGTAAACCAATAACAACATAAGAAGTCTTCAACTCTGATATCTCCTGTTGCGTTTTTATTCTTTTATTATCTTCATTTAACCTCGTTTGCATTCATACTGATATTTGTATCACAATCTTTATATTTATCTTTGTTCTGACTTTTCAGTCAGAGCATGATGGTTCAGATGTACAGATTAAATTGAATGTGGAACATCACCATGAAGAAGATATTGTTCCAAAAATGACAAGATTGCCAAGGGTGAAGTACATAACATATTATGAAGATTCTGAAAGTCTTCCTGGAAAGAGGACAGCAATATGGGAGCTTGATAAAGGTGCATGGCTTGTCCCTGGAGTTGTCATGGACTAACTGATCATTTTATTTATGACTAAAATGACCACAACTTGATTACGAATTTTTCATACCCACTTGGACTATGTTAATTCAGTGTAGATAAAGTATCTTGTCAATTGTCTGACTGGATTTAGAAGTTGATGCTCACAAAATTTGCAAACACTTAAAAAAATTCATTCATTTACATGAAATTTTATACATGTTACCTCATCAGTCCTTCAAAAATTTAGTCATCAAAGTCTCAGATATTTAAATTGTCAGCATCTTAGTTCTTTAAAATTTTGTCTTGTCACCAAATTTGTTTTTCAAAGATCTGAATTATTACTGTATTGGTTCTCTACAAAGGAATAAAGTGGTGAAAAAGTTTAATTTGGTAGCAACTTGATGATTATGGAAGACTATATCTATGGAGATGTAAAATGTCATCATATTGGTCATTATGAAGGGACTAGAATGATGATAAAAAGGTTCTTTGAGGACTAATTTGATGGAATTTTTTTTGGAGGATTAAAGTGGTGGCTGAAAGAATCCATAGGGAAAGTTGCAACCCATAATTTGTTTTATTGATTGATTAGTAGTGATTAATACTTTCATAGATGAGTAAGTCTGATCTCAACAACTTCAAGGTTCTAAATTTTAACTTAAAATAGTTGACTACAAGTATACATACAAGTAAATTGACATAATATTCATGTAGCAAATCACAGGAACATAGTTAGATCACCAGTGCTAATGAGGGAACTATGGCTTGAGATGTGGCATGATATCCATCCTGATGCGAAATTAGAGTTTGTAACGAAAGGTATTTCAGACTATATTTATAAACAATTTCAGCTGAGAATCTCCAATTACTTTGACTTTGTTCTGTTACAGCTAAGCGGGGTCCCTTAAGAGATGAGGACTGTTATTGGGATTACGGGAAGGCTCGTTGTGCATGGCCTGACTACTGTGAATATAGGTTTTTTCTTTCTCCTTTATTTAAGGTTTGATTTATTTTTTGGAATTTGGAAATCTCACACGCACATTTCAAATTGGGAAAGAATCAAAAGTAGTGATATATTCCATATGGACCTACGGGTTACTTTTTCTTATTTGGAGATTTGTATAACAAAACCTTCTAATTTGTAAACATCGTAATATCCTTTGTTTTTTAATTCTTTTAACATGTGTGGTGTATCATACTGCAGGTATGTTTTTGGTGATGTTCACTTGGGACAAAGCTGCAGGTTGAGATATACTACTGCTGAAGTGTTGTCACATTATTTGTAAATAATAAGGTACTTCTTCTTTATACTTCTCTTTTATTTGGCTTGAACTTGTCCTGTTAAAATTTTGATTAGGTTAGACTTCAGGATAAGTTAGTTACATATTTCTTAATTGTCGTTACTCTAGATTTCAGAATCCTTGCCCAACCTCCAATTACGCCTACTTCAGTCATTCTATTATCGTTAACTATTTTATCAATTAAATATCTTTGCTCTGCCCAATTCTGAAGTTGCTAGATTTTACAAAACTTGAGCTAAATTCACACAATGTGCTGAAATTATTAAATTTAATTAACAAGACACTCATATTCTGTGATAGAAAGCACATAATATAAGTTTATATAGGCTCATTATATTTATTATGCATGAATAAGGATATTTTGTTTTCTCTAAATTTAAAGATTACATGACTATAATAATGAATTCAATATATTATTCTAATTCTTTACTGTATACATAGACTAATGGTACCTTTTTCATATTTGTTTTTTTACTGTTATTTCAAACTTAGTTTTTTCAACCCAGGTGCTAATACCTTCAGGCAATTTTTTCTACTGGATGACACACTTGACACGAACACCATTTCTCCTTCATATAACCTTGATTTTTGGAGTTTGTATACTTGCGGGGCACTGTTTACAAGCAAATTCTGTATTTGCTGGTTGGAACTTTGACTCAAGGGCCCTTATATTCAACTAGATAAAAAAAAGGCAATTGCAAGATTCTAAAAGTTTATACGACCCAATTTTTTTTAATAGTTTTATTGATATAAATTATTAGAAAAAAAAACATTTTTATAATAGAACTCACTATTCTAGAAGATTCATATTTTTTTCTTATTTTTTAATTACTTGGTTACTAAAAAATGACTGGACTGTCCATCTTTCTCGTTGTCTTATCTAATTATAATTTGTAATAATAAGATGAATATAGTTTTAATAATCTAAAATGAACACGAGGAAAATAAAGTAAATTTTGCCATAAAAATTAGAAAGAGAATAAGATTATAATGTTTTAGTTAGGTTAAACTTTACCATAACATATGCATAATTATTATAAATACAACAATATATTATAATTGTTAAAAACTTTATGTGCAAACTTGATGCTACTGGTGGCATCTGACATGCGTCTTCATATTCTCTGCAATTCGAAATTGAGGTTTGTGTTCTATTTGTTGAAACCCGAATTACACTGCTATTGGTTAAACTAGGTGCACATCCTTTACGGTTGGTTAGTCGAGTGACCAATTTTCACTTGGCCTCCATGATAAATAATACGTCAGAATGGTGGTGGATCTGTAGGGCTGTATTGATCAACGGGTTGACAGTTTTGTTGATTTAGAGAACATGACATGAGAAATGATAATATGAATAGTGTAGGTGATGGTAGTGAAGATGAAAACATTTGTTCTCTGATATACTGTAACTTGGATATTCTTATAGTATTCACACTTCGATGTTGTATACACCCTTTCAGGAAGGACAAATTTTATGTAATGTTTTTAGAAGCTCATTTGGAATGAGATTCTTTCTCCTTATCTGTATCTTTTTGGTAAACTAGGGAGACTAGAAAGAAATAATACTAGTAAACTGAGATAACCAATTCCTTTAAATCTAAGCAAATGAAAAAAATTTCCTCTTCTACTTTATCGACTCCCAATCTAATCTTTGTTTACCCAATTGAATCTCGCATTGTAATATATACTTCACTGCAAAGCATGTGTTTGATAATTTTTACACGATCTTATAGTTGTATTTGATTCCATAGGTTGAAATGGGTTACATTTGGGTTTGTGCAGATGAGTTTAACATGGCACTCAAATTTTAAATTATATCTTCACCAATTGCAGATTTTTTATTTTGTAATTTTGACATGAGCTTTCATAAATTATGTGTTTACGATACTTTTTTTTATTAAATTAAAATATTATTTTTGTTAATTTGTACGTTCTCAATCGATGCGTGTATTAAAGCAAACTATTCTTTTTAATTAGGTAATGGGATTACAAGTACATAAACTACTAAGTTTTGTCCTTTTTAAAAGTCTGATCTAACATGAAATCTATTTAAAATATTGCATTGTAATAAATAATTTAAAATAAATAAAAATTACCTCCAAATTAATTAATGAATCTAATTTCTTGTGTTACCTTTTAAACTTTTAAACATTTTATAAATATTTAAATATCCAAATAATAGAATAAAAAAGTACTACCGTTAATCACACGTTATTCCTTAATCTTCAAAACCATGCAACAAATAATCTTAACTTTTCAAAATATACATTTTAGTACTTTTCTCCAATATATTTTTATTAAATGGTGTTTTTTTTTTCCTTTTTAATAATTAGTCTTTGCTTGTTGACACATATTCAATTTAGTATCTTAATTATCTGATACATTAACTTCAAATCATAATCATCTTATGAAAAGTATAGAAAACTGTCTAGTAGGATATCGTCTTTGAATGTCTACCGCCTACCATTTATAATTTTTATAGATGAGCTGTCTTAATTATTTTTTAAGATTTTCTATTTTTTAAGTTCTATATATAAAGAACATGCAAAATTTTAGGAATATGCATTAGTTATGTTGACACTTATTCTCTGTACAACCTGCTATTATAATGCACTTTCTTTCTTCTCTTGTCCTTGTATTCTGTATGAAACCAACAAAGTACTTAATAGTCGCAGCATTTACAAAAGGCGAAACATTTCTAGTAATGCTTTGACAAAAGAATAATTAAAGCACAAAGAGGCAAACTTAAATTTCTAAATCATATTTTACATTTTTAAGTTCGAGAACAAAAATACAAGTCAGAAATTATAACTTCTTTTATAGAGAGGTGAAGGAACTTTTAACTTTTACAAACGGTTAATGCGTATAAATCATACATGCTAATAGTTGATTACAACCAATGAATAGCAATTGCCATAAAACTACTGCAGTACGTGGACTGGGGATTCGGTTTCTCTAGACTAAAGGCTACATTTAAAGTTTAAATTATGAACTATTTTTCATTAATTGAAAAATGATAGATTGTGGTAAAACATATGTTTATATTCAATAATTTATGCAATTATTAAAATCTGAATAGTTAAATTTCCAATCAATGTTTAGAACCTAAAATTCATTGTAGATTTAGAAGAGTGTAAGCCAATGTTCAGTATAGTAATTTTCTAGTTCTTAAAATAAGCCATCACAAAAGAAAGCCGTCACAATTTGACAAGAGTCCATTCCCTTTCTATGTATTCGGAAACAAATACAAAGCTGTAACATGTTCAGAGAGAAAATTAAGAATTTGAAGAGGATTCATAACATAAAAACAGTGTCAGAAAAGCCGGACTAGCTGTTCTTTTTTATCTCAAACAAATATTTGAGTTCCATGTGACACCTTCTATCATCATCTTCAAACTGTAAGACAGCAACCAAACAGGAACAAGTTTATCAATCTATATGGATCAAATGTACATATTATATGGAGTAAACCTCAATAATCTTTCCAATAACTTGACTAATGGAAGCTCTTCATATTTTCAAACATTTTGGATTTAGATTTTGTAATAACCTATATCAGATTGAAATATATAGTGACTGTAAAATACGCAAATGAAAACTAAATAACCAATCCTTTTAGGGGTGTTATGTGGGAAGTTCAAAGGAGAAGACACGAAGAGGGTAAAGGTCGTATGTTATGCTTTTTCACCTTTGAATAAAATTAAGAAGTTTCAGATCATAGATCTGTGAATAAAACTTTATTATTGCAGTTATGCAAAGTAAGCATTGCCTTCAAGATAGAAAATCCGCTTTGAATAAATTAAGAAAAGGCAACACATGTTATAAGCAAAGGATCCAGTTGAAAAATGTAACCATACCTTAAGTTTGGCTGAGTAAACACCCCTTGCAAGTGCACCAGAGGGAGTGGTGTCCTCCTTCAAGGCATACACATATGGCTCCTTTTGAGGAGCAAAAGTACCCAACATTCCTTTGCTCTGATCAACTGAAAAATCCCAACAACAAAATCAAATTACCATGTGAAAAATTAAAAAAAGACATCATAACCATTTGATCAATTTCTAAGAATATATGACATAAATAAATACAGTAATTCAACTTCATTATCATCTGCAATTATGTTATAATTTATATGCTGTATATGTACCATACTCACCACATAAAATTTCTTATTCTAGAAAAGAAGGTGTTGTTTGACGACTAATAACCATTTTGAGACATTCATCTCAGGATTAACCCTATGTTTTTAATATAAAGTTCTGTACTGAACTAAATTAGACCAAACCTTGATGACCAATACTTAGTGCTATTACTCTTGCTTCTCAGTTAAGATTGTAGACTTTAATAATCAAGAGCTTGTTAGTAGATATTACAAAGGTTAGGAGCCAAGTTTCAACTGAGTCAAACAAAATATTAAAAGTTTTGAGCCTTATGTTTTCAAAAGCCAATATCATAAAGTTGCATATTCCAGATTATCTAGCAACAACAGAAAGGGAGTAAAGTGTTGATATTGTACCTTGAAGTCCTCCTTTCCACACAGTATTGGAGTATGTCAAGCCAGACACAATGTTGTGCAGAACACTAAATTTTATCTTAAGCTGATAGCGAGATCCCTCTCGGAGAGTGAATAGATTACTACCATTCCGATTTTCCTCCACAGGTAAAGGAGTAACAATTTCACCAAAATCCTCAGAGAGAATTCCTATGGAGTGGAATTTCACTTCAGGATCCAATTGACCTGTACAAGGAAAGAAGTTGAATAGAGGCAAGCAAAAAGTTCTGAGAAGCATAGACAAGGGTGATAAACAAACCGTCTAAATCACTTTCCAAGCAACCCAACAGCTTCTCCTTCCACCTCCTTAGGCTTTCATCCTCCTACACAAAACAATTAAGCTCAGAATCAGAAAACTTACCAGTAAAAATAACTTTATTAATCAATGGTGTCATTAGCCTATGAGATATGTGCAGCATTTGTTAGATAAATAAATTCCAATCCAATACACCATGAACAATTTAGCCACTCTTGTTTCCTGAAAAGCTTACACCTCAAAAGCTTAAAATATGACGGCTCACAAGTACTCAAAACCAGTTGAACCAATTTGAACACAGTTTACAAAGTGTTACTTCGTTTCCTTTTCTTTGGCCATTCCTTTTTAAACACTTAAACTACTTGAAAATTCAGCTTCACAGTCCAAGGGAGGTTTCTTAGCAACAACCAAGACACTAAAAACCCCATCCAAAACCCAGAAAACGTGAATCTTCCCGCTACCCCACAAATCACAACATCAAAGAAGTTATAGGCGACAAAAAGAAGAGGGTGAAGATCATAAAAACCTTGTCACGTTCGATCTGTTCCTTGAGAGAAACAAGAGGCCCAGGAACAAAGAAACCATTTTTACTATCTCGAATGCCTCCTTCTTCATCTTCGTCCACTTCTTCCTCCTCCACCCTACCATCATCCCAAGCATCACTCACTTTCTCAGTCATTTCTTGTTTGGTTCCATCTGAAGGCCCTGCTTCTTCCTGTGCTCTCTTCCCATTCACACTCTCCATCTCTCTCTCTATCTTTCTCTCCAATAAGAGAATATGAAGCTCTTGAGCTGCTTTTGTGTTATGTTATCTGCTAGGCTTTGGTACAATGGAAAGGGTGTATGAAAAGAGAGTAAAGCAAAGAAATGTGAAAACTTTGTTGGTTTGATTTTGGGGAAAGGTGAAGAGAAAATGGGTTCTATGAAGACTTGAAATAACAGTTTTGCCCTCTTTGCATCTTCCCACCACCACAACACAACTCACCTTTGTTAGGAACAGTTGCTAAGCAGAGCTGCTTCACACTGCTCCTAAAGCTTTCTCCCACTCAAGAAACTCACCCCAAGAATGATTTAACAAAATAAAAATAAACTGAAATGAAAATAAAATAGAAAAATAAAAAATCCAAACGGTAAATGTGTAAATTCTTTTTTTTTCTTTTATTTCTCTAATCAAACGCATCTGAAGTTTTTTTCTTCGACTTTACTTCAGTTTAACAAAATTTTATATGTACAAAATTCACTCATATTAAAAAAAGACTAAATTAGTAATTTATTGAAAAATGCTTTTTTTCTTTGAAACTAGAGACATGCAGCTTTACCCTTTTCATAATTTCTTCACTTTTTTTTTTATTTCATTTTACTTCACTCCAAATAATTCCATTTTGTTACATTTTTTTTTCTATTTAAAAAAAGAGAGGAAGTAGCAGTGATATAGATTCACACTGTTTTGTGTTTGTGTTTGAGTTTGAAGTGTTAACTGACACAAGGGTTTAGGGTGTATCTGTCTGTTTGAGCATTTTCGTTCACATTTGTCCCCACTCTGTCGGCATGCATCCTTTTCCTTTCCATTTTTAACGCTCCCGATTCCCAAATCTTCCAATTCTTAGACACTTTTTTTTGCTTCCAATAACGTTATATTTCTATTCCCCTCCCTACAAATAGATCAATGAGATTAGGAAAATTAATTTTTTGTGATGTATTTTAATATTTAATTTAAAATATTTTACAAAAAAAAAAGGAAATATAATAAAAAAAATGGAAGAAGTAATGCCTTTTTATAATTTTTGTTCCCATATTATTATTTGTCTATATTTTTCTTTTTTTCCTCTCTCATTTTTTTCTTAAATATATAGATATGTTGTGGATTATGAACAACTTTTAAGATGTTATTTTTCTTAAAAAGTCTAGTTTAATTCGATAGTAGGACATTTGGGTCTTAAAGAACATGAATAAGTGAAACTAAACATTTACTTTTCAGGGTCTAGTATAGTTCTTGATTTAGGTGAATTTTTTTACCATTGTTTAATTCTTATTGGTTAAAAAAAATAAAAATTTATTGAGAAGTTTAGAATAAAAATTAAACATGTTTTTATTTACGAAATAAATATTTCTTTTTAATTCTTTTTAAAGTTATAAACATAATCGATTAGCCAAAGGATTCAGAAAGGATTCAGAAGCATAATCGACTATGCCTTCAATTACAAAACATACATAATCAATTAAGTTCATATTTACACACATCAGATAATCGATTATTCTCCCAAAAAACAAAACATAATCGGTTATGTATTCAACCTAATCGATTATCAACTATTTTGAATTAAATAATCGATTAGGCACGATAGAAAACTCACATAATGACTAACCTAAGATCGAAGATGCAATAACAAACTTGTTGGCTTTGCACTCTACTAACTCACAAAGCTCTTAAGGACCACTTAAGAAATGCAAAAGTCAGTTTGAATGATTTCAAATGCAGTGTGTGTGTTTTCAAAATCATGTTTTATATCATTAGTGATGAACAATTACTTATGACCTAACAACTCTGAGGCAGTGCTTTCATCACGTTCATGGTGGTTAAAGAGATTCTCTGTGCCAAAGTCAAGAATCTCTGAAATGGAATAATTGTGGTGTCGTGCATGACAGTGGTGCATAAAATTAATTCACTTTCAAAAATATGAAGAAAAAAGATGACACAATGGTATTTCACATACTATGATGTGGTTTTCTTTTCATTCATCTCTCTTTTCTCTTCAACCTTGAGAAGATCATTCATTCACTAAACTTTCTCTCCCCCACTTCCTCAATCACCTTCATCGTTGTCATGATCCAAACGAGAGTGACCCTCTCATCCGTCTCATCTATGATGTCACTTCCAATCCAAACATATTAACAATTTGTGACTATATGTTTACCTTTACACATGTTAGTTTCATTTATATAAACTTTTTTATCAAAATAATTTTTAAACTATAATAAACTTTTTCATCAACCTCAAGTGATTTAAACATAAGGTAATGATACCTTGAGAATATAATTGCTTTTTCACTTTCAACAACTATATATATTGTTATTTTATTTCAAAATTTTATTCGTATTTATTTTATTAATTGAATATAATATTTTATTATTAAATAGTTGTAAAATAGAAACGTGAGAAAAATAAGAATATCAAATTTAATTTCCATTAAACATAAGCTAAAAATAAAGGATAATAATAGTTTGAAACTCTAATTTTTCCAAACTCTAACTTCACAACCAATAATATTATCATTTTATTTTAATTTTTTATATTTA
>Ga0123341_1001341_pt1 | contig 18196 bp, 13 predicted proteins | sample Turbeapinknodule_FD_89959 | JGI IMG/M metagenome (GOLD analysis project Ga0123341, IMG submission 89959) | Root nodule microbial communities of legume samples collected from Mexico - Turtle bean Mexico pink nodule | ecosystem: Host-associated > Plants > Roots > Nodule | place: Mexico: Nepantla...
ACACCATGGATCCTTCAAGATAAGACTAGAGAAGAAGGCTCAAAAGCTCTCCAATGCTCACTCCAATTTTGAGTATAGTTTCTTTAGATAAATTCAAATCTGAAATTTACAAAGAGAGCACCTTAGGCTGAAAATTTTTTATCTTATTTGATAGACTCTAAAATAGTGACTTCATCTAGAAAAGATTGGTCAATTAAGCTTGATGAAGGTTTGTGGGCTTATGGGACTGCATATAAAACCCCTACTACTCTTTTCCATTTCAGTTGATCTATGGGAAAGCATGTCATCTTCTTATGGAATTGGAACAATGGCATATTGGGAATTGAAGATTTAAACTTAGATGTTAAAGCTGTTAGGGAGAAGAGAAAACTCCAAATTCAAGAACTTAAGGAGATGAGACTAAATGCATATAGTTCCTCAAAGCTTTATGAGCAACGCACAAAAAATATCACAACAAGAAGATTTTGGAAAAAAACTTTCACATTGGCCAATCTATATTGTCATTTAATTTTAGATTGAAACTTTTTCTTGGAAAGCTAAAATCTAAGTGATCAGACCCTTATATTGTTAAAGAAGTTAAGCCTTATCGAGCAAGAGTTGGAGGACCCAATATCACATAGAAGTTGGCAGTGAATGATCAAAGGGTGAAGTCATATTCGGGTAATGAGAATGAATAACTCACCACTGTGATTCTCTTAAATGAATCTTAGAGAAATAGACATCAAGCTATATGACGTTAAACAAGCGCGTTTTGGGAGGCAACCTAGAATAAAATTTTATTTCTTTTATTTTTATTGTTTAATTTTTATTTTATTTTTTGCTTGGCTACTAATTGATAAAATTCATGTTACTTTTCAAAAATTGGAATTGTTTTGTAGAGAAACTCGTCGAGGCGAGGTACAGCTCGCCTGAGCGTTTCAAAATTATGTGCTAAGGAAATCCAATTATCAGTAAAGAGCTTATCTTGCTCGGCATGGGGACAAGTATTTTTTTTTCCAGGTGGGAGGTCCAACAAATGAAACAGGACCATCTACAATTGTAGATGAGGAGTTTAACACAAAGCATGAAGAGTTACTAAGAAGAGATGGTTGAGCATAAAGCAGAACAAAAACATTGTTTTATTTTTGAAGTTATTTCCTTTCAGTTTGTCAACATGGACGACTTGCGACAAAGGGTGGCCAAGTTCACGCAACTAAAAGAATTACGAGAATTCCAAATAAAGGTGCATGGTGCAGAAGGGAGTCAAGGATGAACGATCGAGAAGGAAGTAGATAGAGCACCCAGGTCACCTAAACGACAAAGGGATTATCTGATACCAATACGCTTTGCACAGTACACCCCACCAACGGCAGAGCAATCCCGAATTTTTTACGAAACCCTAAATGCGGATTTGATAGAAGCACCGAAGAGGATGCAAACCATACACACATTACCAATATCATTGTAATTTTGGTCACACGACTGAAGAATGGATGTTGCTGAAAGACAAAATAGAAGAGTTGGTACAAGTCGGTCACCTAAGATGATCCATGAAAGTTAGGGAAGATTGTGGAGGACGAGAGAGAATGAATGGTACTCGGATTGACAAGAGCCGCAAAGGCATGACCCACCACTGAGGAGAGATTGGGATAAGTTACGGGACATGTCACCAGACAGAAGACGTTCTGACCCGCCGAAAGCCGTAATCAATATAATAGCAGAAGGATTCGCAGGAGAAGGTATAACATACTCTTCTAGGAAACGTCACCTAAAAAGCTTAAGATCTGTAAACACCATCGAGATCAAGCTGAAGAGAAGCATGCCGACCATGTATGTCACCGATAAAGATTTTCGAGGTATCGATCCCGAGCATGATGACCCTATGGTCATTAAGATTGAAGTGGCAAACTTCGTGGTTATGAAGACTCTCTTTGATCAGGGCACCTACGTAGATATCCTATACATGAAGACTTTTCGAAAGATGGGACTCTCCTAGGATGCCATTATACCGCATGACGAGCAGATGGTAGGCTTTTTAGAAGAACGTGTCGATACCTGAGGGTACATTGACTTATACACGAAGTTAGGGGATGGAGATCGAAAACACAAGACCATTAAGATAAGATGCCTCTTGGTTTATTCCGAAACGTCGTACAACGACCTTCTTGGAAGACCCTCCATAAATTAGTTAGGGACAATGGTGTCAACACTGGTGCAAAAAAGTAAAACGAATGCGGCTATTTTAAATTTATAAGGGCGGCTATATAACCGCATTTGATGAGCACGCATTTGTAAATAGAAGAGATAAGAAGGCGACTATATATAGCTGCATTCGTAAATTCAATTTATAAATGCGACTATGTAAATAGCCGCATTTATAAATCGAATTTACGAGAGGTGTTTAGGGTTTCTTTTCTTGTTTGCTGTTGATTGGGTTTCTAATCAATGTTCTTAACTTTGATCTTTTTTGAAGAACATGGTCATTATTTTAGCATTTCTTTTGATCTCTTGGTGCATCCATATTATACATCTTTGTATTTCATCCCAATGGAAGTATAGAAAACGCAAATAAAAATTCTCCAATAAAACGCAAATATATGACGAAGCAAGGGGACAACCACGACGAGGAAGGCACAACAAAAAGCGCAAACAAAAGCCTTCCCAAACATGACCTTAGCAATGACATAAAACAAAACATAAGAGAAACACAAAACATACAAAAATCAATGGTGAAGAAGAAGAGAGGAAGACAATGCTTACCGATGGCACGAAGACAATGCAAAGAAGAGAGGAAGAAAAGAGGAAGCACAATTAATGGAGGAAGCACATAAGAGAAACAAAGCACGAGAGAAATGAGAGTATCAAAACGTAAGTGGCGCTTTTCTGAATTAGGGTTAAAAAGGTTTTAAGAAGGCGGCTATTTGTAAACCCGCATTCGTAAATCAAGCGTTTTGATTTACAAGGGTGGATGTTCAAATAGCCGCACTTGTAAATGAACTTAATTGGAAAAATGCCACCGCTTTTTTTACGAAAGCGTTTGAGCGCAAAATCGCACTTGTTTATACATTTTGCACTAGTGCAAGCACACACTTAGTGATGAAGTTTCCAACCGAAGGAGGAGAATAACAACTGTAAGAGTGAACCAAAAGATGGCTTGAGAGTGCTACGCCGCTAATCTGAAGATAGTCCCCCTTTCCAAGAAGACGAATGGATGTGAATTGTATCACCGACATCGACACTGACCCCATCGATCATGATCCTTGACCAAACGATGAGCCCAGAGTTGAGCCCGAGGAAGAAACTGTAGAATGGCATATTGGTCGACAGGGGCAGAACACACGGTTGAGCGTGTTGGAAAAGGAAGGGAAGAATGCCATCACAGAGACTTTGGCTAGGTACAAGGATCTGCTCTAATGGATGACAACTGGCATAAAGGGCATTGATCCTCGGGTCATATCTCACAAGTTGTCAGTATGTGGGGATTCAAGGTTGATATCCTAAAAGAAAAGGAACCTGGGGAGGAAAGGAGGACAACGAAACGACACAAGTAGAGGTCAAAAAATTTCTTCAACTAGTTTCATCCGGGATGTAAAATATAGCACATGGTTATCAAATATCGTGTTGGTGAAAAAGAGTAATGGGAAATGGCAAATGTGTACCGACTACACAAACTTGAACAAAGAATGCCCAAAGGACGCATATCCCCTGTCGAGTATAGACCGGCTAGTCGACGACGTGGTGAGACACAAGGTGATGAGTTTCCTTGATGCTTATTCCGGGTACAACTAAATACCCATGTATGAAGCCGACAAGGAGAAAACTGTGTTCATAACTGACAAGGCCAACTTCTGCTACGAGGTTATGCCTTTTGGTCTTAAGAATGCTGAGGCCACCTACCAGAGATTGATGGACCTAGTGTTCCGAGAACAAATAGATCGAACAATTGAGGTGTATGTGGACGATATAGTGGTGAAGTCAAACAACGTAAGACAACATGCCACCGACTTGGCCGAGGTGTTCGAAAGGATGCGAACCTTCGACATGAGGCTTAAATTCGAAAATTGTGTCTTTGGAGTGGACAAAGGGAAATTCTTGGGTTTCCTGCTGACAAGCTGGGGGATTGAGGCAAACCCAGACAAATGTCAGGCGTTGGAAACAATGAGGAGTCTGAGATGGAACGATATGTGTGAAACGACATTTTCGGCGGTGAAGGCAACCCTGGAGATGCCATCTATTTTATCCAAACCAACAACAAAAGAAACCATGATGATATATCTGGTCGTATCATCGGAAGCCGTCAATGCAACATTTGTGCAAGGAAACCCTAAATAGAGGCCGATATACTTTGTAAGACGAGTGCTCTAGGATATTGTAACCCGGTAGCAGCTAGTGGAAGGCCCTTGCTCTTGTGTACGCGTTCAGAAGACCAAGACATTATTTCCACAACAACAAAATCAGTTGAAATCGGATGCCCGATAAACAAGATACTCCGAAAGTTGGAGCTGTTCGGAAGAATGGTGGCATGGTCAGTGGAACTATCTAAATTCACGATAAAATACGAGCCTAAGGGACCGATTAAAATACAATGTTTAGCGGATTTTATATTTGAGTTACGGGAAGGCTATAATGAAGAAGAATTTATACGTGGAGGAAACGTTAGGCAAGAGTGGGGGAGGAGCAAGAATAGTGTTACAAGGTGAAAATTGGAGACTTGATAGAGGAATCCAATCTTGTTCAACTGTGTAAGAACAACTAGTTTGATGAATCTTGCTACCATTTGACTTTTTTTAACTTTAATTGAGTCAATTTTGTAAATATTATGTTATTGTTTGAATTAGGTGGATACTTGACATGTATCTATAACTTCTTTGTTTAATTTTACTTGCAACAATTATATCCTCTACCTTTTTACAAAATCTAATAACAACAAATATCTTCAAATTATAAGTTTTAATTAAATAAATACTTTTCAAAATCTTGACCTAATTGACTCACTTCATTCAAGATTAGGTGGGATTGAATTAGATTTAATAAAAAAAATTTAGAAGCTCAACTTAATCCAATCTATTTTTTTTATTGAATTGAGAATTGAGTTTATCCAAATTATACGGAACAAAGTGAGCGTTAATTCTGTAATATAAAATTAAATATTTAAAATAAATTACTCATACAAATATTAAATTGAGAATATTTTTTTATCAGTAAAAATAATTTAAATTAAAGTAGAACGTTTATATCGAGAATGTAATGCATATATAAAGACTAAATTAAAAAAGTAGAAAGAGTTAAGTATACGAAAGATCTAATCCGTAGATTTTACAAGATTAGAAAGCAATATTAGTTTCTACATACATATAAAAGACAAATTAAATACATACATCCTATTATTTTTGCAGCTCTTTGTAATTTAGGTAACACATAAAAAAGAAGAAAAGAAAGTATGAAACGATTCAATGGAAAGAAAGAAAATAATGGAAGCCAGAAAATGACACCACTATTAGTAGTAGCTTATTCATGCTCTCTTCTTCGTTCATATCATTGTATCTATAACCCTAAAAGTCATTACCATTAACATCATTGCTGTTTTGATCCACTACATTTTCGTACGCTTGTATCCACATGTTCATTCTACGATCAGCAGTTTTTTTTATGATTGAACTTCACAATGCTAAATAACACCACCTCATTTTTCCACCATAATATTATTATACTAGTTTCCAATTACATTGCCACGCCCATTACCAACGTTGTGCCACAATTTCATCCATCATCAACAGAACTCTTGGTCCTCGTTATCCTCAAATTTTCATTTTATTTCTCCAACAGCTAAAAGTTAGAGAATAAAAATTATTTACGTAAAAAAAGAACTTGAATGATGTGTGCATATGATACTTAGCATATAATGTACTTTCTAATATTATAAGAGCAAATCGGATTCTTGTTCACGAAGATTCCAAGTTAATTAAAGATAAATAATTTATGGACAATTCTTACTTTATAAATGAGTTAAATTTAATTTACTTTTTAATATATGTGAAAAATAGCTCATCAATTAAAGATAAAATCCATCTAATTCTATGTGTCTGTGAGGTGAATTTGTTGTAGAAACCCTTTGACATATAAAATATTACAATTGTATTATTTGGATATGGACATTAAACTAGAGAATGTTTCTGATAATGTATTCAATGAATTGAAAATATTAGATATTGAGTGATCAGTATACACATTTAATAACAGACAAATCATGTGTGATTCTTTCCAATAAAAGGATCACAATTATATCATTTGGATAGGGATTATAGATATGATGGTGTTGGAGCGTTGTTCTTTTAAGATTGAAAAATACACTCAATGTATTTCTGAAGGACAAATTGATTTGTTCTTTTTTACAAATGCATAATTTGGATAGGGATTATAGATATGATGGTGTTGCACTAACACTTGTTTTATACTATTGAAAAATACACTGAATGTATTCTTGAAGAACAAATTCATTTGTACTTTTTGTTTGTGTATCCTTTGGATAGAGATTATAGATATGATTGTTGTTTTACCATTGAAAAGGACACTCAATGTATTCTTGAATAACAAATTCACTTGTACTTTCTTACAATTGTGTCATTTGGATAGGGGTTATAGATGTGATGGTGTTGCACTGTTGTTATTTTACCATGGAAAAGTACACGCAATGTATTCTTGAAGAACAAATTCATGTGTACTTTTTTTTTATTGTAAACGTACTTTTGAAGACTTATTGGGATAATTCACGCATGCACTATTTCATTTGGGTTGATTTTGAAATTAATTTTTCCACTACAAAAGTAGAAGTTAATCATAATTGTTTTAAAGGTGAGAAGCGAATAAAGTCCACATGATTGATTAAAATTATTATAAACTAACTCTATGAAACTTATGCTCCAAAGTTTACACTACATAAAGGTTAAAAAATTAGGATTCATCGTATCCACATATTTTTTATGTAATTTTTTCATTGAATATATAATATTGTAAACATGCGGTTTAATTATTCCCATGAAATGAAAACAAGGAAATGTGTGTGTGGTAATGCTTAATATCTATTTGCCAACAACCATGAACTCTTATGTTTTTCTTTAATGACTTTTGGTCGCTGCTGTTTTTTTGTAGCAGGACACAACATTTCATCTTTTGATTGTTGAGGATATTGATAAGAGATCTAGATAGATTTATATTTTTTTTTGTGTAAAAATTGGAACATTAGTAAAATATTTCATATTTATTTATTTAATTAATTTTTTACCGATTAAAAATATGTGCTCCTTAATTAAAGTTTCAGATAATAAAAATTATTAAAAGATATTTTTTTATAATGACAAGTCAACACTTTCCAGTTACATTTTGTAAAGTATTTTGACTACTGCTTGAAGTAGCTAGTCAATAACACGGATATAATTTATAAACTTCGTATTAATTAATTGATTAAGGCATGCCACATCGATTCATCTAAAATGTTTTTAAAATTAAATTTTGAGCAATAGTTAAGTAAGTAACTAATAAATGAAATTGATCATACAAATTTTTTTTTACCAAAATGCGTTGATAATTGAGCATTCTTGATAGTCATCCTTTTAAATAAAGGGTTATGCAGCTACTTAATATAACCTCGAAAGAATTCAAGTATTTATAGAATTTCACAATCTCTTAATTTTGGCATCGAAAGGATAGGGAAATGGACACTCCAGACTTAACTTGTCTAGTGTGAATATTTACATAACATATCAAGAGTTGGTGTTAGACGGATAGAGTTGCGTATAGTAAAGCTCAAAACGAAAGAGAAAGAGAAGTAGCTGGCAGTCCATTTCCTCTATTACCACTATCACAGTGATCCATGAGTAGTGAGTCTTTAGACACTCCACCGCAACAACAGTAATAAGAAGAGACAACCATTATATCATCACTTGAGATGATTGTCTCTCCACCAAAGAGAAATAGAAGCAACTGTCGTGTGGCTAGAGGAGGAAACAACCCTTTGATGAAGACATAAAAAAAGCTGAAGATTGTTGTAGAACAATTGTCTACATAATATAGTAGATCATGTGAGTACTAATTCACCGTTGGATCTTGATCATAATTAATCAAACAAGTGTTAATCAATAATTCAATATCGAATCATAAGGAAATCAATACATAAAGGCTTTGTCTCCTATACAGAGGAAAAAAAAATTACAAAGAAAAAAAAACGATACAGCGTGGTTCGAACGTCTTCCACGTCTTCCTGTGTGGAGTGTGTTGTGTTCTTTTATAGGCTTTCTCTTTCCTGCAAATTCCAGATTCAGTTATGGTTTGAAATTTTGTTTCTAGTATTTATTTTCTCAAAAGTCTGTAGATTTTGTTTCTGAGATATTTTGTAGACTTTATTCTTCAATACGTTTTCACATATTTTGTCCCTCTTTCCAAAATTTGTAGATTTTTTTTGTGAGATTTTATACATTTTATTCTCCAATTCTTTTTCTCAAATTTTGTTTCCAATTTTCTTTTAGATATTTTGTTTAACAATTCTATTTTAGATAAGCGAATTGGACTTAAACTAATTGTGTTCAAAACAATGAAATTTGTTGATGTCGACCAATAGCAAAAGAATCCAAAGAAGACGGTCTAACAAACCTTTCTACTGCAAACATTAGCTTAGTTTTTCAATCATCAAAGTATCTTATTTCTTTTTCAAGCTCATAATCCTAACTTTCCAAAACCATTGGAATCACCGAGAACAATGACATACAATTAAGATATCATCAAAGTAAGATAGATAAGTAGGTTAATAAGCTTAAAAATATGAATTTAATCAATAATATTTGTTAAGGTCCACTTAAACCCAATTGGGTAAATTCCAATTAAGAAAGTAAATTTATTCTCAACTATATTTCAAGAAAGATAAGATTAAATACTCTAAATGTGAGTAAAAATGTGCTCATCAAATACCCACACACTTACTCTTTTGCACTCTGAGCACAACACTTTATTAACCTCACAATTGAGAAAGCAAACACAGGATGATTAACAGTAGACCCTAAGAATGCATAAAAGTAGGCAAAATAGAACCTTTCAGAAATCTAGGAATAGTGAAAAATGTGAATGGAGAACCATGCATTTTAGCAAAGAAGATGGTAACTCAAATCAAAGGGTGAATAAAAAAAATGATAAAATCTTCAAAAGATAATTCTCCAAATATCAAGTGTTTAGGTTTGTATATACACTCAAAATACTCATGCATGCAAACACTACCATAAGCTTAGCAAGACTATAATATCCACAACAATTGAATAACATGTAACTAAAGATCAAGACAAAAGTTATATAAGGTCTTCAAGTTAAAAGTGAAGACGAAATAAAAAGAGCTATATAATTCTAATACTCATTGTTGGGTCTATTATTGTCTAAGTTCAAGAGGGAGGGTGAATTGAGCTTTAGAAAAATTTCGCAAACAAAACTATTTTCTAGTAATCCTGAGAAAAAGAACAAATTGATTTTAAAAAGAACAAATTTATTTTCTGATTACTTTATCAAAACCAGAAACTTAACCAGATTAGTTTTAAATCCAGTGAGTAATTTTCTAGAACAGTGCAAGCAACTTAACACCAAAAAAGATTAAGAAAGATTTTACAACAAGAAATCCAACTTTGAATCTTTAATAACCAATCTTGAAAAGAATATGAATCTTGAAAAAAGTTATTTTAAAGATTTTATTACTCTCTTTAAACAACCAACACACATATTCAGGTATGCACAAGCAACCAAGAACTTTTTCAGAATCTTGAAGAACAGTATATGACAGCCCAGAAAGAACAAATTCAATTTCAAATCAATAGATTCATTTTATTGCAGATTATCAAATATGTATAATTGAGTGCAGCGATTGAGAAGAAAAATGGCACACACAGTTTATACTGGCTCACTCATCAAGAGCTACATCCAGTCCCACCTCACACCAAGGTGGAATACACTAAATCAAATTTAAACTTTTACAAAACCTTGTGGTTCTTGAACCCTTCAAGAACAAGGCACACAATGCTGAAAAACCCTATTTCAACAGGACATACACTTCAAGAAACCCTATCAAGAAGTGCTAATACAATCACCTTTACACAAGAAAGAATAAGGAAAGAAAGCACCTGAAAAGAAGATGTAAGAAACCTAAAACATGACCACTTTTCTGCAGCATAACAATGATAGAACCTCAAACCTTGACCAAGGCACACAATGAACAAGCACACTTGAAATTCTTAAGAGAACCTTTCAAGAAAACATTCAAAGTTGTAATATCTCACTGAAAACTCTTTTATCTGTGTTCAAAAACGTGATTTCTCAGATTTTCATGTGAGATGTGCCTCTCTTTATATAGAAAATAGTTTATAACAATTTTTTAAAAATTATTTAAAAGTTGTTATAAAAAGAACAGGTTGAAGTTAAAATAAATGAATTGTTTTTCTGAACAAGCAAAAGATGATTTTTAAACCACTTCCAGCTCAGCTTAATGGTAATAAAAGGGATGAAACAAACTTTTTGGTGCCAAAACTGAATTTTGAAAAAACTTTAAAAAGAGCACATGTGCAGAAATAATCTATTGTTTTATAAAACAAACGATTTATTTTTGTGTAGAAAATTGATTTTGAGAAAACTTAAGGTAGATTTTGAGAAATCTTTTAAAGAACTTCTTGTGCTTGAGCTCACTACCTTGGTTAGGGATATGAGATAGATCACAATGCAAAAGGCTACCTTAAACAACCTCTAACCTATATTGACCACTAATTACAATATCATAAACCTTCAAAGTTATTTTCTACATCAAACACACACAATGACATGTTGTGAAGAAACTTCTTCAATCTTCAAGACTCATAAGCTATTAAATGTTAATTTTTTAGAGAATTAAACCTTGGTATTCTTTGTATCATGAAGTAACCAAGTGAGATTATTTTTTCCTCCCTTTAAGAGTTCTTTTACTTGTTTTGAGGTCTTAATCTCATAAGGAGATTAAGATGGGACAACCTTGATGGTTAATGTACTATTTATAACCAAGAGTGATTTGTGTATATGTTATATTCACATGAACCTTCAAATGTGTGTTTTATGTTAGCTGAAGTACACAAGACTGCCCAATGGACGCTTTCAACATCAAATGATCTAATATTAGTTGAGCGTTTATGGTTAAATCAAAACACATAATCAAAGTTGTAACCACAAATTGTTTGAAAGATAAAATGCAAAACATCTTTAGTAACAATGAAACTATATATTTACATTATAATTGGAACAAGTTTTATATATAAAGTGTATATCTTACAACAACGTTTATATTAGAATATAAAAAAAGGAAAAAAAAGAAACATGATAGGCTATTAACTACAATTCAATCTTATCTTTATTTTTTAATGGTTCCCTTCCAAAGAGAAGTTATAAGCTCAAATGTGTCTAAGTCTTCCTTATCAAGCTTCTAGTCAACACGCATCAAGGAATGAAATGTTAAAATAAAGTAGCTGACAAAGTCCATTGATGAAGATCATATCATAACAAATGTCATGAAGAAATAATCATCTTCAAAGTCTTACATAAAGGAATCAAGATGAAGAAGTAGAATACCTAGATACAGAAAAGTGTTATACAACCCTATAGTTTTCGTAAGATTCTTGGTGTTCTTTGTGGATGAGCAAAACCTTTGTAATACTTCACTACGTGGAGCAACATAGTAAGCTTAAATTTTTCTCTCTATGAGAGTTTCTTATTACTTGTTTTAAGATCTTAGTCTTTGGGGGAGATTAAGATGTGATAACCACAAATGGCTTTTTACTTGTTTGCAATCATTGAATTGATCTTACATGAGAACTAGAAATAGTCTGTGAGTTTTGGTGAACTAATAAGTGTTGAAATGTTTTAAAATCATATCAAGTTAGGCATTCATAATGAGTAGATTACACGGAAAAATAACTTGAAAATAATGTAATTCCCCACAAAGTAAGCTTCAATCAAAATAAGAATAGAAGGAGAAAAATTTCATGAATCTTGCAGAAAAAGAAGAAAAAATAGAAAACAAAAATAATAAGAAAGATTTACAAAGATACTTTAATCCCAACACTTGTGCTAAAACTAATAACCTTCTCTCGTGTTTTTGTTTTGTTTCAATCTTGCTAATATTTTATTATGATTATTATAGTTATTTTATGACATCTATGCAACCAACTTTTATCATATTCTCCCTTCATTTTGAAAGTTATTACTACTCTGGTAATCTTTAATTCATGTGGATACGGCAACCTCAGTTGTACTACAATTGACTTGGTTTGCTTGACGAGAAAATAATTTGAAATTTGCGCCCATTAAGTTTTATAGCGGCATTGTCATTCATTAATTGAACTACCAATAGTTAAATCTTTCACTCTAAAGAAGTATATAGTTTAATTTTGTGAATAACTTTAACCATTTTCATTTTATCTTATTTAATTTTAGTTGTTATTTTATTATTTTTTACTCTTGTCTCCTTTAGAAATATCTTAATTTTATGCTAACAAGATGTAATACCTCTTTATAAGATATATTTTTTTTCAGGATATTGATAAAACTTTTGAGAAAAGAAAGAAATAAGCTCAAACAAAATCAAGGAGATCAAGAAAAATAACCAAATCTAACCATATCCCATTCTCAATATCACAAACCCGAACTAAGGATATGGATGAAAACAGAAACAATGAAGGAGAGAGGATTGTAAATCCTCAAAGAACAAAATCAGGAGAATATGTTATGCAACAAAGACCAAGATACTTTTCAAGCATAGTTATGCCTTCTACAACAAGATACTTGGAAACGATGCCAACATTCTTGAGCTTAATAAGTAGCCAACAATTCATAGGAATGGATCATAAGGACTCTTACAATCATTTATCCGTTTTCTATGAACAAGTTGGAACTATGAGATTTGAAGAAAGGAACTTGGAAACAATCTACTTAAGACTGTTCCCTTTCTCACTAGCAGGAAAAGCAAAAGAGGGACTTTAATCGTACCCCAACCACAAATTAAATAACTTGAATGATATTAAAGAAAAGTTATTAAACAAGTTTTTTCCACTCTTTCGCTTTATAAAAGCTAAATCTGACATTTCCATATTTAGGAAAGCGCCAAATAAGCCCTTAAGTGAAGCTTGGGAGCGCTTCAAGATTCTACTAAGAAGATGCCCTAATCACATATTTAAAAACATAGCCCATCTAAGTATATTTCATAATGATTTAAGGTCTAACACTAAAATAATATTAGATGTAGCAGTCGAAGGAACTATGATGGTAGTAGATGCAAAGCAAGCAAAAAAAATCATAGATACTCTGGCTTCAACAAACTACCAAGTACAACATGACAGACAAGATGGTCAGAAGAAAAGAGTTCTAGAACTAAGCACCACTAATGCACTCCTAGCTCAAAACAAAATTCTGACCTATCAAATTGGAGCCTTGACTAAGCAAACATCAAAGTTGTCTCGACAATTATATGCCACCAATTCCCCCCAAAACCCAAACTCAACCAAAGACATGTGAAGCTTGTGGAGAAATTCATTCTCCTAGTCAATGTCCCTGTGACCCCATGACAATAGAAGTTCAGTACATGAAGAATCAAGGAAGGAAAGACTGGAGGAGCAATCCAAACCAGAATTTTAGATGAAAACAAGACAATTTTCCTCCAATAGACATCAACCCTACCAACAACCACAACAACACTATCCTTCGTTACATGAGAGAACATCAAAACTAGAGGATAAGCTAGAAAAATTCATGCATGCCTCCTTGACAAATCAAAAGAATATTGAAGCTTCACTAAAAAAACCCATCATAAAAAATGAAATTTCAGATTTTTTTTTTCATTCATATCAACATAATGGAAGAGAAAAAATATATTTTACGTATCCGCAAAATTTAACAACTTTTCAAAAAATGATGGAAACAAAAATAGATATCTTCACAGTAAATAAATTTTCCTATGATGATTCATCTAATCCTAGAAACAAAAATAGGGTGGTTGGTTAAGCAAATAACTGAGCAACAACAAGGAATATTCACAACCAACACACAAATAAACACCAAGGGACATTGTAATGTACTCCCACCAAAAGGTATGGAGGTTGACATTCACAAATCTAGTCATTTAATATTTCAAAAGGATGTAGGTCAGTTTGAAAAAATTCAAGAAAAAAAAAGGAATGGAAGAAAAAGAAAAAGAAAAAAAATAGTGAAGGAATGAAGGAGAGTAAGAAAATGGAGGAAGAAAGAGGAAAAAAGAGTAGGAAGTGGAAGAGCAAAAAGAAAATATTGTTTTTATGAAAAAAGATTAAATGAAGAGAAAAATAAATTTGTGATGAGAGAAAGAGGATGGATAAGTGATGAGTGCAATGAGCTAATACACCAAACCCTACCAAGAAAAGCCAAGGATCCATAGAGTTTTACAATTCAAGTAGCTTTAGGAAACCTTTATGTACATAATGCATTGTTACATTTAAGGGTTAGTATAAATTTTATTCTTGTCTCCTTTATGAAGAAGATAGAATGAGGGACCATGAAACCAACCAACATGACCTTAAGAATGGAAAATAGAAGTGTACAACAACCATATGCAATAAATCAAAGATGTGCTGGTAAGGATTGATAAATTCATATTCCATGTTGATTTCATGGTCATGGATATCGAAGAATGCAAAGAAGTTCCCCTAATTCTTGGAAGGCCTTTGTTGAAAACTGCAAGAATGGTGATTGATGTTGATAAAGGGAGGCTTACATTACAAAAAAAGATGAAGAGGTTAAATTGGACCTATGGAAGAATATGCAACAATCACAACCTCAAGGGACATGATTTACCATAGCAATGGTTGAGGAACTACCAAAAGAAAAGAACAAACAAATGTATGAAAATACACACAACCATATGCTTGAAAGAATGAAGGGACAGTAATTGAAACAATTAAACAAAGAATCAAGTGCTTGAAAGCCTTGGCAATGCATGGAATGATTGAATCAACACAAAGAAAAAGGGATAAGCAAATTATGCAGAAATTTTTCAAAAACTCATAAAAGTTTCATTTCTGCATAATTCATTCACGCTAACAAATAGCATTCAAGATTGATCATAACATTTTATGTTCAATCTAAAGTTAATTTTCTCAAGCCTTGAACAAAACGCTTAAGCCAATTTCTCATAAAACAAGGAAGATTTAATCTGTTGTGCAATTCCATCAAGCCCAATTCAAAGCGCTTAAGAAAAATATCTTTGGAAGAAAGGATTACTCTTGGGTATGAATTCACTGAGCTAATGGTGATGTGTTAAGGAACAAGTATGTTTAAGAAGGTATACATTTTAATTCACTCAAGCCAACACCAATTCGTTAGAGCCAAAAGAGGATACACTAAGAGAATTATGAAAAGGAGCAGTTATATTTTAAAATTCTAAAAAATTCACTAAGCATAATAGAGTGCACCTAGCACTCTACAACACACTATAAAAGTTATTCAAATGAATAACTTTAGTTAAGTTCTCATTCTAGTTTTTTTCTAAATCCCTTTTCTTCCAAAATTTTCCTCACTTTCATTCCATGTCATTTTAAGAATCCTCCATCATATATTATACATTCGAGCCTCAAGATTTCTTCCAAAAAAGCTTTAGACTATGTAAGAAAAAAAAATCCTTCCACAGATCATTCTGCACAGTTCTCAATCCACTTAAGGATGCACTCAACACACATGTACCTGTTAAACCTGAAGTCTTTAACATGATGTTGTTTGATCATCCTTTACATTTGAAGTATCTCGTTATTTCCATTTCAATCAACTTTTGAGTTTTCATAAAAATTTTAAACGTGGATAACACATGGATCTTGAAATTTTTCTGATAAAAAGGTACTAACATGTGCCAAACTTTAGTAATATTTCATATTAAAATATAGACATTTATGAGTATTAATTGCTAAAATAAGTATAAAATAACCCCTAATTTATGAATTTATACCTTTTCACATATTTTGCGATTTGTAATTGAATATGAACGATTTATTCCCAAATTTTGTGTTAATTTCAGGATTATAGGGAAAAGTATGAAGATGATTGGGCAAAAGAAAAATATACAAAGATAAAAAGAGAAAGTTAGAATGCATCAACACTAACCAAAGCTGCCCAAACACGCAAAAGAGCCATCTCACCACTAGGGGAGCTCACTCAAGTGAGTTATATCTCGCTTGAGTGAGGTAGCACCAGTGAAGTTGGGTTGGACAACATTTTGCTCGCTCAAGCGAGCTCCTTCTCGCTTGAGCAAGAATCCACTTAAGCTCAATCAAATTAGGTTAAATAGGGGGCTTGAGGCACAACCATAGTGTGCAAGATTGGGAGGAAAACACCATTGAGTGACTTGAAACCCAATTGGGAGAATAGGAGGCGTGAGAAACATTAGAGGTGGCAGTCGTCAAGGAGAAACATTTTGGATCTTCTTTTCATGCTTTCCCTCCATGTAATAGTCATCATAAGTGGTTAATTCTACCTTTTGGGATTGAGAGTAATCTGTTTAAATTCTTATGTATTGGGTAATATCTTAACATAATATTTTGTCATTGATTGATTATTGGTATTATTGTTTTGCTTATAATTCTTGATATAGAATCTTAAATTTGACTGGAAAGTATGTTTAGGGTTCTGACCTAATAAATAATACTTAACATATTTGAGTGATAGGAATAAACTTTAAATATTAATTGCTATCAACATCTAATCGTAATGATAAGTTGTTTTTATAAATATGCGAGAAATCGATATTTAGGAAATACCTTAATAATTTTATATGCAAAGAATCAATATAAATGATTTTTATACGGTATCAATATCAATCAAAGGACATAATATTGTCATGCTAATCAAAATACAAAAGTGTGAGAAAGATGAAACCCAATCCCTATTTTTCCAATTTGAAGCAACAAATTCTTTGACTTGTTTCCTAATTAATCATTGTCATCACAACAAATTTCAACACACTTTTATTATTCTATTTTATATTTAGTGAATATTTTACTTGATTATTAAATTTTTCCTTGTGGGTTCGATATCCCTCCTTAGGGAGACATTATTACTTCTGATAACGCGGTGCACTTGTCGTAGAAAGTCATCAAGTTTTTTGCGCCGTTGCTGGGGAACAATTTGATTTTTGAACTACAAATTCATAAATATTGTGAGTTTTCTAATTGTTTTGATTTTTTAGTTCTTAATTTTTGTTTATTTTTTATTAATGTGTTTATATATGTTACTATTTTTATTTTGTTTATTTACATAATTGTTTTATTTTATTTTATTTTCTTTTCTTTTAATCTGCAGTTTTGCTTTTATTATTTTAATATTTATTTTGAATTTATTTTCTTTTATTGGTTTATATTTATTTTCATATTTATTCTGCTTTTAATTTAGTTTCTAATTTTTTAATTTATTTTATTTTATTTTATTTTCATATTTATTTGAATTTATTCTCTTTTATTTGTTTTCAATTTTAAATTTTAAAGAAAAATAATTATTTTGTTACTGCTAGTGAATCATTGCGCTAACCCTTGAATTAACAGTCTTATATGATATTGAGATGTCAAATTCCCAAATACCAATTATTATTTGAAGCAGAGAATGAAAGGGCAGCTAAAAGAAATAGAAAGAAAAAGACAAAAAAGAGACAAGGAGACACTAGAGAGGAATCCTCAACCACTTTTTCTTTTTCCATTAATACTTTTCAGAAGGGAAGCACCACCTCCTAGGAGGACTCTTGGAGATTATGCCATGCACCAAGGGTCAAGGCATTTTTCTAGTATTGCAATACCTGCTACCACCAGGTTCTTGGAGATGAAACCCGTTTTCCTTAGTCTCATCTGATGTGATTCCAATAGCCTCATAGAGAAAGGTTCTTGACCTTCTTAGGAGTCACCTTGAGTTGGACATTATAGAGGCACTTTTCTTAGAGTTGGATCATTGTTCTAAGACAAGAACTCACCAAAAACTAGTACCAAATCCCAAACTCATTTGGATGTTCCAAATATAGTCAAATTGAACCGATTAAAATGGAAGAAAAACAAAGGAACAAGATGAATGGACAGAATTATAAAACTGCCGAACCAAAAACTCATAAAAACAGCAAGAACACCAAACCAAAACTCAAGAACACAAGCTAACAAAAACAATAGAAAGA
>Ga0123341_1001342_pt1 | contig 18188 bp, 13 predicted proteins | sample Turbeapinknodule_FD_89959 | JGI IMG/M metagenome (GOLD analysis project Ga0123341, IMG submission 89959) | Root nodule microbial communities of legume samples collected from Mexico - Turtle bean Mexico pink nodule | ecosystem: Host-associated > Plants > Roots > Nodule | place: Mexico: Nepantla...
AAAAGTATTAATACTTTTTAATATTAGATAATATTAACCAATTACTCCAACAAAATACAATTGATCTAGTTACAAAATTTCAAATTAAACAATCTTTCATCAACTAAACAATTTCTACCTCCTTTTCAACATCTTTCAGTCTTATTCTCCCATTTGGTACTTCCTGCAATTCGAGATGGCTATTGTAGCAGCAACTTTGCCGGCACAGCGTTTTGGTCTTCCTCCTCCCTTCTATGTTTCTCTGTTTGGAATTTTAGGGTTAGGTTAGGTGTTTTGAAAGAGAGGTAGAGATTGGAAAAAAGGGGGTCAAAGAGAAAATAAAAAGTGAAAGAAAACCTCAATCATTGATTTAGAGAAAAGGAGATCTAACGGATTTGATAGTTTTTCTCAATGTGGGAGATATAACTGACTACCTTTCCATGCCAGCCTTCACCTATGTTCAGTTTTCCAAACAAGAGCTCTCACCTAATTTTCATTCCCACCACATTTTGTCTTTCCCGAAGCAAGTTTAATTATGCGTCAATAAATTCAATGCAAGGTATGAACTAACTGGGCATACTGTCCCAAGCTCATCCGCAGGTCAGGCAGGGATGGAAAGAAGGCAACTACGGTTTTGTCATCAAATCAATTATGTATTCAAAATTTTGGTTTCATACTTTCGGGGGACCTTCAATATGTTGACTAGATATAAGAGTTAATGAGGAAGCTAATACCAAAAACCTCTATATACGATCCAAAGTAAGACAAATTGTGATGAAAATCTCGTCGTAACAGAAAGAACAATGATATTATGAATTTTATGATACATGGGAATATAACTTATAAGAAAAATTAGTAACAATGTACAAAGTTGATAGAGATACCCTGAACACTACACCTCCATAAAATTTGGAATGAAGACTAGTACATTGTGCTTTAGTGCTGATATTATGAATCCCTCTTCAGTTTATTGTTAGTCAAGCTACAGCTACCAAGCTTAAGATACCACAGTCATTTGAGTTCTAGACAAGTAGTCCAATGCTCAGTCTCTGCTACTCGGCAGAAAGCTAGTGGTGAATATATTTTATAGCTGTAGATCAGAGTCAGATACAAAGAGAAACAAGAAAATCAACAATCAGAGAAAACTCATGCTCACTGAAAGAAAGAATCATGAAACACCCTACATGTTGAAGTGAAGAAAATGGATACCTTAAATGGAACCCTGCAGTGATTGATGATATCTTCCATTGAAGCACAGTTTTAGCATTCAACAAAACCTAGAACCTATTGAAAATAGAAATATCTTCGATCACATATTAAATAAACTTCCAATATGAAGCCTTTACCAATTTAAATATTTAGAATCACCCACACACTTCATGACAATTCCACTAGAAACCAAAACCAAAATAAAAAATATACCGAATAAAAAAAACTTTAGCCTTTAGCAACCCAGCAATCGAAATTTGAAAGAAGAATTTCCATTTTATAAATAGTTCTCAGCTGTCTTCTGACCAAACTTACTTCTGACCAAACTTAAAGATTCGTATTAAAATAAGGGTTTTTGTGCAACACTTTTGGGTCTCATGGGCCTAGTTTTCAGGTTTTTTTTAATGGTCCGAATCACGGATCAGAGAGACTCAAAGATCCTCTGATACGGCCCATGACTAGCCGGATCACTCCGATCCGGCCAGTTTCCGTCCCCCATGTGATCCAGCACGTTTTACTTTTAAAAAATCGCAAGATCGACGATTGTACAATCTAGATCGTGATTTTAACAACATTGTTCCTCAGAATAGGAACTGACTTATTTGGGTTGAAAACATAGTAACTACTGAAGAAACTCATACTCTTCCTTCAAGTGGCAGAATGGCACTTGAAAAATGGTCAAACAGAGCAAATAGTTACTGATATAACTGTTGGTAGATCAAACTGTCAAATCAGAACAATAGTAGGATATATAGGTTTAGTTAGTTTTGTAGATAACCGTACAGAAGTGTTACATACAGAAGTTTCATTACTCATAAATAAAAGAAAAGCATTGACAAATCTCATGATTACATTACAAAGTATACGCCTTTGATTCTGGTTTTACAATTACATTACATTACTCCAATTCAATGTAATAATCTAATTATAGCTAGTAGCTATGTCTCAGCTAGATATCTTGCCAACAAGTCAAAAAGTATTATTCTGATTCCATTTCCTAGTTCTAAAACTTCAAAGCATGATATCAAGATTTCTCTCACAGAAAAGGCTACATAACATATGCTACAAATTAAGTCTTCTGGAGTTTATTTTTTTGTGCTTTTGAATTGAAAACAAAATGCTCTCAACTAGTACTACAGTTTAATTAGGGAAATCCATAGAAAAGAAAAAATGGCCTTCTTCTACTTAGACTAAGCAACAAAAAATGCCAAGCATACAAAGTAGAAAATAACATCGGGAAGAACTCTCCATTTCTTCTCCATGTTCTAACTAACAAGCACACCTAACCAAAAGTAGCGTTGTAAAACTCAAGCCAGTTACTGACTCAGAAAGGGCAATAATTCATCCACGAGCAACATAAAATTCAATAAATATAAACATATTGTTAAATAATTTTTTAACACAATTACCAATAAAATTCAATAAAATCCTAGCTTGTAAGAAAAAAAAAACTTATGCAGCAAACAAAATCCATCAGTTACTACTTCCATGACACGTGGATCTTTAATGAGAACTTACGATGAGAATCTGAAGAAAGAATTTACAAGTCTCTGATATTATGAACAAAACCCTATTGTTGAAGCCCAAGCCGATTGAAGAAGACCAAAAAATGATACTCAGGGGCCCAGTACACAAATCCAACAACTGGGCCTGCTTTTAGGTGCTGCAAAAATAAAAAGCCATGTTACAATCAGAAACATTTTGAGCAAAAGTAAGAGGATAATTTCAGTTGAAATTACAATAGAAAAAGGATTAAATGATAAAAAAAGATTGAAGAAAACCTTTCCATCGAGAACCACAAGTTCACCATCAACCCATCGGGGATTTTGAAACCCTGGCTCGGCCAGCCTCCCTTCGCCTTTGTAGCGAGCAATCTGAAAATTACAACAAAACCGGAGTAGAATACATAAAAATAATAATCTCTTCTTTAAAGTGAATTAACAACAATTAACTAAAAATTTGGGGAAGGGGAGGAACAGAGAGAGTAAAGATCCTCAAGAAAAGTTCCCTACCACGCCAAACTCTTCAGGTATTATCCCTTTATGAGGCAGTTGATACCTCTTTCCAATTTTTGCACGGAATGCAACCTAAGGTCAAGGAACATAAACACTGAGATCTATATGATACAGACAACATGATGAGAAGCTTAGTATCAAAAAGAGAATTTAAGTCTATTGCAGAAAAAGTACAAAAATATCTCAGTTCATGTTGAACTCGGCCAATATAAGTTTCCCAAAGAAAAAGAAAATTGTATCCAGCAATACTCTCATAATGAAGGTAAATATTTAATAAACTATTGCTATCAAGCTCTCAGTGACATAGCATATGTCTCAACACCACCAACATCTTATAGTTTTTGCAAGTATGACAAAAAACTGCATTTTCCACAGATACAGAGCTGCTAATTCAACACCTCACAAAATAGTAAAGCATGGAGATGAAAAAACCATCATTGTTTTAATAAAGTATACAATATTACCTGGCCAGCTGGTACATAAGGATCTCCTGTTAGCTTTAAAGCTTCTACATACTCATAAAATTCAAGATCTGAAGGTTCCTTTGCTCCATTGTCCTCTTGCCACTGTCCAAATCTTCGTCTTAGATGAATAACTTCAGAGGAGTAAAGTCCATGTGCACCAATGTACAGACCTGATAAAAATGAAAATACATTACATGGTTTACGCTGTGCTGCATATTAAAAGCATCCTACATTCAGCACCTCGTAGTGACCAAATTGACAATATCCATAGAAAATCACCATTTAAGGGATCAAAAGAAGTTGGTATTGTGATGCGATTGAAAATGGTTGACCCAGATAATTGGTGATGGTTTTGAGCCTGACTTAGAGTGAGACTTATCAATTCTCCCACCTCCTTCAGAACCTAAAAGATTAAAGCAAACTATTATAGTCTACGCAACTCATGGATAGATTCAATAAGTATATTGAATTTTGAAAATAAAAAATTTGCAATATATATTCAACTATTTATATCTACCTTTGATGGTATCTTTCCCCTGCCAATAAACTTAGCAAGGTCAAAAATAACATGATCAACTCTGCGACGACCTTGAAACTTAGCTGATTTATCAGATGAAGATTTTCCTTTGTCAAGACCAATATGCTGATTGACTTCTTTTTCAACAGTAAACGAAAATGAACCACACCCCTTCATATCCAGCTTAGCAGGAACTCGAAGCAAATCTCTAGTGGATAGATTACTGGAAAGTTTCTGAACAAGACCACCAATGGCAATTTTTACAGCAAATTCATTTTCTTCTTCACGCCCAAAAGTTCCCAAACCAGTGTTTACTTCAATCTCATCATCTCCCTCCTGCTCAGTCTCAGACTTAATATCTTCTAGTTCTAAACTTTCTGTATCTTGTTCTTTCTCTTTGTCTTCTTCTTCATCATCATCCTCATCATCATCATCATCATCATCATCTTCATCTTCATCTTCATTGCTGTCTTCGTCCTCTTCATCTTCATCCTCAATTATCTGCTCAATCACATCGGATAGATCTGTGTCTACTTTCTCTGGAGTTATCACCTTGAAAACCTTCACCTTTACACCAGGAATCATATCTTTCAATACATTCTGAAATCCAGGCATTCCCTCTGTTGGATCAGAGCCATCATTCCTATCATCACCATTTTCTGGATCTTCAGTACTCACAACAAACAACTCACTTTTGTCTTCAGTAGATTCCATTGAACTCAGTCTCCCAGTAGCATCCAATGTTTTAGAAGGCATTGTTGGGGGTCCATGAAAGGCCCCTCTCCGCTTTAAGTACACAGCCTGAAAATCAAAAGAATATCCTGTTGTAGTATTGCTATTGGACAACTATAGATAAAGACTGTGTTACATAACTAGTGTTATATAATTACTTCTAGAAAAGTAACTATTACAGTTTTTAGTATACCTTACAATAGCAATTGGATAATACATAATTGTGTAAGCGTATTACTACTCTCCTTCATGTGTAGGTGGCACTCTTCATACTTAATTGTACAAAACAAACCATCTTTATCTCTTCTTACTCGACTCAGTGATAATGTCATTTAATAACCTTACCAATCAAATTAATAATTGTCTCTCTCTGAATTGCAACCAGCCTCATAAATAAATTTCTCTCTTAATAACTACAAACCAAATCTTTAAACCTTCTTCTCTCCTAATAAATTTTATCAATTAAAATACATTAATCTTATTTAATCAATAATCCTTACATAATTTCAGACATCAAGGACGCTAAAAAGTTTACAATGCCATGAATTGTTCATGCTTGACATTTATTATTATTATTATTATTATTAATTTTAAATGATAGAGAAACTTTATGGATTTTTTATTACAATTTTAAAAATAATTCATTATTTTTTTGTTTAAAAGCAAATTACTGTATTTTTAATTTTTATAAAATAATGAGAGAAAAGTTCAAGGTTGGTAGATATGGAGAAAGATTTATATGGTTGATAATTATTAGTATGAAAGATAAACAATTACCTATTCAACTAAAAAAAATTTAATTACAAAAATGTAGGAATTTAACTGCTTTAAGTTGAGTAAAATTTGGTTTTGTTTTATTTTCAGTAACACTGTAGATGCTAACCTTCATGCTAACCTACTAAACATGAAGGATAGTAGGTTAGCATATCCCTTAAAAGAATGTGCACTTCATACCACACACACCATAAATTTTTGAAACAATCATTTTAACTCATAAAATATGGACCATAGGTACAAGTTCAACAATAAATTAGTTTTGCCCCATATTTTGATTCTAGAAGAATACAAGTTAAAATACCAAAAAACCACCTTTGTATTTAGGGAAACTCAACATGAAGCCTTGAGCTCAAAATAATTAAATGGAGGCACCTTAGATCAGAAATTTCACTAATATGAGAATGTATGTCCACCGAAACTTAAGACAATCTAAAGCTCCAAACACTAGGAAGTAACACTGCTCACGTGTGTTTGAATCTAGCATTAACACTACAAAGAAAAAATCCATCCCAAATATAAGAAAATGATAAAAAATGGTAAGAAGTATGTTTACATCATTTCACTTCATGTATAGGGAGTTTGTTTCTCCAAACAATATAATTAGGTAGAGATACTAATTATGAGATTCTATCATTACTAAATTAATTGCATATAATTGGTTATAATATCGTACAATATCGTACAATATTACATACAATAATTGCATATAATTTGATAATTATTATTTCCTTCATAATCCCCTCAACTTGGTAGGTGAAGATCATAAACCCCCAATTTGTGTCGTAGCGTCACAAAAATCGTTCCGCCTTCGTAAAAATATCTGTGAGTTGATACTGTGTCGGTACATATAAATGACTGATTATCACAGTTTGTAATTTTTCTCGCATAATGTAACCGTCTATATTAATGTGTTTTGTGCATTCATGAAATACTGGGTTTGCTGCTATATGTAATGTCGCTTATTGTCACAGAAAAGTTGAGTTGCCAAGTTACATAGCACCTTTAAATCCGGTAACAAATATCGCAACCAAACTATCTCCAAACAAGTATTGACCATCGCGCGGTATTCTGTTTCCACTGATGATCTTGATACATTTGTCTATTTTTTTGACTTCCATGAGATAATAGAAAAACCAAGAAAAATGCAATACCCAGATACTGATCTCCGAGTTGTCTGACAACCTCCCCAGTCTGAGTCGGTTGTCAATGTTAGATTATTTTCGGGTGGCAATAGCAATCCTTGTCCTGGTTATCCTTTGATGTACTTTAGGACTCGAATTGCGGCATCCCAATGAGGTTTCTGTGGATCTGTATATATTGACTTAGGTCCGAACTGAAAGGCCGAGTAACCATGAGATATATCAGTCGTCCCACGAGTCGCCTGTATTTGACTGTATCCTTTAATAACTCTCCATCGTCCGGTGTGAGTTTTAGGTATTGTTCCATTGGAAATTTGTCTGGACGAGCACCTGAGTTCCGTATTCTGCAAAATATCGCATATTTTCTTTGGGACATGTAAATACCAGATTTGGTACGGGAAAATTCAATCTCTAGAAAATATTTTAGGTCTCCAAGATCTTTAATGCGAAATTGTTGTAAAATTTCTGTCAAATCATTTCCTGTCAAAAAATATCATCCACATAAATCAAAAGGACAGTAAATGATGAGCTATTCTGTCTTGTGAATAGAGAGTAATTTGTCTTGGACGGTTGAAATCCTACCGATTTAATCACATGAGAAATGTTGAAAACCATGTCCGAGATGTTTGTTTGAGACCATAAAGGGATTTGTTGAGTCGACATACAATGTTTTCCCCTGGCGATGATGCCGGGTGGCAAGTCCATATAAATAATTTCATGCAATGTGCCAGGTAAGAAGGCATTTTGCACATCTAGCTGGTGAGTAAACCAATTTCTGGTTGCTGCAATGGTGAGGAGACACCTCAAAGTTCTTAATTTTGCTGTTGGTGAAAAAGTTTCAGAATAGTCGACACCTTCAATCTGAGTGTACCCCTTTGCGACAAGGCGCGCCTTATATCTGTCGACACTACCATCTGAGTTATACTTTATTTTATAGATCCATTTGCATCCGATGGGTTTCTCCCCAGCGGGTAACCGTGTCAAGGTCCACGTTTGATTTAGCTGCAAGGCTGAAAGCTCTTCGTCCGTTGCTTTTTGCCAATTTGGATAAGGATAGCTTGAGCATAAGTGTGAGGTTCTTTGGTGGTTGTGATGTTAGCAAGATATGCACTATGTGTAGAAGAAAATCGTGAATTAGAAAGAAAATGATGCATAGGATATCTGGTTCCATTCGGCCGGTCTTGGGCAGTGGTCGAATGATTGGTTTGGGATCACGTTACGTAGTCTTGAAGCCAGGAAGGTGGGGTTGATGTGCGACTGGATCGTCGAATAGGAAGGTCGGTTGGGGAAGGTTTGGTAATGGGTGCTAGAGTTCTTGGCATGGGAGAAGAGGGCTAGAGTTCTTGGCATGGGAGAAGAGGGTTGGTTTGATGGAGGTTCAGGTGTATTGTGACGAGTAGGAGAAGAATGTTGGTTTGATTGAAGTTCAGGTGCATTGTGACGAGTAGGAGAAGAGGGTGGTTTGATGGAGGTTCATGTGTATTGAGACGAGTAAGAGAAGAGGGTTGGTTTGATGGAGGTTTAGGAATAGAAGAAGGTTGATTGAGTGAATGTTGGACAGGAGTGGGTAAGTCAATGTCAATAGTAGACAAAATACCTTGTGATGGAGGTGAGGATTGTGTCTGTGACGGTTGGCAGAATGGGAAAACACTTTCATAAAAGATGACATTTCGACTTGTAAAAAAAGTGTCTCCATCTATATCAAATAATTTATATGCTTTTTGATTGAGAGGATAACCAATAAAGATGCACTGTCGAGCGTGCAGATCAAATTTTTGCTTAGGTGAAACAACTGTTGCATAACACAGGCAACCAAAAGTGAAGGTGGGCGATTATATAACATCTCAACAGCTGATTTATTTTTTTAGTAGAGGTGTTAAAACGCATTCCCCAAAATTCTAATGGTAAATGGAACTGAAATAGGAGAGTTCGTGTTGTGTAAATGAGTCTATATTTGCATTTTACTACTCCATTTTGTTGAGGAGTGTATACACAAGTGCGTTGACATTCAATAACTTTTTTAGAAAAAAATTACGCATAGATATAAATTTCAATCCGTTGTCAACGCGGATGGTTTTAATAGATGTCTGAAATTGATTTTGTGCAAAAATAATGAATGATTTTAAGAGAAGTTGGATTTCAGACTTGTGATTCATAAGAAATAACCAAGTACATCTAGTATAGTCATCGACTATAGTGAGAAAAAAACGTTTTCCAAAAAGAGTTGGGGTTTTACGAGGACCCAAAATGTCACAATGCAATAGATTAAATAGAGAATGAGATTTTATTGTAGTTAAAGGAATAGTCTTGTCGGTTTAGGTTTGGGATAAATACTACAATTATCAATTATTACGAATGAGAATGAGATTTCTACTGATAGGATAGGTTGTTTACCCAAGTCAATCATCCTCCCCATAGTCAAGTCCTACAAAACGCAACCATGTGAAGTAAAAACGACACTGATTATCTTACTAATAGACATGATATTTAAATTAAAAGAAAGAACACCAAGAACATCTTTGAGAGTGATTTTGTCATTGAATTTAATTGTGTCCGTAGATGAGATGGACGCAGTTGAGTCTATGGGCAGATTAACATTTGGAATAAATGATGATGAAGTGTGTGTGAAAAATTGTGAATCATATCCAAAATCCATGGTTTCGTAAAAGCAGAATTAGAGGAGTTATGGGCAAACAGACCAGCCGAGCTAACAAACGTGTCACACTTTTACAAGTTTCTATCGAACTCGTTACTGATGTCTTCTTTACATGATCTTTTATTTAGGATCTTTTATTTAGGGGATAAAAATGGAGAGACTGTCAGAACGTGCTCCATTAATAAAAATTCAACTCAGCACAAAGCCACCAACAATTCAATTTGGTTGCTTGGTATTCCCCCAACTGCTCATAAGTTTTAGAACAGCTAATCTACCAACAAATTATAAACCTCATTCATAATTAAAAGACATTAGTGTTTGAAATAAACCAAAAAATTGAAAATTAATCTGGATTCTGAACTACATGCAATATGCTTCCTTCTTGAATGCAATCCCACTTTCTCTTCCATCATCCATGGGTATTTTAAACTGAATAATTAGCAGAAAACTTGTTTGACAGTAAACATAGAAGGTGATCCTTACCCATATATTCAGATTTTACATAAGTAAACAGAATCCAGATACAGCACAATGTTTTGTTTATGAAAAGTTGTAATTTATATCAAATTTAGAGAAGATTGCTTGCTGTTTATATAGTAAAGATCCAGCATAAGCAATACAAATTATGGGTTCAGTCAAGAAGAGATACCTGTGACTTGAATTCACCTTTTTTATCCATCGTAAGAAAAATTTCAAATAGAGGAATGCCAGCGGAAGATGTTGCAAGTTGCCTAGAAAAATATAGTAAAAAGGGGTTAACACCAGAAAGCCACACAAACAAGGTAGTAGAAGGGGCTCACCTAAAATATCTCATGTACTGATATTCCTTAAAATTTATCAAAATATTAAAACAAGGCAAGAAAATAATAAATTAATTACATAAGAAAGATTTCATGCAAAACGCCACTAAAAATACTTGTACCCGTAAATCTATACAAAAAATGAATGTATAAAACTTTATCAAATGATAATGTGAGCATATAACAACCAGATCCATACAATTCACTGTTAAGACTCCCCATAATAATTGTTTCAAATTTCAATATTATTTAGTGCCAAAGAAAACATGCAATTAACTGTTAGCTCATCAAATTGGTCAAAAGTTATAGCTACTGGTTCCTGTAGCAATTTAAAATTAATTCCAGCTATATTTTTAAAAGAAAGACAAAGACAATGTTGGTAAAGATAGACAAATTAGACCTAAATTAGTTCATTACTGAACAGAAACAATTGAAACGATGAGGCTTGAAGGCAAAACAATGTGATTCCGTCATAGTTACGCCATTCAACAAACTTGTCTAAGATTAGAAAAACTATACCAATACTCCCTGACAATCCATCCTTTTATCTTAGTTTATGAACATGTGAAAAATACAAAATATGTACATTAAGTTTAGTCTCGTAAACAAAGTATCCTGTTGTTATCATGCAGAAAATGTTAGAACAACATGGTAATAGAGAACGATGTTTCAATTCAAGTCATTATAAAATTATCCTGCGTGACGTGTGAACACACAGAATTGAGAGAGAATATTGAAAGGTTAACCAAACTACTAAGGCGGGTGGCAAGAAATAGGTCAAAATGAATATGTTAATCCAACTGCTGGACAGTTGGCTAATGCCATTTTGCACTGTTTTGAATACATATAACTATAGGCCACCTCTAACAACAAGGGGGAAGGTTGAGGAAGAAATCTAACTAGTAACTAGCTGATCTCCCAGTATCATTATTTATGCATAAAGGAACTAAGGCTACAAGAGTATAAACACATAAGCTGGTCCATTTTCCCAAACTTATTTGAGTTTATACGCTGCTACAATAGACATTTATGAATTACAGAGCACTTAGAATCTTTGAGCATGTTTGGATGAGCTTATTAAATCAGATTCGTAAACCCACAAAAGCTACTTTGTGGCTAAGACTAACAGAAAGGATAATCACAAAAATAGGTTAAATTAATCCTAACAAAAGATCACAGTTCATACATTTTAGTTTCATGTTGGGAATAATTACAATGATTGACAAGACAATCACAACAATAATTAAGTTATTCCTAACAGAAAGTGGAGGAATTATAAACCTAAATATTTTCGATACATTCACATAAGTCATTCCTCATTAGCACAAAGCATAAGTAGTGGAGCTCCTCCTTTAGTCCTATACCAAAATAAGTTTTTCTTTTTCGTGAAAGGCAGAGAGCCTACCGCACTTTTATCATCAACATAGAGAAATTACCTAGGACTATAACTCCTTGCCACATATCTTCCATGCTCAGGAGTTATACGAATAATTAGACCATGTGGATCATTAACATCTTCAGAAATACCAGCCCACCAACCCACCTACATGAGCAAATACACATCAATTAAAAAAAACTTCTATTGAATATTGATAAATTCAAGAGATATAAAAATAAAATTACAAATCAAATCCAGATGTTTAAAGCAGTGCAGTTTATTGGCGGAGCATGCAGCACTAAAATGTCACATCAAGGCATTAATCTGTTTGAAAAATAAATATATAAAGGATGAACTCCAATGTAATAATGCGCTCTAAAATCTAAAAACACAATAATAAGTAAACCAAGCATGCTCACAAATGGATTTTTATTTGCTATCTTCCAATATTGACTGTCATTAGATTCCACGGCCAATAGCAGATCTAAGAATAGATTCACTTTAAATGAACTCCTGAATCCTGATGACTAATGAAGTAGCAAGGAAAGTCTTATCTTGATGGTTCAAAGAAATTTTCAGCTAAGTTACAGCGATTTAAGCAGAGCTACAAGTATTGCTAGGGTTACCCTTTGACATTACATCTGACATTCTATTTCCACGACAATGCAAAGATATTCACACAAGTTGCACTAAACAAATTCTATCAGAACTCACAAGTCCAACGCCAGCTTTATCTCTTAAGAAAGCTGCATCACCATACCGCTCTTCTTTTATGGCTCTCTGAAAGTTTCGAAAATATACAAACATATTTAAAATGTATATACGAATGGGGTTGTGAAAAAAAAACCCAAAAATTTGTATGGAAAAGCTTTGGCTGTTAAAGGAGCAACATGTAGTCAAAATTCTTACGTTGAGATAAGACATCACTCTTCCAACACTGTCATTGTTAGCTGCAGCTGCAAAAGCCACCTTTAGCCTGGCAGCATCTTCGTAGTCCTCCAAATACACAGCCCGACTTAACTGAGACTGTCAAGCACAAAATTTGTCAGAAATTAATTCTCACTAAACCAAAAGTTCAGGCAATGATTAGACTTATACGAGAGTCAAAATATACGAAATCCAACTTTAAGTATCTCACGGCATACGATATTCGATGGACACGTAAAACAAGTTTGATAGCATTAACAATAGGTTCCTTCATGTAATAAATAAGAACTTGCCATTAAATTTTGGCAAAAACTCCTTTAAGACTATTAACTGTTAGCTAAAAGCAAGCAAAGATTTGTAACCTGGAAGCACATCAAACTTAGGGAACACTTTCATCTTCATATTAACGAATTCCATCCGTCAATTAAAAGAAACACCAAAGCTTAGGAGAAAAAGGCAGAATGCCTAATTTAAGCGAAACAGTGTTGATTAAGTAAAAGATGCTAGAGTAGAAAAATACTAGAACTGTAAGTTTTGAACGTTGTCGTTGTTTCTACAAACGAAAACTCCCTAGAAAATAAATTCAATTTTTCCTCGACGAATCAAGAATTCCGCATTAACATCGATTCACGATAATAAAAACAATAAGTTACACGTAATTAGAGAGGACGCGAATTGAAAATAAATCCGAGGCACGCGGCGGTGCACCTTGAGAATCGAGAGGAGACGCTCTTGCTCGTCGATTTCCTCGAAATGCCGGCGCCACCGATCCCAATCCCAATCCTCGTCGAGGCCAGCGGCGCGGCCACGATCTTCGACAGCGTTCCCGAAGGACTTCCAGTAGGAATCGACGCGCTTGGCGACCTCGGAGAACTGGTGCAGCACGGAGTCCCAACCGCGCTTGGCGCCGCTGCGGTCGTCGGAGGCGAGGCAGCGGCAGGAGGAGATGGAAGGGAAGGGAAGGAGCGAAGGTGTTCGCGCGGGAAACGGAACGGCGAGCTTCTGGTTAGGGAAGGTGAGGGTTGGAGCGCTGATGGAAGCCATGAGAGAGAAGAGATTGAGAAGGAGAGTGAAAGGAATGGATATGCGTGTCAGAGTGTGTGCGTGTTTGAAGGAGATTAGGAGGAATATGCTGTTATGTTCTTGCTAAATGGTGAGGTGATAGATTATGGTTGTTGTTGTTGCTCTTGCTGAGTTGTGAATAATGTGAATGTGAAGTGAATGGGAAGGAACATGAGGTTGGGAAGTTCGTTGTGAAATTTTGAGGGATCGATCTTCATGCCTCCATAGATTTTCTAGCGACAATGGGATAAGGATCAATTTTTCTTTTTCCTCTGGCCTTTCTTACCTTCTTTTTTTTATTTTTTTTTCTTTTAACGGTTGGTATTGATAGGTTTGTTTTGTGTCAATGACTTGTCATTAAAAAGGTAAAAACATTTGCCAATATTTCCCACTAAACAAATACTTTATCCCATAATAACCATGGGTTAGGCTAAACCAAACCATGTTGAACCAGTTACAACAAGGCCTAATTAACTTTTTTAAATTTAAAGTTTAACGATTTTCTTCTTCTTTTTTAAGGAAAAATTGCAAAATTTTATCTTCAATTTATAAAAGAAAAAGTTTGTTTTCACACTCAAACAGTAAACATTTAACAACCAATTATAATAAAAATATAATAATATTTTAAATTAAAAAATATATATAATTAAAATAATAATTTATTAGAGTGTAGAGTGTATATATTTTATTGTGTTGGTCACCACCTTCATAAAAATATCGTAAGTTCTGTTTCCTTGTGAACATTTTTAAAGAAAAACCGTCGTAGCATATTCAAGCTTTTGTCAAGTTTTCTGCTCACAAAAAAAATCATAACATTTTGTAAATTGGAAAGTAAATTTTACCAAGAATATTTTAGAAAACAAAATTTGTGTAATTTTACAACTTTGAGAGTAAAATTAAATATCAGTAGTTGAATTTAGTGTATTAAAAATAAGTTCTAACATTTAAGGGAGTAACTTTTTTTAATAATTAAGTTTCTTTTAAGCGAGTAATTAAGTTTTTTAAGAGTTTAATTTTGCTGCATTTAGTTTAAAAACTTCTGCACTGTAAATTATTAAAAAAATAAAAATTATTATTATAGTGAAATATATAATGTATTTCAGTGTGAGACTTTGTATATTGCCCATTTATTTTAATTAAATTCTGATACACTTATTGTCTAGTTCATTGAATTGAATAATACTTCAAATAGTTTTCCATAATTTTCTGTAAGTACACATTTACAAGTCAAGGAGCTTAATTTAGCCTATAGGCAACCAATGAGAAGAAAACCATTTCATCGTCGATGAATTGATTTCTATTTTCTATTTTAAAAATAGAGTTCAATTTTGAAGTACTCTTGTGGGAAAAATTACAGTATTAATAAATGGAAAATCATCTCAAATATGACTTAAATTAATTGTTATAAAACTAAGTAATTTACACTAATTCTAATTAAATTTTAAAGAGTACTTCTATAGTTTTTGTACTGTCCAGATTATATCTGTTATTGTTATTATGTAATATGTTATGATATTATTTTAAAAATAGAAAATATAATTGTTATTATTTAAATTTATTTTGGTCTCTACATATTATAATAAACTCCATAATAAACTCCGAACATTCAAAAGTTCCAGTTTAAAAAAAATTATCTTAAAGACCAAATGAGTTTTCTTAAAGAGTTTTTGAAAACAACAAATTATTATTTCCCCTAGTCTAAGTGCACCAAATCAAACAATTATGCATTTTGAACAATTGAGAACAGAATCTAATAATACATAGAATTTAAGGTTGTTTGCATTGGTTATACTACAGAGCCTGAACCATAAGCAGTGAACCCACATCAACTCATTATTACATTACAGTTTACGAGGCCTTTCTATGCAATAAGGGGTCACTGATGACTTGTTGCTCAAACTCTGGTTTCACATAGCGGGCGAGTGTGTCTGCATATAACTCGTACCTTGAAGTCATTCTGAAACCCCACTTGTCCTTCAACTGTCTACACAAGTTGAGGTCCATGTCTGTTATTAAAAGCCCATCCCTGTAACGAGACAGAGATGGCGTGCATGATGCATCAGGTGCTGAAACATGACTGGATCCATAAAAGTGCCCAAAATCTGCATGTGCCGGCTTTCCATCACCAGAAGTAAATGGATTGGGGAATGTCTCAGTCCCAACGCGATTGATTGAAGCAACAAAGTAACTATTAGCTATTGCAGCATTACGTGCCTGACAAACAAACACACTTTCAAGCCATATACTATTGTGCTGATATGATATTCTAAAAGTACAAAATCTATCTGTCTGTTTCCAAATTTGGTAATCACAGGTGAAGCAGAAAAAATATCACATGCCAATTCTCTTGAATTTTAATTCATGTGAGTAGTGATATTTGTTGATTAGAAAACAAAAAAATTACAAAGTATATAAAATATCAACCATTAAATAAACTTTGCACCCTACCCTCTAAAGTGCATCCCACAATTTAGTTGTGTCCAATTTTCTTATACTCACTTGTGAAGAAATATCATGCTAAATGTCAATCTATATAATTTAGCATCAAATTATAGAAAAAGATATACAGCCCATCGTGTAAGGGCCCTGTATAAAATATAAGAACCAGAAGCAATAAAAGTTAAAAAGAATTTAGCATGTGTTCCTGTTATATAAAGGGACTAACCTCTATAGGCCACATTGGTTCGCTGAGTTCACCAACAGTAGCAGAAGGGTTGAAAACGATCTCCGCACCATTCAATCCAAAGGCTAACCAATTCAAAGGATGGTGCCTACCATAACATATATTAATGCCAATCTTTCCAAATGCTGTTTCGAATACAGGGTGGCCAGTATTTCCTTCCATATAGTATGTGCTCTCGTTGAAGTCCCCAACTCTAGGTATGTGGTTCTGCCAAATGTTAACTGTGTTCATGAGATAGATGAAAGAGAGGCTTCGGGCATTAAAATTAGATGCAGACAGCTTAAGGCAATTACCTTCCTGTGTTTCCCAATTATATTGCCGTGATTTCCAATTACAACGGAAGTGTTCCATATAACCTCTCCATGATTAATATCCCTCTCAAGAATTGAACTTATAATGACCATGTTATATTTCAGAGCAAAACTTCGTAAAAATTTTGTTGATTCTCCATCAACAGGTTCTGCAAATTCACACCATCTTTTTTCTCGAGTGCAGAAGGCAAATGGCATCATCCATGCTTCCTGCAATGGAATTATATGAAAACGTTTCAGATTTTCAATCAACTGTGTAAAATCAATTGGCAAATGCTCATAAATATGAAACCTACTTGCAAGCATAATATGTTCACTCCAGAAGAACCGGCAGCTTCAATTATTGGCTTTAGTTTCTCAAAGATAGCCTGCTTTTGGTCCCCAAAGTGAGCAGTGGTTGGAAGGGCAATGGAGTTCTGAATCAAACCAACCCTCACTACTCGAGGTTGCCTTAATAGTTCTTTGTCAGCAGAAAAGGAAAAGGCCTGAAATAAATCAGATTAAAGTTCAAATTGAACTGTTAGAATTTCTATATAGAAGATAGATATTGTGGTTAATCAATGGACTAAACCAAAACTATATCAGTTAACCAATGAGAAAGAGTTAATAGGTTCCAAAATTGATTCAACAGAAAACAGACAAACAAGAAAAGAAGGATTAGCTGTTCCCGGTTCATAATTCATACAGTGTACTCATAAGGGGTGAAAAATAGGAGATATTGAAGTAAAACGAGCATTTTGCTATAAGGTATGCCTAAATGCATCCTTATATTCATTTCTTCACGAGAAGTTTTACTTTAGCTTACCAAAGGGGAGAGTAACAAAAGGGCGAATGTGCCCAATTACAGCAAACTATAGAACTCACCTACTTGAAAATTTCTTTCACAAGCCTAAATGCCAGCACCATATTTTTCAGGTACAAAAATGGCACTTCACTCTAAGAAAATCAATTACTTCTTAAAAAGAAGTTGAACACACATGCACAAGCAAGTTAACTTAATCCACCATTCCTTTCATTTGTAATATGAAAACACAATCATATGGAGAAAAGTGGATTGTATTGTATCATACCTGGAGGTCAAAACCATGCTCCACAGAGAGGGCAGTTGCAGATTCAGGGAGAGCAATTGTTTCAACTGCTTTTCCACAATTAAGCCCAGTAAGCAAACGGCTAACTTCCTACAACACGGTACACGGCACTGTAACAGTGAGCCATCAGCAAAAAATGCAAATTTAATGTGATTGATGCAAGCACCAACTGAAAAAACTAATTTAGAAGAAAGACACGAGATCCATTTTCTGTAAAGCTAGAATAGCTTTGAATAAGATGTAAAATTTGGTTGATTTATTTACAAATGGAAAATTCAAGTAAATTGTTAAAATGTTAAATTCCTTCTTGAATGTGGAAAGTTAAAGGATCATGAAGGCCAATAATCAGATCCAAAAATCCATGACATGAATCAATATAAGAAGAAAAAAAGTGAAACAGAAACTTTACAATTGGCATAAATATATATATATATATATATATATATATATA
>Ga0123341_1001343_pt1 | contig 18188 bp, 13 predicted proteins | sample Turbeapinknodule_FD_89959 | JGI IMG/M metagenome (GOLD analysis project Ga0123341, IMG submission 89959) | Root nodule microbial communities of legume samples collected from Mexico - Turtle bean Mexico pink nodule | ecosystem: Host-associated > Plants > Roots > Nodule | place: Mexico: Nepantla...
CAATATTATGCCTTGAAGAGGACTCGAACCTCCACGCTCTTTAGCACGAGATTTTGAGTCTCGCGTGTCTACCATTTCACCACCAAGGCATCTTGAAAGTGAATCGTATTCCATGAATATGATCGAAATGTATTTTATCTACAAATGTCAATGTCCGATACGTATGTTGATATAGATACATCATTTAAGAAGTGTGTCCGAGTCTTATAAGATGAGAGGCATCGTAATTCTCCTTTTATCAGTGTCAATTAATTATATTATTTTTCTCAAGTTAAATAAAATGTTAGATATTATTTCAATTATATACTTATTATTTACTGTTCAAAATTATATATTAAAAGTTAGAAAGTTCAGAAAGCAGATAAGAAACATCATATATACTGCATATTTGGTAAACAGCAGTATGTTTTCTTGGGAGAAGATTCCTTCCCAGATAATGCCAAATCACTCTCAAACTGCTGCACAGATTATAAGTAAACAATCTTCAACTTGGATTCAAAATCTTAATGCTTGATTAATGAAGTTTTTCCATGAACAGGAATCTCTTATATGAATCTCAGATTTTAATTATGGCAAGTGTACCTTTGCAAAACAATCTGCATGCTGCTTTTAAAGCATGATGTGATATGTCTTTTCCCCTCAACTTATATATATAAATTCCTTTTCATAGGCATACTTAACAAAACACACAATTGATCATGCTACTTGTATAAGTAAACACTATCTTTAAGAAAATTTCAATTAGTCTTTTTTCAATCGGGAAATAATTTGTTCATTTTATTAAATATAATAGAAGATGAAGTGATTAAAAGCATTAAGTACATCTCTTTTGTGAATAGGCCCGGACATTATTCTTAAATGACGTGTCCGTACACGAACACACGAATTGGACATTGATACTCATATGACACTCGTAGGAAACGTATCGGTGAAGTATCTTCAAAAATATTTATTGAATTTCTGACAATTCTAATATGGTTCTAACAAAATTTTAAAAAGAATAAATACATTAATTTTCTAAAAACTCAAACTTATTGTATAAATCTTTATTATAATTATAAAAGTAAAGAATAAATCATTTGGAATCAATCATGAAAAACATCTTTCTGCTTCAAAAAAAATATGAAACATACTTATGCACATAAATATTTATTATCAATTTATATAATTCATAATTATATAATATATAAATTTGTGTTCCATCTCTTACCTTTTAAAAATTACATGTATTTTCGTGTTCATATCGTATCATTTTCGTGTTCATATCGTATCAGCGTTCGTTTTCGTGTTTGTCTTACATATCACCCATCATCATGTGTGGAACCCTAGAACACAAGTACTCACAAATAAGATAAGGTATCTATATCCTCATGATTTCTTTTGTGTATGAAAGGGGAAAAGAAAATTATTGTAAAAGCATATTTCAACAATAAACAATGTCCATCCAATTAATTGCTCTAGGTGTGCTTCCAATTTCACAAACCCCACACCTCACTCATCATCATCATCATCATCATCATATATACCACCAAATATATCTCTTATTTCTGCTCTCTTTCTTTCAAGCTCCCTCTCAAACACACAGAGTTAAGTATTCTGCTGCTGAGGGTGTCATCTGAGAAGAGAAAAATGGGCAGAAAATGCTCACATTGTGGAAACAGAGGTCATAACTCCAGAACCTGTTCATCTTTGAGAGCAACTTTTGTAGGAGTTCGTCTCTTTGGGGTTCAACTACACATATCAAACTCTTCTTCTCTTACCATGAAAAAAAGCTTCAGCATGGATTCCTTGCCCTTATTATCCTCTCCATCTTCCTCCTTTTCTTCATCTGTTGGGTATCTATCAGATTCAGATGGCCTCATTGTTCCACCACAAGACAGGAAGAAAGGTATGCATCACGCTCATCACACTCAAATTCATCCACATTTATAGATCTATTCCTTCACAAGCTAACAATATTGGTCAATACTCACACTACTAGTTTTACTTAATTCTCTTCCTCCAACATTATGTTCAATTAATTTTTATCTCTTTTGTTTCAATACTTTACACATCACTCATTTTCTCCATTAAAGTTTGTTCTTCACTGTGGATTTTTATGTTCTATTCTTCTTGCTCAGAAAAATCAGATTTTATCAAAAAGTACTCAATATTTCCTTTGTTTGTTCACCCATCATTTTATATCATTTTCCTTTAATGTATATATGATAATCTTTGTGCATGCATATATATATATACAATGTAGGAGTGCCATGGACAGAAGAAGAGCACAGAACATTCCTTGTTGGACTCGAGAAGCTGGGAAAAGGTGATTGGAGGGGTATCTCCAGAAACTATGTGACTACAAGAACCCCAACACAAGTTGCTAGCCATGCTCAGAAGTACTTTATTCGTCTTGCAACCTTGAACAAGAAAAAGAGACGTTCAAGTCTTTTTGACTTGGTATACATTAACTTTTTTTTTTAAGTGTGTTCCAATCCTTTATACAAATAAATTCAACACAAGCTTCTTATCACCTAACCAGATAAGATCCAACAGACATTACAACACTTAATTAACGTGTCTCTATGGTGCTTATAAAATATTGATTAATTATGCAGGTTGGAGGCAGCTCTAACTGTAAGTCAGGTGATTTAGTTTCTTCTGCTAAATCCAAAGGTGAAATTGAGAACGATGTCACCTTGTCACTTCTTCAATTTCAAGAAACCAAGAAGACAGATGAGCAGAGAGAAGATGATAATTATTGTGAAGCTGAAGCAGGTGCAGATGATGAAGGTGTTATGTGGCTTCATCCTCAGATGAAATCTTCAAATAATATTGCAGCAATTCCTGATCTGGAACTCACTCTTTCAGTCTCCAAGGGCAAGGTTAAGACCATGGAACAAACTAAATCAACCCCTGCTTCCTTCCTTCTTGGCCCAATTAGCGTCACTTAACTCAGCTATTCATGAATTGATGTTATCAACTTAAACAAAAGATCATCAATCTGTTCAAAGAAAACACATTTTTGTTGTAGGTGTTCTTAATATTGGTAGGCATTAATCAGTTGATTATTTTATGTGTATAATCAAATATTTGTTTGTATCATAGCAAATTAGTTCAGTCTTTTCAAGAAGTTATTTTTTTTTTATCAGCAAAAGCAAAGAATAATTGAATATAATGGATACTTCAACACTTATATAATCAAACACTTATGCAAGAACCAAAACGTTTTCTCCTGGCTAAACCAAAAACATTCTTGCATGCTTATTATATTAATGCTATAGTGAAATAAAGTTTGTGCTCAATGCATAATGAACAAGTTTAATCAGAACTAGTGCTTTGCCATGTCAATAACTCAACATAATAAAGACTGGTGATGGCAAAAAAGTACGTGATTGGATGAAGTTTCGTTTCTGACTTTTGGCACCAAAGCTTTTTTATTTATAATGTTGGGTTTAATTTAAAGCAAATTGGATTCTGTTGAGAAGATTTGGATTCCACACAGCCTTTAGAATTAAATAAACACGTATGTATTTTAGAATTTCTTTCTTTTTCTTGTTGTTTTGTCCAGTTTTGTTCATCAAAGAATGGGAAACATGCCTCAACGAAGACAGAAATTTGTTCAGAAATTTGTCTAAATCTACTTAAAAAAAATTAACAAACATTTACAAACCATTAACTCAAAACACCAATCTAAATACGAAAAACATACGTCTTTAAAGACGTGTTTAGTACATGTAGCAGATGTGTTCTATGGTGTTGTACTAGAAGTTATAATGTTGGAGGGATAAAGATTATATAACATATGCTTGTTTTGTAGGATTTATTAAGCAATATGATTAAAAAATGTGTCATATTTATGAGGACTTTTTAGAAATAGTGACATCTCAACCAACAATCCGTGTCTTCTTTACTACCTGTAACCATCTGTGTGGTGTCCAATTATTTGGACTTTTCACTCTAGCAGCTTTATATATTATATATATACATGCTCTATTATGGTTCACATGAAAATTGTGGATGCTACCATTTTGTCTTTGTTCAAAGGTAATATAACTATGTGTAGCTTATTTTGGATAATGCAGACATACCTACAATTTACATGAAATTTAATGCAGAGCAAAAATGGTAATACAAACAAATTAGGCGTCTTAATGCAGACATCACCAACCCTCTCAACATCATAATTAATTCTCATTCTTCTGTCATTTGGTTTCACTTAAACCACTTATTTATAGTAGGTTAGGTCTTGTGTAATTTTCTTACATTTCATTGCTTTAACTTTAATCTGTCACCAAAAAGATATCTGTGATTTCATATGGCATGAAAAATGTGGGATTCAACCTCTCTCCTTTTACCAAAATGGACATTCAACTGCCATTTTTTGGTCGCATTCATCATTTAGTTTTGCCCATTTAAATTAACATACGTGTGGTGTGTTTTGTGCAGGGTTTTTTTGGTTCTATATCCTCTTTGCAGGATCGGTTTGATGGATTTGACGTTTACTTCTGTTTGTTGGCAAATATTGAGTTTAGTTGTTGGACTTTTGTGTCTTATCTTGAGATTGTGTTTCTTTGGAGGGTTGATGTAATTATATATTAATGTGATCTTGTATCTTGTTATGGTATGTTAATACGGCGGTTGTGTTGTAATGTCGATTGGATCCTCATATGGTTGGGTGATAAAAAACTTGTGTTGTGATTATTTGTATAAGAACTAGACACCCCTAAAATATCTCGATTTTACGATCTCAATACAACAAAAACTACTTCTAGTCATTGAAGTAATGATTTTTAAGTTGAAAAATATAGCTTTAGATTTAACAACTAATTCAAGAAATTATGTGACAAAATAATAGAACATAACTTGAAGAACAACTATATCTTCAATGATAAGTAAAAGGAATAAATATTCGACTGGACCAATTTTTTTTGTCGCATGTATCATTTAATTTTGTCCATTAAATTGCCATCTGTTATTTCTGCAATATCTTCAAAGCAAGTAAACGCCAAAACATGAAACTGGACCAGTCTTGTATCTTTTGTCGCATTTTCATTTTGTCCGATAATTAAACTAAGATCAGCTAATTTAGCTATATTTTGTCTATTATAGTGAAACGGTTTTCATTTTTATTGTCGTGTTACAAGTGTTTATTGATTTTTTTTCATGATTAATCTTTCTTAGAAGTAAAACATAATAAGAAACTGAAAACGAAATTGTCCATTTTGAGACACCTCATACACATTCTTACTATATTGGTCCCATTCATGACTAGTATATATAGTTCATATACATGAAAACACAGTAAGACTTTTTCACCAAGGACTAGCTACCAGAAGAGAGAGGTTCTCCGAACTGATATTGTTCTGAGATTGGGACAAATTATTCCTTGAAGAGGAAGAACTGGTTAGAGATCTAGAACATTTCATAGTATATAAATGGGTGTAAACCTCATTTCATAAGTCAATTTTATGAAGTTGAATTAGACTTAAAGTCTAATTTTTAATATGGTATCAGAGTAATTTTGAATCTATCATAGTCAGATCACTTGTTATCGGACCGTTATCATAGTATATAAGTGGATGCAAATCTCACCTCATAACGGTTTTGTAGTTTTAGGTGAAACACATGGAAAAACAAACCATTTAGTGATGAATAGAGAAGAAGTATGCAGTTCTGGTATGAAGATTAGCAGGAAAAATGGAAGAAGTTAGTAATGGCATAAGAAGAAGCACATGATCTGGTGGAAAAATAAATGCTGTCACATGCTTTACAGATACACATATGTTCTTGTCTCATTGTCATTTTGAAGTGTTTAAAACTTGTACGTATTGTGTCACTCATGACGTTTCAATATTAGTGTTTGTATTAAACATGTTATAAATTTGTTGTTTTATGCTGCCTTTTCCATTAATCTGCAATTCTTTTAAGAGATATCAGCCAAATTCCAATACTGCATTACGTTACTCACCATGCCATACATGTAATGTCTTCAAAACTAAATTTAAGTGGGATCACTAAAATTTGAAAATGCAACTTTTCAAATATTAGATCTAGTGTTCACCAATGATGTCTGATGCAAAAACAACATACATATTAATATAAATAAGGATGAGGAAAAGTTTGTTGAAAAAAGACAAAAGAAAGTTAAAGAGGGGTAAACACAAGAAACATGACAAAGAAGAAATAAAAGAGAGATTTCAACAAAGACTAAGAGGAGGAGAATCCAAGCTTTGAAAGAGGAGATTATAGAAGAATGTAAATATATAATTTATTAGTCTTTAGATGAATTTAAGAGAAGTTAGAACCTCATGCTTTGAACTTGAGAGAGTTTGGACAAAATTCTTGAACTCCTAAAGTTAAGAGTGTCTTTTGGAACTTCTAAACTACCACATGTCATTTTTAAGTTACATGAAGTAGTATGACTCTTTTATCTAATCATTTCAACCTTTCAAGAGTCTTCTTGTATCAGTAGATAGACGTTTAACATGTAATTTCTCTAAGAGTCATAATTACTTTTTCCTATATTCAAGGAACTACTCATGTGCACTCTCTAATTTTAAGAGATTATCATGTACCAATCATGTTTAGAAGAGATAACTCTTGATTAACAAAGTTAATTCAATTTTGTTGTCTCTTCTTCTTCTAGGATGAACTTTACTTCTATAAAAGAGATCATCCTTCTTTTTAAACTCACCCTTGAATATATTCAATGAAAATCTCTTTGTGAGTTAATATTTGAGAGTCTCTTTTCTGACTTTGGTTCTTATCTTTAGAATTTAAAAGTTTTCTAATGTGACAAATTTTCATGAACTTATCATGTTATCTATCATTAATTAATTTTAAATATAAAATTATTTTCCATTTTAAATATGGACCTAAACATCACATCTTATATTCTAATAATTTTTTATTTTAAAAAATTCTTAGTGTCCGATTAGCCTACTCTAACCTTTATAATTATCGTATTATAATTAAGTGGATTTAATTCGGATAAAGTTTTTTTGAACAGCTAATTTATTGCATTTTTGTGGTGAAAATAAAGAGCATGAACTTTGTCATCTCAATTTTTGTGTCGTAATACAACCTTATGTAAACCTGTGTGATACAAGCATGCCTAGGTTAGAATGTTGATGCACAGAAGAAGTGTTAGGAAAGTCAAGTTTGAAAGCAACAAATTGCATAAATTTTAAATGAACAGTAATTAATTTTACAACCCCACTAAAATAAAATAATGATTTAACAACTTTACTTTAATAATATAATAATATATATTCATAATTTAATTTAAAATAGAAAAAAAAAGAATTAAAATAGGTATTCATTCCCTCTCTGCATTGTGCAACCTTTTTTCCTTTGCTATTGCCCCTGCTTTCGTTCAGCCAAAAGGTGGCTATTCCTGTTATAGATTTCAGTACTCTCAATGGAGACAAAAGGGATGAAACCATGGCACTTTTGCATGAAGCTTGTCAGAAATGGGGTTTCTTTCTGGTAAAGAGAATTATCTATGTGTTACTTCCTCCTTCCACCACCTTTTCCTTTTTCTCCTTTTCACCAATTGTACTTGTGCAGATTATGAACCATGAACGTGGCAAGAACCTAATGGATAAGGTGAAGCAGCTAATTAATATTCACTATTGTTTAGAGGCACTGGTTAGAGGACTTAGAGAGCAGACAGATGCTGGTGGGATCATCCTATTGCTCCAAGATGACTTCAAAGATGGCAAATGGGTGGAGATTCCTCCTCCAAGAACAATGCCATTTTTGTGAACACAGGTGACCAAGTGGAAGTGTTGAGCAATAGCTTGTATAAAAGTGTGGTGCAGAGTCAAACCTGACAAAAATGGAACATCTTCTATAATCCAGTTGGTGAAACCGTTATGGAGACTACTTGGAGCTTTATGGCAAGACCAAGTTGGGTGAAAAAGGTCCTTGATTTGAATCCATCAAGAATATGACCAACGGCCATCACAACATAAACCTTAAATTCATAAAAGAAAATGTAATAGGAGGACATGTTTCATTTTTCCTTTTTATGTTTCAGTATGAATAATAACAAAGAAAGCAGAGGTTTTTACTTTAATTTCTTGAGTTTTTGAGTTGTTTATATGCATCCTTTTCTGTTATTTGTATCCTTTTTCAAATCAAAAAGTTAATACAGTTGTAAAAGAATAGAAAATAATAATAAAAAGTGAACTTTTAAGCTGTGACAATACAAAGGCAAAGGAGATTTATGCATATCTATGTCCAATTCAGTCTCCTCTTCTGATTCCAAAAGAATAATACAAGCCATCTTCATACTTGCACACACTCCAACCTGTGAAGTTTAGTTTACAAAAACACATTTTGCAAACTAGAAAAGCAGTATTCAACATCCCATTTGTTGTATTGACATTGACATGGGAGTAAGCAACAACATCACTGTGGTGCTGAACTTCATAGCCCTGTTGGCCTCAATTCCCATAATAGGTGCAGGTGTATGGCTGGCCTCCAAACCAGACAACGAGTGCATCCACAACTTCCGCTGGCACGTCCTCATCCTTGGCCTCCTCGTACTCCTTGTCTCTCTAGCTGGCTTTGTCGGTGCTTACTGGAACAAGCAGGGCCTCTTGGCCTTTTACCTTTGTTGCATGGCCATCCTCATCGCTCTTCTCCTTTTCATCCTCCTCTTTTCTTTCATCGTTACTACACCTGATGGAACCTACTATGTCCCCGGAAAAGGCTTCAAGGAGTCCATGCTCCATGGTTTCTCCCCCTGGCTAAGGAACCATGTCACCACTTCTTGGAGTTGGAACAAGATAACCACTTGTTTGGTTCATTCCAATGTCTGCATTAAGCTCACGCAGGATTACATATCTGCTGATCAGTTCTTCAACTCGCATATCTCTCCTTTGCAGGTTACTCTCTCTCCTACCATTTCTTTTATACAAGATAAACAAGGACACTGATTCACTTTGTTAACCATGTTATAGTTAAGATAACCAATATGTTGACTGCTAAGTCCTTTCTCTTTCTAAATCCACGCCTTTCAGACTCCTGATCTTTATTAAAACTAATGTAGCGATTCACACCAATAAGCCTTGGACTTCATGGCTTTTAAATTGCTAAATTAGAATTTTCATTAATAAGAATAAGGTTTCTTATAGATGAGATTGTTAGGGATCAGTGAAACATGATATCCTTCCCTTTGGAGTGGCTTAGTTGTGAAGTTTCTCTATAGCACAACAGGAGTTGGAGTTGGGAAAGAAGAGTGTCTGTGATGTTCGAAGTGGGTGGGACCTGGTTTTCTATCTTATTCCTGAAACTTTTTTTTATCAGCAATATCTTATTCCTGAAACTTAAAAATACTACGTCGAGGGATGAAATTCACATATTACTAAAAAGTAGAAACACTAAACTTACCATTTCTAAAGTATAAAGACTAAGACAAATTTTGAGAGACATGAAACATATTCTATACTTCAACTCTCTTCGTATTTGGTAATATAATCCTATCTCTTGATTTTTCTTACAAAATAGAAGTCATGTTAATCCACTGCTCACGTATTACAGTCAGGATGCTGTAAACCTCCAAGTGCTTGCGGATACAATTATGTGAACCCCATACTGTGGATAAATCCTGTGAATCCAATGGTTGACCCTGATTGTTACTTGTGGACTAATGACCAGAATCAACTCTGCTACAACTGCAATGCATGTAAGGCAGGTCTTCTGGGGAATCTCAGAGAAGAGTGGAGGAAAGCCAATATCTTTTTGATGGTGGCAGTTGTTGTCCTCATCTGGGTCTATCTAATTGCGTGCAGTGCCTTCAAAAATGCACAAACAGAAAACCTTTTCCGCCACTATAAAGGGGGTTGGGTTTGATCCTCTTTGTATTTTTTATAAATTGATCTTCATAATACTTATTCCTGTAAGTACATTTTTCACTATGTATATATTCCTTGTTGGTTTCTCTTTAGGGCTATGAAAAGTGATAAAGGAAGAAATCTTCCAACATTAAACTAGTCAGAATAGAATCCTGATTCAAGCTTTCATGAGTAATTCTTATATGCCAAATTGTCCATGACTTCTTGTATATGCATTTTACAATAATCTCGATACTTAGATGTTGGTATCTGCAAACTTGCCAAACATACCACTTTAGTTGTATTTTGAATGTGATCAAATTATTTGAAGTAATTGTAGTTTAACCAATAGTCTTGATTCTTGAAATTGAATCTCAAATATACATAATTGTCTTAAACACTGAAAGAGAGAATTTCATTAGTCATAATGATCCTATTTGACTCCTCCAGTGGAACGAATTTGTGATCTCTACCAAAGCAATATTTTAATGTTGATCAAGCAAAAGGGAAAAGGCAACCGACACCACTCACCATAAAGAAAAGTGCTTTTGAATTCTAATGTTTTGCATATCTCCCATGAACCGAAAGGTAGATCTTCCCAAAGTAGCAATATTTTATGAAGGATTGTAGAGTAAAATAAACAGAGCTAAGAATTCAGTTTGTGTGTCCAATGCTGGTGGCAACACTCACAAACACCAATAGATTGACAATTACTTTAAAAATCGTCAAAGTGGCACGATAGACTCAACAAACACTCGTTAGGATAAACTTTAAATAATTTTGATAACATGTTAAAAAGTGAACTTTAAACCTAACTCAATCTCATAAAACCAACCTAGTGCATCTACTTATAAATAATGAAATATCTTAATCTCTAGTCGATTTGTGATCACCCACACATAGACATAGAGAGGAAGGCAACCATCCATATCAGTACATTCATAACAATTAAGACACCAGCCCATACTGAATATAGTTGTTTAATTTTGAACATGTTATCAACAAAGTACAGTTGAGAGCACGAACTTTTGCAGGAAATAAAAAAATCCTTTGAAAAGTATAAGAATGCAAGGGAATAATGCTGGAGAAAAAGACCCAAAAAATACAATTCACCAATAAAATCAGCCAGAAAAGAGGGACTCATCAATTTCAATCTTCACCACCTCATTATCTTCGAATCTGTCTCTCTTGGAAGGTGCCGGTGGAGCATAAATCCTTGGTGGCCCTCTACCCTTCTTCTTGTCCTTTGGCCTCGCCTAATAATAATCCCATTTACAATATTAGAACCAAGAAAAGCATAACATTAAAACTAAACTAAAAAAGAAAAGAGAAAATGGGAGCAGAAGTTTACATTCCCAAACGAATGGGCGAAGCGTTTTCCCTTTGCAGTTTTCCTGTCCCCTCTGCCGCAGTACACTGGGAGATAACAAAATACATAAAATTGGGAAATGGGGTGTCAGAATTCGTGCATGCTAAACCAAAGTTGTTGAAAAAAATGGAGTTTTAGTGTTGCAGAATGTACCAGAAGGGGTTGGGGAGAGAGTGGAAGTTGCAGACGCTGAGAGGGAAGGGAAGGGAGTGGAGAGTGGCGAGAAGAGAGTTTGGGAGTGAGAGAAGGAAAGGTAAGACATGGAAGTGTGCAATTGGGTGGAGAGTGGAGGAGGAGATGCTAGGAGCAGTGATGCCATCACTGAGGATAACTCAAGGATAAGGTTTCACAGAATACAACATAGTTGAGTGTAACAGTACAGCTTCTATAGTGCAATTGAAATATGAGAAAAAAAACGATAGGTAAATTAAATATAGAAATATGGTCATTTTTAAAATTGTAAAAACTAGGTTTTTATTATTATTGGTATTAGTATACCCAAAAAAGAATAAGTTTGGGTGATTCAAGCGATTTATATAAAAAAAAAAGTATAAATGTATAATATATATATATATATTTAGTACAATTTCAGAAAATTTCTTCAACTTTCTGTGTGTCTAATCACTCTTCGTCTATAAAAAAATCTGCAACACACTTGTATAGTGCAATTGGAATATGAGAAATAGAACTGCATTCAAATGCGCAGTATAATTTTTGTTTAGAATGATGTATAGAATATTCAGTCCTGCATTCAAATTTGGGGTTCAATCCTTTGTTAATATATTTTAGCTTGCTTTATAAAATTGTAATTCTGTTTATTTTTCTGGTGCAATTTAGCTTTCTGGTCCTTTTGGAAGCTTAAATATTATAATACGCAAGAAATTAGTTGTAGTGAGAAATCAGCAACCGTGAAATTTTATGCATTTCAAGATAAACTTGATGGAGAGAAAAGTGACAATTTATGCAAAGTGAGGGTATTATATGGAGAATAGGGTCGAGATTCCTGGGTTCAGAATGATATTCAGTAGCTGTACAAAACTCTTACATAGTATAACAATGAAAAGAACAAACTCCAACGTAAACTAAATTCACTGTAAACTGTCTTCTGTGGGCTTCTTGGTGAAAACCCTGTCGTTCACAACATCTAATGAGCATGTCAAGCACAAAAATGCATATAAAGTGACCTCAGCATGCTTCAAGAGACATTCCAGTGTCTAATCTTGCATATTCCACGACGATTTTCTGCAAAGGAGTTGCGAATAGACTGCAACATAGCACGAACAGCAGGAACGTGTACCAATTCTTCATGCAGCTCCTGCAGAATAGGTTTACCATGAGAAATCCACCCTAAGGAAGACACCAGATACTTCACCAACGAAATAGACAAACACAAATAATACCACTTCTGCAATCCTTTCTTCTAAAGACCTAGCATTTGCATCCACGCACATGAATATCTTTTGATAAGCTGTTCTCAGGTTTCTGATCTGAAGCATTACCCAAAAGAGTTGTTTAGCATTGATGAAAATATAATTAAAGCAGACTAAATTTAAAAAGTGATCAAACCTCTGCAGTGCTGAATCCACATCGTGCAAGGCCCACTAAATTAAGACCTCGAAGCTCTGCTCTTTCTCCTGCTACCATCGCGTACTTTGGGACATCTTGTGTAACCTTCATTTATGTAAGAACATGACACTGTAGTTGCATACCTGAGTAGTTCTAAATCAATTTGGCATGGTAAAAAGGTATTTGCTTAACAAGTTCTTTAAGGGTATTGATTACTGAATGCCAAGGTCAAGAAAAGATCACTTCTATATAAATACTGTTATATACACAGCTGGTAAATGGCCAACACCAAGGTTTATACTAGAAAAAACAAAAAGGGCTGAGAATTTCTCTGTAGATTCAAATGTTCGGGGTACTTGTTTGTGTTTAGGAGGAGTATCATTCTGTATCTCTTCATTTTCAGTTGATATTACAACTGTCTTTGACTTTCCTCGTGGAATTTAGAACTCTATCAAATTTTCCTAAGTCTAAATGAAGCAATCTTAACTGTAGTGGACAGACTTTCAAAGTAAAGCTTTGTTTAAACATCCCTATAAAGCCAAGGTAGTAGCTGAAGTGTTTGCCAAGAGGTGATCAAGTTACATACTCCTTGCCATCCACAAGCTTTGGTAGTTTGGTCCCACCCAGGCACTAGATAACTAGATCCTGTTTAGATTTTGTACAACATCTTGCATGATTGTGGAAAAATCATATCTCTGTCTCAAAACAGACTATTTCAATACTGAGATTAAAAGATAAACCTACCATAGAACCACCACCAAGAAACGAGTAAGAGCCAAGATGACAGAATTGATGCACAATAGTTGCACCTCCAGTGTGAACATTGTCCTACATGCGAAGAGTTTTAGTTTATTTTCTAAATTCCATGGTTAAAACACAACAAAATAACAAGCAGAATTTATCGTAAAAAGGTGATTTAGGTTTCAGAACTTACTTCTACTTCAACATGCCCAGCTAGAAGAGTGTTGTTAGCAAAAATATTGTTGTTACCAATCTTGCAATCATGGGCAATATGACAAGAGCCCATTATAAGATTTCCATTACCAATAACCTGATCATATGACCATGGTAAGTATGAAAAGATACATGTACTTTGTGTCTGAAAATTTCTGTTTTTCTTTACTATCAAAAATTAACAAAACCGTCTTCTTACAGTCCTATCAGTTGATTTTGAAGATCGGTGGATTGAAGTATGTTCCCTAATATCATTATTGTCTCCAACTTCCAGGAAAGAATCATCCTCTGGCTGTATGATAGGCACATTAAAGAACTTATATTTTTCAAAAATAAGCCAGATATGAATGACATAACTTTTCTACCCTTAACAAGAACAATACATTGAAAGTGATTCATACACGGGTTAATACGGATGCACAACATAACCAGTTAAATAATGTCCTGCAAATAGCAAGATATTCCAAATAAATAGATATGTTGACAACTCTCATAAATTGCACCCACAAAGAAATTTAGTACATCGGCAAATAGTAACGAAGTCACAAAGGAAAAATAATGAGGACTATCGCCAGAAGAAGACAACGTTAATACATGCACTTTGTCCAAATAGCTTAGGCTTTTACTATGATTAGCTCCTTAACATGGTATAGAAGAGCACAGTAGTCTGATGTATCCATCCTTCAAACACAATGAACTTTCATGTCGAGGGTGATGTTAATGATTTAATTAATACCATTCCTATGACTCTTTGAACAAGCTTAAGCTTAATTATTGTGTCCAGAATAAAAACAAACTGTAATAACTGAACAAGACTTCTCATTCAAGTTGGAAGAAAAAGAAATTAAATTAATCTGCTTTGGTAGCATGCATCTCTGTGAAGGAAAAATTTACAGTACAACATTTGAAGTTCGAAACCAGTCAATTAAGAATGGATTGAAAAATTAATAAATATGCAACTCAGGGAAGAGAAGAACAAAACATAACTGAAAACAGAAACGCATTTTATAACTTCAAGCAAAACAAAACAGATAAAAGTGCGTCCAAGCCATACTTAAGGCTTTGTTTCTGGAAAAAAGGTCTTTCAATATTTCTGCAATACACATACATATTTAAAATATAGTCAAGTTGAGTTGAGTGATTAATAAGAAGACCTTGTGGGGATTTTGACAAGATTCTCAAGTAGAAATACTGAAAGTCAAACACTGTGTATAGACTTTTCTTGAGCATTTTCAATTAACCTTAACAACCCTCACCCCCCTATATATATTTTTCCTGAGTAAAGAAATGTTACACATATCTATAACACAATAAACAATGACAGCACGATTCTTAATTCATTAATCAAATTCTATGGAATGACTGTGTATGTTAACAACACAGTTAGCAATGTCAATACAAAAACCATGAAACTAAAAAATCTAAAAACCTCCACCCGTTTATGTGAAGCATACCTTGTATTTCATGTCTTGACATTTGACACCAACCACAGCATGATATCCTATTGTGTTATTGCTTCCAATGACGGTACATCCAGGATAATCATCACCAACAACAGCACCACTATCATATAATGGTACAAAAAAGTATTATTCAGCAGACCAAAACCTTATGTGAAACAGTGATCTTAGGTGTGAACACTGAAGTCACGTCATCAACGTGCAATTGTCCCCTAGCTCTGTATTTCCAGAAACATGACTTCCAGGATACAGTTGACAACCATTCCCCAGCTTTGCAGAGGAGCTAACAGAACAAAAGGGACCAATCGAAACACCCTAAGCACAATATCCATTAAGAAGTGAAAATATGTTTGATGAATGAACAACATTGTTATTAAAGTGTGATACACATCTAACTGTAATTTCAACTACCCAATAGCAATTCAGCAGAAAAGGATGAAACTTTGGTTGAAGCAAGAAAAGGGGAAGACAGAAGAATAAGAAAAGACAGACAGACACCATTGGGTTGAAAAAAGAGAGAAAGTGTAAGGAAGAAGTACTTTGCCGATGAGGGCATCGGAGTGAACAGCGGCAGAAGGGTGGATAAAACTTGGTTTCGTGAGTGTGGAAGTGTCAACCTTCTCCCTCTCTGCAACATCTGCACAAACAACTTACAGTCAAAGCAGAAACAGAGAGATTTCAATGAATTGAATGAAAAGAAACATACGAGGGAAGAAGAAGAAGAAGCGACGGTGATGAAGCGCAGAAGAAAGGGAAAAGCGGCGGCGACTGCTTGCTTTCAGCAACCACCACGACATCTTTGCCTTCATTTCCAACATCACCACACTATTTCTCCATTGCTGCAAACACTGATTATAATTTGGTTGAAACTGAATTCACTTTAACATTTTCAATGATGTTGTTTCTTTCAGCCACTCTACAAGGGCTTTAGTGGACTTAAAACTTAGAACACAAATGAAGCATATTATTGGTGGACTTAAAACTTAGAACACAATTTAAAACTATATGAAGACGAAAATTCAAAGAAATTTTCAAAATCTTCAATTTCAAAGCTTTATATTTGTTTATACGTTTTGAATTTCTTGAAACTAAAAACTTTGATATATATTATAAATGTGTAAATTGAAACATGTAAAGATTCTTTTGTTAGGTTAAATTAAGTTTTAAATTTTTAATAAATTTAATTCCATATAGTGATTTTATTAAAAAAAATTAATTAAAATCTTTATATTTTTAAATTGGATATGTGCGGTTCTAGTGTGAGGGTTGGGACCCAGAGAACTATTGAGAAAATTTGTCTTCTTCCTTCCTGTTGGTCGTATTGCTCTTCAACTTCCTTACTCATTCCTCACCTTTCCTTTCTAGCCTCGACTATCGGTCTTCTAGTGATTCCCGAATGGGAGTACCTGCAAAAAACACTCCGACACTCAAGTCAGCAAAGGGTTCGCACTCGGTTGTTAGGGTACTGTAGATAATGACATACCTCATTCTTGGAACGTGTGTTATTTATACTACCTTAGTGGGCTTTCCTTATTAGGTTGGATTAGGGAGTTGGATCGCGATTAAGGTCGCATTACCTAGCTTCTAATCATGGATTAACTTCGTTGACTTTGCTTGAGCGCAGTTGGACTTATACTATCGGTCGACCCAATGGGCGTGGGCCTCAGGTTGGTCGGCCTAGTAATGGGACAAAGACATGACATTGGTCGGTCGACCCTTACTAGTACATGTGCATTTGGTGATATGTTGTTATCTTATATAATCATTCTTCACCAAAAGGAAAAATATAAAAAAGACATCAATGAAAACAATTTAATTAATAATATTTTTTTTGTGTGAGGTTGTTGTTTAAGATATTAGTATAATTTAGATGTGAAGTTGCATACTAATATTTAACATCACAATTTTATAAAAATAAAATAAAAAAAATCAATAACAATATGAATAACCATGTCTCATGGAATGATGCCACAAGATAAACCACTTCATCAAAATCCATGTTTCAACTTCATCACCTTCATCTTTTTAGATTTTCTTCTTCTTTTGGATCTTTGAAATTTGAAACAAGATCCAACCTATCAAGAACAAGCCTTAATTAGTACTATTTAAAATAAACTTCTAAAATAATTACATAAATTAAACTCGTATTGACATCATTAATGAACAAAATTAAGCACACAAGCCAAATAATATCATACATCATGCATAAAAGCTCTAATGATGGAAATTTTCAAAGCATCACTTAAGTTTTATAATGAAAAGGTAATTTCTTAGAATTAAAATTACCAATATCTTAAATTTACATTATTAAACAACTTAACTATTCTACTAATTAAAAGTATTTACATTTTCAAATTTAATAGTTAATCTAAAGTGAAAAATAATAAAATTAAACTTTGAAATATGTTTTTAACATTACTAAAATATGTGTTTAAATTAGTTAAATATATGAACTTTATTGGGAGAGTGACAATTAGATTTTACTTTAAATCGTGAAAAAAAAAAAAAAATTTCTTGTACTTCAAGTTTCCATTTTTTTCCCATTTATTCTTCATCTCCTTCAATTCATTAGTGCACTATGCATCTTCCTTCTTTTATATGGAAAGGTCACTTAGATTATGAGTTTTGTTTTAATTGAGAACTAAAGTAATTTTTTAATAAAGTGAAAGGTTAAAATTACTAGAAATAATATAAAGGATTAAAATGAATATTTCTACCCCATTTTATTTCATTTATTCCCAAAATTTACATTAAAAACATTATTTATTGTTATTAATTAGTCAAAAAGAACAAATAGTCACTTAATGAAAGAATAATTATTTACCATTAGATTGGGAGTATTTTTATGTGTTAAATAAAATCCGATTATCCTTATCAACTAAAATTTATATCATCTTTCTTAGTAATTAAGACTTTTTTTTATTTTTCTTAAAATTATAAATTTCTCTTTTCATTGAACCCAAAAACAAATTCAAGTCAAAAGGTCCGTTATACCCATAATTACTAATAAAC
>Ga0123341_1001346_pt1 | contig 18180 bp, 10 predicted proteins | sample Turbeapinknodule_FD_89959 | JGI IMG/M metagenome (GOLD analysis project Ga0123341, IMG submission 89959) | Root nodule microbial communities of legume samples collected from Mexico - Turtle bean Mexico pink nodule | ecosystem: Host-associated > Plants > Roots > Nodule | place: Mexico: Nepantla...
TATATATATATATATATATAATTAGATAATATTTAATACTTTTGTGTAGAATTAGAACATTTTTACAAATGAGAGTTAAAACAAGAATAAAATAATATAATTAATAAATCCATTTCTGTGAGCAATATATCTTTAATCAATTTTTTTTCTGCGTCATCATGATCATGAGAAGATTTCTTTATCTAAAAAATTTTACGTCTTGATCTATTTCATCACTCTTTTTATCTACTTTATCAATAACATGAATTGATTTTTTTTTCTTAAAAACTTTGTCTTTAAATCATATTAGTCAAATATTTTATTTTTCATTAGGGGTGACAATATGGGCAGGTTATACGGGTTGGTCTGCAATTCGTTACAAAAAAGTGCGGAGCGAACTTATTAATCTAGTCTGCTGACTTGCTTTGTCAACCCACAACCCACACAGACAGCGGGGTAGATTGGTGCGCTCGAAAGATATCTCGCTCAAGCGAGTAAGCGTAGAAAATTCTCGCTCAAGCGAGATGATTCTCACTCAAGCAAAAAAAAACGTTGAAAAAATTGAATTTCCTACAGAGAATCTCACTCAAGCGAGAAAGTTTTGCAAAAAAAAAATCTCTCAAAGGCACCGACCCGAGTTCCTATATGTCTCCTAGTTATTTGAATTTTGTTTTATTTTTCTGTTTATGTTTTCATTTTCTATTTTTTGATTATTTTGTTTATTTGCTTATTTGGTTATTTTATAGTTTTAATAAATTTGTTGTTTTGTTAGTTTTATGTCGTGAATTAAATTTCTTGAATAAATTTATGATTTAATTTGTTTGTTTTCTAGTTTTTTTATTGCAAATAAAAGGAACTAGAATATTAATTTTGAATTGTGGAAAAAAAAGGAATTTGTATTTAAATGTTAAATAGTGAGATGAATTAGACATAGGTTAGAAAATAAAATATGATTGAGAATGTAGTCGAAATTGTGATACACGAAAATTTAAGAAGATGATTGATTAGGACAGAGAATGACAAAACAAAAAGGAATGAGAACAATTAAAAAAAGTGAGTGTGTGAACCTTAAACAGTTTTGAGAGTTTTTGCTAATGAATTGACAATTGTGGTTGCTTAATTTTTATTTTTGTTACATTATAAAATAACATGAAGATTATTGAGGCATTTGTTTGTTTTAATTAGGAACCTAGGGTCAAATAGTCAACCTTTATCTTATTAGAATTCTAATTTTTTATATATCCCTTTTGGGCTTAACCTTTGATGATATATTTTCCTACCCTGTAGCTTGTTTAAGGAAGGAGGACATAGATGCAATACATATAGAAAAGGGAATGGTTGGTTTAGATCGTTGAAAGTTCAAAAAGTTGAAAATAGGAAAAATCTATTCCTATTGATGAAAAAAAATAAAATTGAAAATCATAAAAAGGTAGAAAGAAAAATGAGGAAAAGTGAGAACTCAAAAGAAAATGGTGATTAGATAACATATATGTTCTCTATAATTGGATCGTAGGTATGTTCTTCTTCTTTAAGATGTGCATTTTGTTATCTAAGAAAAACCAACATTTTTTGGAAGCCCAACCTCGTTACAACCCTAGAAAAGATATCAAGATTCATGTTTCTAATATGTTTGTGATTTGAAGATGAAATGAAAAGCAACTGTGATTTGTTATGATTCAGTGAACATAGAGAGAAACACTTACCCGTGAGCATATGAGAAGATATTCCTTGATTAATTGTCATTTATTTGTTTTGACTTGATCTTGGAAGTTGATTGTGTCTATATTTTTCTATATTTGAATTTGGAAGCATCATAAGTTTCTGATTTGATCTATTATTTAGTGAATTAAGCTGTTTGATATTTAAATTCAAATATATTCATTTACTTTGCTTGAAGACAAACAAGATTCTAAGTTGGGGAGGGTGATAAGTGCCTTATTAAGTAATATTTAATATTAAAATATAGACACTTATGAGTATTAATTGCTAGTTTACATATAAAAATAATCCCTAATTTATGAATTTATACCTTTTTACAATTTTTTATGATCTTTATTTGAATAAAAGCATTTTATTCCCAAATTTGGTGTTAGTTACAGGTTTCTAGGGAAGATTGGAGATTTGAATTAAAGAGTTATGATTTGAGCTAAAAAGAGAAAGCTGGAAGGTCCCAGAATAGAGAAAAGTGTAAAAAAAACCAATTTTGCAACAAGAGATTCTCGCTCAAGCAAGAATCCTCCAAAATAGTTTTCGAAAACCAACGCCTTTCTCGCTCAACCGAGAATGCGTTAGACTTATTAGGCCTTTTTTATGTTTTATTCCTTAACCTATCAACGCGATATAGGAAGCAACCTAACCCTAGAAAATTAGGTTAAATAAGGTGCTAGAGGCTCAACCCTAGTGTACTAAATTGAGAGAAAAACACCATAGAGTGAATTGTAACCCAATTGGGAGAATGGAAGGTGCTAAAAGTATGCATGGCTAACTCTACCATTTGGGATTGAGAGTAATCTACTCGAAGTCTTATGTATTGAGGTCATATCATATATATTAATATTCAGTTCTTGATTGATTATTGATATTGTTGTTTTACTTCTAAATTTTCGTGACAAATTGAGAATCTTAAATCTGAATGGAAAGTATTTTTATGGTTCTGACCTAAACAAAAACATTTAACATATTTGAGTGTTAGGAATAAACTTGAAATGTTAATTGCTATTAACGTCTAAACTTCGTTCTAAGTTGTTCTTATAATTATGCGAATGATCGATAGTTAAGAAACATTCTTAAGGATTTTATATGCGAGGAATCCATATAAATGACTTTTATATGGGCATCATTTTCAATCAAAGAACTTAATATTAACATGCTAATCAAAATACATTAGAGTGAGAGAGATGAAACCTAATCTTATTTTTCTAACTTGAAGCAATTAATTCTTTGTCTGTTTTCTTATTAATCATTGTCAACACAATCACTTCAACACTCTTTTTAATTGTTTTGTTTCATATTTAGCGATTATTGTACTTGATAATTCATTGTTCCCTTGTGGGATTGATATCCGTCCTTAGGGACAAATTATTACTTCTGACAACATGATGCATTTATTGTAATAAGTCATCACCCAACCAAGAAATAATTAATTAATTACGACAAGAAATCACCAAGGATTTAAGACAGCAGTTGCAGAAAAAATTTGATGAGCAATTGTCTCAGCAGTAGCAGAAGGAGTTTATAGAGCATCTCTAGACCTTAGGTCTATCACATCAGGTTCCATCTTAGCCTGCTTAGCCGCTTGTGGTTCCCACATTTAATATCACAAAGGGGAGTTGAGTAGCTCCTACAATATCTGGGGATGACATTGGCCAGATAAACCATTGCAAGCTACTTCTATACCACGGTTTCACTCCTTGGGTGGTGGCCATAGGGAAACTGCTTGAAGGGGTCACTACCTTACAAAATTTGGCTCTACCCTCTGATGTGGTCAAGGTGACGATGGATAAAGTACGGGTTGTTGAAGCTCCTGTTCCTTTGCCTATAGACGAGGCAAGGACTGTGACCGAGGCATTTCAAATATTCGTAGGTTGGCCCAGACACCTTATTCGACTTCGGAACCCTAGTAAGAAATTAATTTGTAATTATTAATTTATATTTATGTATTATATTTAATTTAATACAAATTTTCTTTATTTTGTAGGAACCACGTCGAATACCAAGTCCGCAAATTAAGAAGCATGTGCTTTCCATTGACGATCCTATAGCCTTTTTATTACATATTGCTACAACTATATGTTCAGACTCAATGGAGGTTACATGGGATGACACTGTTTTTGGAAGAAAGAGTAACGTACCTCTATACATATACATGATGAATCTCTTTGAGTTTTCAAATGGAAAGTAGAATCTTAATATGTTTTTTATAATGTAAGTTTCTTCCACAAATATGTTTATTTACTTTATTATATTAAATTATTGATTATGCTTTAACTAATTACTTGTAGGTATTCGTCTGGAGTTTCTATTAATGAGGGGAAACAAGATGTCTATGGATTCTTGGATCCCCAATTAATTAATCAAACTGGAACTCAGAAAGTTCAAACTTAGTCATACATCACCAAGTCTTTAATTTCAGGGAAAAAAATATTGTGCCCCTTATATTAATGAGTAAGTTTAATTAATATAAGTCGTCAATTACTAGTATTTAATTTTTAAAATTTTTAGTAATTGTTTCATGGATGATGCAGGGGTCATCGACAATTACATGTGTTATCCATAATTGATAGCACTGTTGTGTGGTTCTTTTCACTACACAATAAGTCATCCACATATCTCAAGCAAATAGTTGATGAGTAATTACATCATCAACTTACCTGCATATAATACTTAAACGTCTACTAACAAGTTTTTTTTTCTTCTGTTAATCAGGGCATGTCGTGGATATAGCATACTCAAGGGTCGACACAATGCAAATTGTCAAAAGATGACATAGTTAAACCTATAGGTTTGTAATTTTCTAGCTTTCTATCTTCATTATTTGTCAAAATACTAATATTAAATTTTAATTAATATTAATTTGTAGTGTAATAAACAACCGGGAGGGTATGAGTGTGCCTACTATGTTATGCAATGTATGACTACCATTATAAGACTTGACATTAAAGGAAGTGGGAGCAAGTAACAATATTTAAATTATTGTTTATAATAAACTATATGTACTTTAACACTAATTTAAACTTATTTTGTATTGCATTATTTTATGGATGCTCAACCATTAAGGCCACATATTTCATTAGGTTCTATAATTCTAGGATATTTAATGAATAGTATATAGGTTTAATTAATATAACATGGTTCTAATGTATAGGAAATTAGCTAAATAGATAGGAGTAGATAGGAATATATATTGTTGGATTTAAATTATTTATCAATATATATATGATTTGATTATATTTGAAGAATGTGTATCTGGCTTTCTGAATTATTATTGCATATCTCGCTGAACTTTTAAATGAACAGGTTAATTAAGAGGAGGAAACACATAAAACAAATTGAACTAAAAAAAAAGTTGTCATCATAGACTGCGGTTATAGTCAGAACCGAAGTCCATGAGCCAAGATAACCATAGTTTATGGGAGAGACCATGCAAGCAGAGAGCTTAGCCCAACGATTCTTGTAATAACTATCACCTATATCCTTATCTAAGTATATTAAAATATTATATTATGTAAAAGACTATGGTTTTAAAATCGGTGACTTTAAGTCAAAACTCACATGATGCATTTAGCATTGTTCTTACTAATTTTTCAAGATATCTGTTTTTTCTTTCAACTAGGTGTTTGGTTTAGAAAAATTGTAAGATAGCATTATTTTCACAAAAACTTCCAAAACACTCATTTTGAAACTCTTCACCATCACTACTGTAGAATTAGTCTTTAACGACGGATAGAAAAAGTATTTGAAGATTGTTTTATAACTGTTGTTAATTAGGATGTTGTTATAAATCAACAACTTTTAACGACAATTATAAAACGTCGTTATAAAACAACATTAACGCCACTTGTCTAAAAAAGTTGTTGTTAATTTAACAAATAAGTAGGCAAAAAAATGTAAAAAATCATATTTATAACGATGGTTATATCAGGGAATCTTTGTTTAAGTTATATATGCTAGAGTTTTAAATACAGTTCACATAGAGAACTGTCTTTAAAAGTAAGTTGTTCTGAAATTTTTTTGAGCTGTGTGTGCTTTTTTTAAGTCGGTTTTGGTTTGAAATCGTCCTTAAAAGTGTTTTTTTTGTTCTTAAAATTTGTATATTACTATAAATATGCTTTAGTCATGCATAATATATCAAATTTTCATAACAATAATGCATATAATATCATATTTTAAATATAAAAGAATACAATAATTAATTAAGTACATATAACATTCTATAAAAAGTTCTATAATATATGAAAAAGTTTTACAAAAAAACTTAAAATGTTATTCTAATTATTTATCTATCCAAAGGCATTATACATGGTTACAAAATATTTTGACCTTGTTGTCTTCACATACTTCAATGCTTTCGAATATAGCGGTTGTGGATCATTGAAAAACTGTGACATGAATTGATTGAAAAAGTGTGACGTTTGAATTTTTTTTTAATTAGTGCATAAATAACAAACCCCAAATTTTGAAATGTTTGTGTATTGAGGTATTACCTGATCTCAACCTCCATTAATTCTAGCTCGCACAATAGTTGACATCCACTACATTACATAGTAACCACACTCACAATTTCCATATTGCTTATTGCACTTCAACTTAAAATAAATGTTATTAAATGAATGAATAAATGAGACACATTAGAGTGAATAAACAAATATACTTTAAATACCTTAAGGTGCATCCAAGTAAATTTTTTTGTGTTTGCACTTCCTCTCCCACTTAAAATTTTATATTTAGAATGAGCACTGAAATAATAAGATTTCATGTTAGAACACATAACATTATTTAATGTATAAGTAATAATAGATGTTAAATTAAATTGCCTAACCTATCTATAATGTGTTTAAAAAAGTTAGGAGGTTTCTTATGCAAGGAGCAAAACCATGCAGCGGTATAATCTAAACAAATATGATCAGTAATTGCCAATGACGCCTACATAACAAATTAGTTAGTTTTTCTTATTTCAATAATTTAGTATAACTTTTTTAATGAATATGGACTTACTCATGAATATACAAAGCAATATAAATTTGTTTTCCTCTATACTTTAAAGCAGTGGTGATGTATGTTTGTGTTTATGACTTTTTGTTACTAGTGATTGAATGGATTGAGGGTCTAAAAACCTCACATGTATCTTGTTTCCCCTCATTGAAGCATAATCCATAAATATACCTAAATTTAAATAAGTTATTAGTAATATATAATAAATAAAACAACATGTAATGCCTCTGCTACAATTGTCATCTCTGAAGTCGGCACAGGAACTGCAATATCACAATAAAGGGCCTTCTCCACCGTGACCTTTATCAAATTAGAAGGAAAAGGCACATTGTGACCCCTTCATAACACTTGCCTAGGGTCACGAATCGAGAGGAAGAATTATAATCAACATACAAGTCACTTTGGCTAGTTGAGCCAAAGTCACCCCCTGATGGATCAACCACTGAACAACTCTATTTAGTGTTGACTCTCTTAATAGAAGGCAAGTCATGTTGTATCATAACAGGTGGTTGCTGCGAGAGTCTTAAAACCTCCAACTACTTTTCAAACTCCCTATCCATCAGCTTATCAAACTCCTTCATTAAGTTTTCTTTATGTACCTCATGCGAGTGACCTCATCCTTTATCCGTAATTGTAGCAAATACTCTTGGTTAGGTTCACTAAACGAATGTTCCTTGCATTGTGATTAACGTCCAAAGTATTAGAGAATCCCCACACCATATCTAGCAACACAAACACGTCTAGGGTGCTCAAATCGTCTGATAGCAACAATAAGAATATCCTCGCAACCATAAGGATTAAAAGTCCCTTATGTTGTTTGCTTAACAAGAGAATCCAACAACAAATGAAAAGAAATTGTCACACTTCAACACACATATTGAATTTAAAATAACACAAAAAAACATATATCTTACAATTCGTTCAACTATTCGTCGTGATTCCTCAAAAGTCATGCCCCCTAATGCTTTAGACGAGACAATAAGTGTGGGGTCTAATTATGTGCCTAATTGGATTGTGTTTTCTTCCGACCACCGTATCATCAACATTCAAAAGTTAATAACACGTTAATATAAAACTACATCTAAATAAAACAAGTTTCTACAATTATGTTCAATTTTCTACACTAAATATGTAAGTTGTTGTCAATTTTGATTTAAATTGATGAAACTTGACAGCCACTGAATATGGAACCTTTGTTCTCAATGTTTCCACATTCAGGATATTATAAGGCGTCTACATTTCGCATTCGAGATAACTAGTTCATAACAAACGTAAACAAACTTTATATTGAACAAAGTAAAAAAAAAAAAAAAAAAACTTCAAATTGAACAAAGTAAAAACAATTACATACTAAAATATCTTGCCAAATCATGTTTCTATCGTGTTTGGTGATGTTATCCCTAGGAGTTAAGATAAAGATCCTTTAACGAGCAACTACTACGAGATAACTGCTAAAATTCTCTGAATTTTACCCACTAGCGACGCCAATGTTAACATCAATAGTTAATGACATCTTTTACCTCTATTTATCTTGATAGACATAGTCTTTAATCTAGTAGGTCCTTTACCAATTCTTGAACGAGGAACTTCATCATCAACCATATTCCTGTTGTCAAACGAATACGATAAGAATTTAAAATATGAAACATAATAAAAATTATATAATGTAAAATAAACCTAAAACACATGAAGATACAAATATATATATTCCTTTGACATGATCATTTTGAGTTGCATGTACAACATCGGCAACATCCACGTACTCTTCATTGATCGTCATTCTTGTAAGTGATTCAATCTCACAAATTTCATTATTTGGTTTTTCATCTTCTAGGTCATTATGTTGTTGTTTTTTTCCAAGTGGCACAACAAACCAGTTTTCAGGCGTAGGACCTTGGATATAGAAAAACTTGGGAAGCTTGATATGCCATTATGAATGGTTCGTCATGATAACCTATCTTTTGAAAGTCAGCAAAAGTCATTTTTTGATTCATTAACTTTCACACAAGTCTTATTGTCTATACACTTGCATTTGAAAACAGGTATAGTAAACTTGGTATAATTAACTTCCCAAATCTCTACTATGACACCATAATAAGGCATTCATCCCACAACAGCATTTTAATCTTTTGAAGTTGAAAACTACACTACCTCTACCTCCAAAGTGGCTCCACTATTTTGCATTGTACTCTTAGCATCTCGAGACTTTGTGTAAAACAAACAACCATTTACTTCATATCCAGAACAACATAAAACATCAAACTTTAGACAACTTGCAAGCAAAATTAATGTTTCAAATGTTGATGGATCATTCACGAGTTGTTCCTTAAACCATGACATGAAAGTATTGTTATGCTCAATTAACACCAATTTTTTTTATTGCCTTGGATTCTTATAATTGACAATGTCTTTGTGTGCATCTAAGTATGGTAACACCTCATCAGTGTTATTCAGGATATACAAATGTGCTTGTAGAACCTCTTTTGTAGATTTTCTTATGACTTGTACACCTTTTGAATATTTACTTATCAATTTATGAGAGTGCCAACATTTTTCACGGACTCCTATATATTTTGCTTTTAACATGTACTCGGAACAAAACTCAATAGCTTATTCTTAAATGTATCTATCAATAATGGAAGCTTCTGGACGACATTGTTTCTTGACATATCCCTTCAAAATCTTCATGTAAGTTCAACTAGATACATCTACCGCATATAAACTAGCCCACACAATCTAATTTTTCTTACAATATGAACAACTAAATGTACCATGATATAAAAAAAAAAGATGGAGAAAAAACATCTCGAGTTAACACAAGATAAAAATAATTTCTTCTTCAAATTCATCCAACTTTTGAGGGTCAATCTATTTACTACATATTGAATTTAAAAATAAACATAGTCTAGTGATTGTATGCCTAACATTTTTTGGTGAGATTCCACAAATACCCATCGGTAGTAATTGTTGCACTAGAACGTGACAATCATAAGACTTTAAGCCAATTAGTTTCAAATCATTTATAGATACAAGACTTTTAACATTTGAATAGTAGCTTTGTGGTACCTTAACACCTTTAAGACATCACAAAAACTTGATTTCTCTTTCTTTGACAAAGTGTAGCACACTGCAGGCAAGTATGTACATTTACCAACTTCTCACGGTGCCAATTCTTCTCATATATTCATTTCAATTAAATTCAGATGTGCATTCACGACATCCTCCACTTTGCCTTTAATGTTTATAAGTGTTTTGATTAAGCTGTCACACACATTCTTTTCTACGTGCATTACATCTATACAATGTCTCACATCTAACTTACACCAATAGGAAAGATAAAAAGATTGATCTCTTCTTCCATATTTCAATCACAATTTGCTTCTTCCTATTTTTTCCAAAAGTCACATTAACATTTTGTACCTTTTCATAAATTTGAATGTCTTCTCTTCACATATTGGACATGCTCTATAACCTTTCACACTATAACCTAACAAAATGCAAGGAAGTCATTGATAGTACAAAATAACATTGCATGCAATTGGAAAGATTCATTCTTAAATGCATCAAACACATCAACCCCTTCATCCCACAACAATTTCAAATCTTAAATCAATGGACTAAGATAAACATCTATGTCATTTCCAGGTTGTTTTGGACTAGAGATCATCATAGATAACATCATGTATTTGTGCTTCATACACAAAGTAGGAGGTAAGTTGTAAATCACTAACAAAAACGGGCCATGAACTATGATTACTATTTAAATTTCAAAATGGATTCATTCCATCAGTTGCCAATCCAAGTTTTAAGTTTCTTGATTCATTTCCAAATTCAGGAAATTCTTTATCAATCATCTTCCACTATGAAGAATCAACTGGATGACGAAGTAGACCATCATATTTTCTATTATTAACATGTCACCTAAGGTTTTAGCATCATTTGTATTTGCAAACAAACGCTTAAGCCTTGGAATTATTGGAAGATAACAAATGACCTTTGCAAGAGGACCTTCCTTTGTGTCTTCATCAATTTCATCCTTTTGACCAACTTTACCCTTATAACGTGACAAACTACACCTGGGACATCTTTTTAAATCTTCATACTCATTTCTTTATAAAATACAATCATTAGGACATAAATGTATATTTTTGTATTTCATACCCATCGAACAAAGTTTTTTTTTTTTTGCATCGTAATTTCGATTGGGTAATGTATTTCCTTCTGAAAGGATTCCCTTCAGCAATTGAAGCGATTATATAATGCTTTTTTTGGTTCCATTCATTCATTGCCTTCAAATTCATCAACCTTAACACTGTTGATAATCGTGTGAATTTAGTTGAACTAGGATACAAATTAGTCTTTACATCATTAGACATTTTTGAAAACAGCTTCAACAAAAGATTCTGCTCCCACATCAGGAAACATGTCCTCTATGTTAGGATTGATGGCTAGAACAAGAGGGGGGTGAATTGTTTTCAAAAGCTTTTCACAATTACTTTGCTTAGAATGAAACTTTAACAATCAACTCAGAAAAACAATTCAGAAAGCTAATCAAATTTCCAAATAGAAACAAATATCATAATTATAATCGGTTAAAATAACGATTCAACCGGTTGTTTATGACAGCGGAAAATATCAAAGAGTTATGGAGAGAAGAGATAGAGAGAATTACACACAAGGTTTATACTGGTTCACTCTATCCAAGAGCTACATCCAGTCCTCAGTCAAACCAATGAGTATTTCACCATGCAACCAATCACAGATTACACATACACAACACAAAAAGGTGACTTTGAATCCCACAAAGCCTACTCATCCTCTTTGCACACAGCCAACACCTCAAGCCAGAATCACACTAATTTTACAGGATTTTACAACAGTTTTACAAAGAGTAACATGAACAATTACAAGAACCTAAACAAGGTTAGAAAAACATTTGGAATCACAGTACACTAGAAACCCTATTGATCAGTTCTTGAATCACAACAAAGCTCAAAAGCAATCTTGCTAAAACTTGGTAAAACACCTTTTCACAAACAGTTGGTAATCTCTCAAATCAATCACAAATCAGAGTATCAAACTTTTTTGTTTCATCAATCTTTTCACGTTTGAAAGAAGACTAGTTTTATATTACTTGAGAAGTTATCGTTGAAGGCAGATTTGAACAACCAAATCAGTTAAATCAGGTTTTCAAAAAAACTGTTATGAAAACATACATTTAATCGGTTAAAACTGCGATTTAACCGGTTGAATGGTTTTGACAGTTATACAACTGATTCAAAAAACAGTTTCTAAATACCTTTGTCAGCTAAGTGACAAACAACTGATTATCTCAAAACTTTAATCGGTTGTTTTTTCCTTTGCATGGAAAATACTTTAATCTTTAAAACATATTGAAATAAGCTTTGTTTGAGAATCAAGACTGATCTTACAAAGATTCTAAACACCATAACAAAACCTAAACCTAAAACATAACACAGCTTCAAGCTTCATGAGGATTTGATACATCAAAACTTCCCATCTTCAACACTCTAATCTATCATCCATTGAGAAATCAACAAACTTTAAATCTCCATGCACACTTGGCAAGTGTAACAATTCATCATGCCACGTCCATTTTGTATAATTTTTCAAAAATCCATCACACAAAAGATGTTCTCTAATTTTGGAAACACTCAATATCCTTCCATTCAAATAACTCACACAAGGTGACGTAATCCAAGGTGATGGATTGTAGAAGTTGAATGCAGTGTCAGTGGAATGGAGAAGAGTTTGTGTCGAGAATGAGAGGTTTTGGTGAGGAATTGGAGTAGTTTTGGTGCAAAGAAGTAGAAAGAGGTTTGGCCAACTTTTTATGGATTACTAGGCCTTGGAGGTTCTCTAGTAAAAGGATATTTGGGAGAGAATGAATGTCAAATTCAGAGTTCTCCATTCAATATTTTCAAATTTGAATACATTAGAGTATTTTGGAGTATTTATAAATGAAGGTAGCTTGCTCCTTAAGCTACCATAACTCTAGTTAAGTAGACTTAACTATGGTGAGTGTGGTGGCTTAAAGAGGTCATGTGTACTCTTCTAAGGTGTTCTAGAAGCCCTTACTTGTGTGACAAGTTAGGGTTTCTAGAGTATCCTTGTTTCATCTATAAAATACTCTAAGGAAATTTGAAATACAAATCTTATACAAGTTTATTCTATTATTGATACAGACAAATCATCTGTCTTTTATTCCTGGGTATGGTGGCTTGGATGGGTCCTCCATCACAAGGACACCTTATTTTTACTACGTTATGATTACTAATGACATTATGTTGTGCAAACTGTATGAATTCTTCCACCCCTTTTTTTGTAAGCATCACTTAACCGTGATGTATTAATCCAACTTTTATCTATAAAACTAGTAAACTAAGAAAATCTAAATCAAAATTGTCGAAGGTTGGACACCCCAGACTCAACATTAACACATTTAATACATATAAATACTATTTAATTAAGTATATAAAATTAAATAAACATTGTCGAAGGTCGAACATCCCCGGACTCAGTATGAACGCATTCCACATATACAAATACTATCTAATTCATTATAAAACTATATCAAAATTCTCAAAGGTCAGACACCTCCGGACTCAAAATCAATGGGTTCAATATATAAATACTATCTAATTCATTAAAAATAAAATCAAAATTTCCGAAGGTCGGACAACTCCATACTCATAATCAATACTTTTAATACATACATACACACATTTAATAAAAACTTAAATTTTAAATAACACATCAACTTAAAAAGTGGTGCAGCGAAGATGGAGGAGGGTGCAATGGTGCAGACAACGTATGGGGCGGTGCACAGGTGCGGATGGCGCAGTGCAAAAGCGCGGTACAGAAGCATAGATGGTGCAGTGTCGAAGCACGGACGACGCAGTGTGGAAGCACGATTGTCGCACGGTGCAGGAGCGTTGCGGAGTTGTTCCCTTTTGATTTTATTTCTTTCTTGATTTGCAACTAGTAACCGTTTGAGTTGAATATTTTTGTGCCTTAGTGTGCTTTACCTTTTTTGGATTTGAGTTTCTTATCTTAATAGTAGATCATTAACAAGTTAATTAGAGCTAGGTTTACACAATGTCTTGAGTTTCAATTCATTTTATTCAAGTTCCATAGGATTCTTCAAATATGAACTTGTTCTTGAAATTCAGGGGGCCAAAGTGTCACTTGCTTTTTCACATAGGACAGACATAGTTTATTTTTTCTCATATGTTTCTTACTTTTATTTATTTCCATCTTGTTTATATGCTTGTGTTCTTTATTTTTTTTTAAGTCTCTGTGATACCTAGGAAACTTCTCTTTATTCCTAGGATGGCAAGTGGCATTTTTTCATTGGATTAAGATACTCTCCATTGAGGTGCTTCAAAATGGAGGTTCACGTCATCCATGCCTTGCTTAGCTATCCTAGTCATGCTTACCATGTCACTAGTTGATGTTCCACAGTTTACCATGTCACACTCCAAGCTTCTCAATAAGTAAAATCTCACTTGTCTTGCCCTAGACGGTCTAGGGTAGCATTAGGCCTAAAAAGGCATAATTGTAACCCTAGTTAGACCATTTTATCTTATTTACATCATTCTCTACTAGAACCAATATATGACCCATAAAAATTGGCCCAAAATAAAGCCTACACTACTCTGTACAATTACTTTACAAAGCTAATAAGAGGAAAAACACTCTTAATAATGGATGCTCCAATCAAAACTCTATCTTCTTTAATCTTCTTGGCCAAAATTGTGGTGGTTCGGTGGTTCTCCATCATGTATTTTAATGTTGTATCATCTGATGACTTAACATCAATGGATTTTTTTCTCATAATCCAAAAATTAAGATCATCTAATACTACACATGAGTGAGCTTTGTGATATCATAATACATATTATAGTATTTTTTATGATCAAAACATATAGTCTCCCATATGAGTTTGTCTACTCTATGATAAATCAAGAGGTGTGAGAGGATTGAATTCATAAACAACCTCAAAAGGACAAACATTAGTAGTCATGTTGACTACTCTATTATAAACAAATTTCACTTGAGAAAGATATTCATCCCATAACTTGTTGCCTTTTAAAAGTACCCTCAACAATGTGGAAAAATATTTGTTTACTACCTCAATTTGTCCATCATTTTGAGCATGACATGTGGTAGAAAACAGAAGTGTAATTCCTAGCTTAGACTATGAAGTTTTTCAAAAGTGACTTAGGAACTTCACATCTCTGTCAAACACAATAGTTTTGGGTAATCCATGTAGTTTGAAAACTTCTTTGAAAAAAAGCCTGGCAATGTAGCTAGCATCATCTATTTTGTGACATGCAATGAAATGCGCCATTTTACTAAAACGATTCACTACCACAAAAATATAATCATAACCCCTTTGTGTTCTTGGAAGTCCTAAGTCAAAATTTGTGCTATAGGAAAGGAAGTATAGAGTCCATGAGGCATAATTTTAGATTTAGCCCTTAAACAAGCTATACATTTAGAACAATGCCTTTGAACATCTACTCTCATGTGATGACAATAAAATATCCCTTTCAAAATAGTTAGGTTTTATCAACTCCATGATGACCCATGAGACCCCCATTCATGACTCTCTGTGACAAGAAGCTTTCTGATGGATCCTTGGGGAATGCAAAATTTTCCTTTATTATAAAGATAGCCCTAAAAAAGATAGAACCCATCACAAGGCTTCTTGAGACATGATTTAAAAATTGATGCAAATTATTCATCTTTCTCATACAATTCAATTATATGATCAAATCCTAGAATTTATGAGCCCAATGTGTTAAGCAATGCATGCCATCTAGACAAAGCATCAGCTACCACGTTACTCACTCCTTTCTTGTGTCATAACATAAGGGAATTGTTCTAGATACTATACCCATTTTTCATGCCTCTTATTCAACTTTTCCTACCCCCTTATGTACTTAAGTGACACATGATCAATATAAATGAAAACTTCTTTGGTCATTAAGTAATGTTCCCATGTTTGGAAGGCAGATGAGAGCATAAAGCTCTTTATCATAGGTGGGATAATTCAAGATGGGTCCTTTAAGTTTTTTCCTTAAATAAGCAATAGGATGACTGCCTTGAATTAGCACACACATATGCTCACACTAGAAGCATCACACTCTAGCTCAAAAGTTTTGAAAAGGTAAATTAGAGATAGAATGGGGGTGTGTGTTAATTTATGTTTTAAAGTTTCAAAGGCTTTTTATTTTTCTTCACCCTAGACAAAAGCTACATCCTTCTTAACCAAATTGTTAGGAGGTGCTACAAGGATAGAGAAGTCCTTAACAAAACGTCTATAGAAACCAACTAACCCAAGGAAGTTGTGGACTTCACCTACAATTTTGGGGGTGGGGCCATTCTTAGATAGCCTTTATTTTCTCAGTATCAACATCGAAACCTTATCTTTCCCAACTAAGAATCCAAGAAAGACAATATTTTCCTTACAAAAAATGCATTTTTCAAGAAAGAGATGATGTGATGGGGGACCATCAAGCCACCACAACATTGGGCTAAGAAGATTAAAGTAGATATTTGATTAGAGCATCTATTTCTAAGAGTATTTTTCATTTTCTTAGTCTTGTAAATTTGTATAGAGTAGTGTAGTTTGGTCATTTTTGTGTAGAATTTAATTGGGCTTGTATTTAAGCCTTATTTGAGCTTTTACTTGGGCCATGTATTGGCCTCTTTTCATGGTCAATGTATTGGACCGATTAGAGTAAGGTGTATATAGGAAAAAAGCGTCTAGCTATAGTTACAATTGGGTCACCTTGGACCCAATGCAACTCTAGACCATTTAGGATGCTCAAATAAATTACTAGAGTGCAAATAGAAAGCATGGAGTGACAAGGAAGGCATAAAAGTTAACATGTCATCCCCTCAATAGAGAATATTTCCACCAACTAAGAAGGGTCACTTTTCCACCTCTAATTTGAGAGGATTTTCTTAAATGAGAGAAAGCCTATTCTCATCATAGAAATGAAGAGGATTCTCTCCAATTAAAGGAGGACATTTGTCACTATGGGAGTGGAGAGTTTTTAGGGTTAAAAATTTCACCTTGGTTGCCATTAGCACTATAAATATAATTGTTAGTCCTCTTGTAAACGAAGCTTAGAATTGACTAAAAAAATGTTGCCCAAGTTTGTGCGCAATTGGTCTTCTTTGCTCACTCTTTGTTAGCACTAGTTTTGTGTGTAACTTAGAAATTACTTAGGAGTTGGCCTTACCTCTTTTAAGTCTTTATATTCACCAAGTATATTCATCTTTTCCATTGAGTTTTCTTCATCCATTTAACCCATACAAGACATCCATCAAATTGCAACATATAAAAAATTACAAAAAGTTACATGGACTCAACATAGGACTACAACATGATGTTTCTTGAGAATTATTAAAACTTGTCTAAGATGGCCTACATGTTCATCTAAACTCCTACAGAAAATTAAAATTTCATCAAAATAGACAACAAGAAAATGTCATATGCAATCCCTCATTACATGATTCAATAATCTCATAAAAGTTCTTGGGGTGTTTGTCAAACCTAAAGGCATGACTAACCATTCATATAATCCAAATTTGGTTTTAAAAGCAGATTTCCTTTCGTCTCCTTCTTTAATTATGATGATAGAGTGGCCTCATGCAATTCATCGAGCATATCATTTCATAGTGTTCATTCTCCTAGACTTGTCTTTCTTGGGGACCAATAACACAGGCATAGAACAAGGATTGAGACTCTTCTTAACCCAACCCTTCTTCAGCAAGGCGATATCTTGTCTCTTTATTTCTTTTGTCTTTTGGGAGTTTGTTCTGTAAGTTGGCCTATGGTGTAGGTTGGCTCCAGAAACAAGACTAGTTTTGTGTTCAATTCCCCATAAAGGTTGAAGTCCATTTGGAAACCTCCTTAGGAAAAAAGGTATCAAATTCTTTTAAAAAAATTTGTGTGCCAAATGGTAGAGACTCAAGTACCTTACTTGTTGCAACAAATTCCTCCTTGCACTAGAAGAGAAAGAGAGGTTGTTCCGCTAAAAGAGATTTTTTATTTTTCAAAGGTTTTGGTGGAACAACTTCTTTCGAGGAGGGACAACAATTCAAAATCCTTTTCTTGTCTTCTTTTATTTCACTTGGAAAAGAGAGTTTTCTCTTAATATTTTTCTTTTCTTCTCTCCTCTCCTCTTCCCATCAAACTAAAAAATTATTGGTATTTAAAATAGTTCCTATTATTAATAAAAATGTATAAACTAGTTTCTAAATTGGTATCTAACTATTAGCTACCAAGATTTTAGCTACTAATTACTTATGTTTTAAAATTAAACTCTATTAGCCTTTTAAATACTAATTTAGATTCTAAAATATTAATAGCTAAAACTTTGGTTCCTAATTTAGATACCAACTTAAAAATCATTTATAATATTTTATTAATAATAGAAACCACATTAGATA
>Ga0123341_1001347_pt1 | contig 18174 bp, 7 predicted proteins | sample Turbeapinknodule_FD_89959 | JGI IMG/M metagenome (GOLD analysis project Ga0123341, IMG submission 89959) | Root nodule microbial communities of legume samples collected from Mexico - Turtle bean Mexico pink nodule | ecosystem: Host-associated > Plants > Roots > Nodule | place: Mexico: Nepantla...
ACTCAATTTTGATGCCTTCTCGGATAATCCTCTAATATAGGTCTTTGGCTCTTTTATTAGTTTTCCAAACCTTTCAATTCATCATTCTTGTTGGAATTGTTATTTTATTTCTGAAAATTAAAGTGACACTGTTTTTCGAAATGGGTGATTTTTGTGACCACCGGGGTATGGCCTGGCTTCATTTGTGTGGCTTCTTCTTCAACACCATCTTTTGGAATAAGTGCCAAATAGGATCCAATTTTGTTGCCTCTCGAATTTGAAGGACACTAGACGACATTATTTAATCTCCGTAGATGGTGTTGCGAGAGTAGCACACAGATGAGAAGGGTTGTGACCACAGTTCAGCAATTCAAGTTTCTGACCCTAAATCCTAAAGAGTTTAAAACTGCTGTAACTCAGGATATCCTAATTTCTTGATGAGTTTCATCTCTATTGTTGGATTGAATGGTGTTTGATGTTTGAATTATTTTCTCTACATGATCTCCGAGGATTGAATTGTGGAAATTCTGTTATTTGTGAAGCTAAATATTTCTTTGATAGTTTGATTAAAATCTTTGTTGTATTTTGATGGTGTATGGTTCATAAGAGGCATTTTGTGGGATGAGCATGGAACAAGTGCGGTTGGCTTTTACTCTTTGATTTGATGGTTTCCTTCTTGGTTTGAAAAGTTCACTACCCAATTTTGATGCCTTCTCGGATAATCCTCTAATATAGGTCTTTGGATCTTTTATTAGTTTTCCAAATCTTTCAATTCATCATTCTTGTTGGAATTGTTATTTTATTTCTGAAAATTAAAGTGACACTGTTTTTCGAAATGGGTGATTTTTGTGACCACCGGCGTATGGCCTGGCTTCATTTGTGTGGCTTCTTCTTCAACGGAATTAGTGCTAAATAGGATCCAATTTTGATGCCTCTCGAATTTGAAGTACACTAGATGACATTATTTGATCTGCGTAGATGGTGTTGCGGGAGTAGCCGCACAGATGAGAAGGGTTGTGGCTAGAGTTCAGCAATTTGAGTTTCTGACCCTAAATCCTAAAGAGTTTAAAACTGCTGCAACTCAGGATATCCTAATTTCTTGTTGAGTTTCATCTCTATTGTTGGATTGAATGGTGTTTGATGTTTGAATTATTTTCTGTACTTGATCTCCAAGGATTGAATTGTGGAAATTCTGTTATTTGTGAAGCTAGATATTTCTTTGATGGTATGATTATAATCTTGGTTGTATTTTGATGGTGTATGGTTCTTAAGAGGCATTTTGTGGGATGAGCATGGGACAAGTGCGGTTGGCTTTTACACTTTGATTTGATGGTTGGCTTATTGGTTTGAAAAGTTCACTACTCAATTTCGATAACTTCTCGGATAATACTCTAATATAGGTCTTTGGCTCTTTTATTGTTTTCCAAACCTTTCCATTCATCATTCTTGTTGGAATTGTTATCTTATTTCTGAAAATTAATGTGACACTGTTTTTTGTCATGGGTGATTTTTTAGACCACCAAGGGTATGGCCTGGCTTCATATGTGCGCGGCTTCTTCTTCAATACCATCTTCGCGGAATCAGTGCTAAATAGGTTCCAATTTTGATGCCTCTCGAATTTGAAGGACACTAGACGACATTATTTAATCTGTGTAGATGGTGTTTCGGGAGTAGTCGCACGGATGAGAAGGGTTGTGGCTACAGTTCAGCAATTCCAGTTTCTGACCCTAAATCCTAAAGAGTTTAAAACTGCTGCAACTCTGGATATCCTAATTTCTTGATGAGTTTCGCCTCTATTGTTGGATTGAATGGTGTTTGATGTTTGAATTATTTTCTGTACTTGATGTCCAAGGATTGAATTGTGGAAATTCTATTATTTGTGAAGCTAAATATTTCTTTGATGGTTTGATTATAATCTTTGTTGTATTTTGATGGTTTATGGTTCATAAGAGGCATTTTGTGGGATGAGCATGGGACAAAGTGCGGTTGGCTCGTACTTTTTGATTTCATGGTTTGCTTCTTGGTTTGAAAAGTTCACTATTCAATTTTGATGCCTTCTCGGATAATCCTCTAATATAGGTCATTGGCTCTTTTATTAGTTTTCCAAGCCTTTCAGTTCATCATTCTCGTTGGAATTGTTATTTTAGTTCTGAAAATTAAAGCGACATTGTTTTTCGTCATTGGTGATTTTTAGACCACCAGGGCTATGGCCTGGCTACATTTTGCAGCTTCTTCTTCAACACCATCTTTGCGGAATCAGTGCTAAATAGGATCCAATTTTGATGCCTCTCGAATTTGAAGGACAGCAGACAACATTATTTAATCTGCGTAGATGGAGTTGCGGTAGTAGCCGCACGGATGAGAAGGGTTGTGACCACAGTTCAGCAATTTGAGTTTCTGATCCTAAATCCTAAAGAGTTTAAAACTGCTGCAACTCTTGATATCCTTATTTCTTGATTAGTTTCGCCTCTATTGTTGGATTGAATGGTGTTGATGTTTGAATTATTTTCTCTCCTTGATCTCGAAGGATTGAGTTGTGGAAATTCTGTTATTTGTGAAGCTAAATATTTCTTTGATGGGTTGATTATAATCTCTGTTGTATTTTGATGGTTTATGGTTCTTAAGAGGCATTTTGTGGGATAAGCATGGGACAAGTGCGGTTGGCTTTAACTCTTTGATTTGATGGTTGGCTTATTGGTTTGAAAAGTTCAGCACTCAATCTTGATAACTTCTCGGATAATACTCTAATATAGGTCTTTGGCTCTTTTATTGTTTTCCAAACTTTTCCATTCATCATTCTTGTTGGAATTGCTATTTTATTTCTGAAAATTAAAGTGACACTGTTTTTCGTCATGGGTGATTTTTTAGACCACCAGAGGTATGGCCTGGCTTCATTTGTGCGGCTTCTTCTTCAACACCATCTTTGCGGAATCAGTGCTAAATAGGATCCAATTTTGATGCCTCTCGAATTTGAAGGACACTAGACGACATTATTTAATCTGCGTAGATGGTGTTGCGAGAGTAGCCGCACGGATGAGAAGTGTTGTGGCCACAGTTCAGCAATTTGAGTTTCTGACCCTAAGTCCTAAAGAGTTTAAAACTGCTGCAACTCAGGATATCCTAATTTCTTGTTGAGTTTCATCTCTATTGTTGGATTGAATGGTGTTCGATGTTTGAATTATTTTCTCCACTTGATCTCCAAGGTTTGAATTGTGGAAATTCTGTTATTTGTGAAGCTAAATATTTCTTTGATGGTTTTATTATAGTCCTGGTTGTATTTTGATGGTCTATGGTTGATAAGAGGCATTTTGTGGGATGAACATGGGACAAGTGCGGTTGGCTTTACTCTTTGATTTGATGGTTTGCTTCTTGGTTTGAAAAAGGTTCACTACTTAATTTTGATGCCTTCTCAGATAATCCTCTAATATAGGTATTTGGCTCTTTTATTAGTTTTCGAAACCTTTCAATTCATCATTCTTGTCGGAATTGTTGTTTTATTTTTTAAAATTAAAGCATTCATTCCTTTTCAGCATTTTCTGACTTTGTATTAAAAATCATAAGATTAGAACGTCTTACAACTTGGGATAATCTAATTTTTTATGAGTTTCCTTTCTACTTATTTGTTCTAGCCGTGATCTCTATTATATCTTTATTCTGAACTTGCTATTTTCTTCTGTGGGTTTTGTTCTTTGGTTGTTTTCTTCTGTTTTATATCAGGAATTGTTCCTATCTTAAAGGCATTCGAGTAGCATGAGAAAACTGTTACTTAGCAATTTGGAGAATTACTCTTTGTAAGGGTATGCAAAAACTGTCACTCACTCACTGACTCGTTCGTGTTCTGTTTCAGATCTGAAGCGACATAACCGTAAGTATTTTCTGACTGAGTAGTAAAGCGTTCATTCCTTTTCAGCATTTTCTGACTTGGTAATAAAAATCATAAGATTAGAATGACTTACAACTTGGGATAACCTAATTTTTTGAGTTTCCTTTTTACTTATTTGTTCTAGCCGTGATCTCTATTATATCTTCATTCTGAACTTGTTATTTTCTTCTCTGGGTTTTGTTCTTTGTTTGTTTTCTTCTGTTTCATATCAGGAATTGTTCCTATCTTAAAGGCATTGGAGTAGAATGAGAAAACTGTTACTTAGCAATTTGTAGAATTACTCTTGGTAGGGGTAGGCAAAAACTGTCACCCACTCACTGACTCGTTCGTGTTCTGTTTCAGATCTGAAGCGACATAACCGTAAGCATTTTCTGACTGTGTATTAAAGCATTCATTCCTTTTCAGAATTTTCTGACTTTGTATTAAAAATCATAAGATTAGAACGACTTACAACCTGGGATAACCTAATTTTTTATGAGTTTCCTTTCTACTTATTTGTTCTAGCCGTGATCTCTATTATATCTTCATTCTGAACTTGCTATTTTCTTCTGTGGGTTTTGTTCTTTGGTTGTTTTCTTCTGTTTCATATCAGGAATTGTTCCTATCTTAAAGGCATTGGAGTAGCATGAGAAAACGGTTACTTAGCAATTTGTAGAATTACTCTTGGTAGGGGTAGGCAAAAACTGTTACTCAGTCACTGACTCGTTTGTGTTCTGTTTCATATCTGAAGTGACATAACCGTAAGCATTTTCTGACTGAGTATTAAAGCATTCATTCCTTTTCAGCATTTTCTGACTTTGTATTAAAAATCATAACATTAGAACGACTGACAACTTGGGATAACCTAATTTTTTATGAGTTTCCTTTCTACTTATTTGTTCTTGCCGTGATCTCTATTATATCTTCATTCTGAACTTGCTATTTTCTTCTGTTGTTTTCTTCTATTTCATATCAGGAATTGTTCCTATCTTAAAGGCATTGGATTGGAGTAGCATGAGAAAACTGTTACTTAGCAATTTGTAGAATTACTCTCGGTAGGGGTAGGCAAAAACTGTCACTCACTCACTGACTCGTTCGTGTTCTGTTTTAGATCTGAAGCGACATAACCGTAAGCATTTTCTGACTGAGTATTAAAGCATTCACTCCTTTTCAGCATTTTCTGACATTGTATTAAAAATCCTAAGATCAGAACGACTTACAACTTGTGATAACCTAATTTTTTATGAGTTTCCTTTCTACTTATTTGTTCTAGCCGTGATCTCTATTTTATCTTTATTCTGAACTTGCTATTTTCTTCTGTGGGTTTTGTTCTTTGGTTGTTTTCTTCTGTTTCATATCAGGAGTTGTTCCTATCTTAAAGGCATTGGAGTAGCATGAGAAAACTGTTACTTAGCAATTCTGAGAATTACTCTTGGTAGGGGTACGCAAAAACTCTCACTCACCCACTGACTCGTTCGTGTTCTGTTTCAGATCTGAAGCGACATAACCGTAAGCATTTTCTGACTGAGTATTAAAGCATTCATTCCTTTTCAGCATTTTCTGACTGAGTATTAAAAATCATAAGATTAGAACGGCTTACAACTTGGGATAACCTAATATTTTATGAGTTTCCTTTCTACTTATTTTTTCTAGCCGTGATCTCTATTATGTCTTCATTCTGAACTTGCTATTTTCTTCTGTGGGTTTTGTTCTTTGGTTGTTTTCTTCTGTTTCATATCTGGAATTGTTCCTATCTTAAAGGCATTGGAGTAGCATGAGAGAACTGTTACTTAGCAATTTGGAGAATTACTCTTGGTAGGGGTAGGCAAAAACTGTCACTCAGTCACTGACTTGTTCGTGTTCTGTTTCAGATCTGAATCAACATAACCCTAAGCTTGACGTGGTACGTAGTCTTCCCTCTCGCCATATTCTCTGTAACATCACGGTGATTTGCCCTTTCTTTTGTTTTTCTTTCGTCATTTTTTTGTTATTTGTTGTTGATCATTAGGTTATTTTAGCCTTCGTTTCCTAGAGACTTTCCATTCTGCTGTTATTGTTAGCTTAATTAGCTTGCTTTGCATTGAATTATGCTCTATCGTATGTAGTGGGATCTGGGGTCTGCTGATATTGTTGTCTGATATTGGGGATGAGGTGTTGGTTGAGGTGGTTTGGAGAGAATTTGTTTGGAAGTTGAACTGGAGGTGGATGTGGTAAACCCTGCTGTGGGGGAGGTTTAGGAGAAGCATTAGGGGGATGAAAACGGGAATTGATTGAGGAAGATTAGCAGGGGTAGGAAGTTGTGGTTGAGTTTGCACAGGAGCAAGAACAACTTGCTTTGCTCATGGCAGAATCATAGAGATTGAGCTAACGAACTAATGTAACAGATTGAATCTTAATCAATAGTCATTTTGCATGTCTAGATCAGCAATCTCTTGGCTAAAAATGTTTAAAGCACAATTCGTGAAATCAAAAGTCTGTCAAACACTCTACAATACATGTATAAGATGGTCAATGCTCTATGCTAGTTAATATTAAGCAGTGATAAGTGTAGCAGAGATGAGATGGTTAGACATGAGAAAGAGAACAAATATGTTTTGGAGAAAGTTGAATTATCTCCTATTGAGAAGATTATGTTTGGACATATGAGAAGCACAATATAAGCTATAGCAAGAAACGTTGATCAAGGGGAAGATAATTCAATCAAAAGTAATAAAGGAATGCTAAGTGAAGCTTCAGAAAAAAACGTAGAAAATACTTTTACTAAGAGTTTTACTGAAAGTTTGGCCTTTGTCTTTTTTATATCAAGTCACTGGATATTCATACTCTAAAGTTCCTTCTAAGGTTCTTAATATTTTTTTAATTTATGAAATATTTTGAAGCTAGTCTAGAAGCACGATTCTTTTTAAGAGGCATTTAAACTTTAGTTGGCAAGAACAATATCTGTTTTACATGCATTTTGAATTTATTTATTTTACTCTAGTTTGTAGAGTCAGATTTAATTGAATTTTACTCAACTTTCAGGAATTATTAGATAACTTTTAATATTTGACAAGATTTAGTTATAATAATTCCACTCTTTTGCTCCTAATGTTCTTCTATTTTATTTGAGTCTTGTTCAATGGGCTTTGCCACTGGCGGAAAAACATTCTTTTTTTTACCACTCTTTATTACTTCTCAGTGTACTTCCTATTTTTTTCTTAATTTATTTTTGGTGCCTAACAATAAATCATTTTGCCAGACATATTGTCCTAGTCATTTGATTGTAAATGTGGACTATGATTATTGACAAGTTAATGCATATCCAACTGCACTAAAATGCCTACGTGACATATGGAGTTCATAATTAATCATGCTAAGCTTGATATAACTGTGGTTTGTTTCAGACATACTTACATGGATGTCCTTAAAAGTTAAATTACAAAATTTCAATCTTTTTTATACTCTATATTTTTTTTTTATCTTTCTTTAGATTGAGTGACTTGGTTCATAGGATCTGTTGTTGGCTGATCAGTTCTCAAAATTGAAGGTGAATGGCATTTAATCTTCATTTTGGCATATTTTTAGTATTTTACTAATTTCTAGCTAACTTGTTTAGTGACCCTGTTATTAATATGGACACTTTTTGTCTGTTGCTTTCTAAGACTTGAACTTACTACTTTGTATAGTTGCAAATAGTATGAAAAGAAAATATGATAGGTACCAGAGAAGACAATGTAAACGGGACGGGAGGCAAGTATGATATATTGACTGATATCAAGAGTGTGAGACTGTATACGCAAGAGAACATGAAGATACTGCAAATGTCTCTTGTTTTTCTCTAAGGGACTAATTATAATTATTATGGTTTCACTTCCCTGAATTAATTTATTGTGGTCTTAATTGCTTTGATGCTTTGCAGATATTTTTTTCAAACGGGATATCCTCTTCATCTGCCATCTGGTGGAAGCCTAGGGAGGTAGTAAGGATTTATATCTCCAATCTCTGCAGCAGCCTTGTTCAATGGGCTTTGGAGTTCATGTTTTTTTGTTTCACACAGAAAACATAGGTTTTATTCTTTGCTTTTATTATTTTCTTTGCTGCTACTATTCACGGATAAACTTGTGGACTGGGAATTACCTCTTTATGACAGACACTATAAATGTCTATGTCAGCCATTCTATTTTCTCTTTCTAGTCCCCTGAGACATTTTATTCAGCAATGGAGTCATTTAATAGCAAAAAGTTTCGTTTCCTTCGATTTTCTTTGTTGTCAAAACAACCTTTGCTTCTTTCTTACTTCTCAGCTAGGGTATTTAGTTTTACTGCATTCTTGGGATGTGTTATTTGGAAGTGTTGTGGTTATTCATTCAAGGATTGAGTTCCATTCCCTTTGACTTGCATTTGTTTGTGTTCATTGCTATCAAACAACTTTCTTACTTTTCCTATACATTTGTGTTTCTCATAGGCTTGGGATGCGTTTTGGGTATAATAAGAGTATTAGAGGCACTTGAATTTGGGGGAGGATTTGTCTTTTACTATGTGGTTGGTTGTTGAAGCAGTGACTGTCTTTGTGAATTCTGGATATGATTTTATACTCTTTACTGGTCTGATCATCGTATTGATTGCTATATTTCTCAATTTTAATCCCTTGCTGATCTTGTTCAATCTCAGAAGCTTGTTAATTTGTTCTTATCATGTAATTTTTCTGGACATTGTATTGTCAACCTGTTTCTCTCCATCAGTACTTGGAATTGTTTCTTGTAATCTTCCTGCACTGCATGTAATCTCTTAAGATAGAGATTAGTTTTCTCGATTTAATTCTCCTGGCTTCCTCTCGTCCTTTACAGGGAGATAATGGATGTGTGTTATATGTTTGGGAAACATGTTGTTCATGTGAAACTTTAGGTTTTCTTAATCTTTTGCATTCATTATTTTCTTTCTGGTTATTATTCTTTGGATAATCGTGCAGGGTGGGATTTCATGCATAAGAGTTTAAGCAGGATTCCGGTTGAGGATTAAAAAACACAGATTTGAATATAGTTCTTGTTTGATTATTGAAATCTATCAAATCTAGCTATTTGATTTGTGATTATGTTGATTCCTTTTCAGAACATTAAAGGTTGACAATAATACAGGGCTCGGTGAAGATGTCTCCCTTTTATTTGAAACTTTGTACATTGAACATATTTTTCGAGACTGATATGTGAGGGGTAGGATGTGGAAACACTAGCCAGGGATATGTGAAGCTTTAGGTTTTGTGGCCCTTATATTTCTTATGTCTTTATTTGTGAAATTTGACCCTTTTACATGGTGCAATTGAAAGTATTGAAAAGAGATAATTATTGATCTTTAGTATAGTACCGGATTAGTTTTGGATTTGTTTAGGTGTAGCAAATTTGAAAGGTCATTTTCTTAGTTATTTCTTCATTTACTAAATTATCAAGAGCATTGGACAATTTGATTTTGTATTGTTTTGTTTGCTGCGAAATAATCTTGCATTTTATTGTTTTTAGTAGTTTTGGGTTACATTCTGAATATGTCCCAACCACATCCTTGATCTGATATGTTCTCTTCTATCTTACAATATGAGAATGATCTCCAACATGAGAGGTATATTTAGTTCTATCTCCAATATGAGAGCTCTATTCAGTTTTCTCTCCAATATGAGAATGAGAGTATATGAAAGCTCTATTTAGTTCTATCTCCAATATGAGAATGAGAAACAACAGTTTTTGGAATATTTGGAATGACCCTGATGATTTGATTATCTGTTGAAGTGAAGACTTAATGTGATGCTTTAGGTTTTATTCCATTTCCATTCACTATTTATGATCATTGAAGTTATAAGATATACAAGTACATCCAGTGTTAATTGAGACGGCAGCTCATGATAGCCTAATTTCTTCTGAGGTTCCAGCTTTTATTAGCTCTCATTCGGAGTATGTAAAGTTTGAAAAAATATCATTGTGTTATGTGCTTGTTTTAGTCTAGCTATCTTTTCCCTTAATTGTTGTTTGACAGGGTAGGTATGAGTTTTTTGAAATATGTGATGTGTTTGTCAAATGTTTGATGCCAAGAGTCATGAAATTTCGACCTCATGGTTTTTTGGTCCTCTTAGTTGGAATCAAGCACAAGTGAACCCAAAATGACGTTGGCAAGTTTTATGGGCAAAACCAAGTCATCTTGGTTTGATTTGTTCTTAGTCATGTTTTTTGAGGTTTTGGTGACTAGTGGGATTTTGGTATCAAAAGTCATGAAATTTTAACCTCATGGCTTGTTAACCTTCTTGGTAGGAATCAATCACAAATGAGACTCAAAATGATGTTGGGAAGGTTTGGGGAAAATCAAGCCATCTTGAAGTTTTTTTAATTTTGGAAATTTGACTGTTTTGAAAAAAAAAATCATGAAATTCAAAACCTTGGCCAATCTTAATGAAATATGGTGGGCATCTTCTTGATATTAATATGTGATGGATTGAGAAAAAAACATTCAAAAAATCGTTGTTTAGATACCCTTTTTCATTTTTTTTTTTGTTTTCTGCATTTTAGGTCTTTGAAAAAAATAAAAAAATACCTCCCTGGGAGATTTTTTTTTTTTTTGGAGACAATGTGATATAGAGTTTTTCTAAGGATCCATGCAAAAAAATCTTATAAAATTTGATCTATAGTTGTTCTTAGACACTCCTAAAAAAAAAGTGTCTATTTGTTCAAATTTAACATTTGCATACTAGTCTATTATAGTGGGGTGTGCTCCTTGAGGTCGAAATTTCACTTGTAAGGGCTGTTGACATCCCTCCTTATGTTTTTCACTTGCATTCGTGGTGGTGAGACATAATTTCTCATGGAATGATTGATCCATCAATCCAAGTTGGTGTTATCCGCAGTTGAAAACTTGCCCAAAATCGATAATCGATTGACTTGTGACCTAAAATTGGAATTTGCTAGATTCGATTTAGAAACTATTTAGAAACTGTTGGGATTCATCGTGTGGTTTATTTTAACATTTGTAATGGATGAATGTGCCAAATTGGGGCAATTTTGTTGCCTCTTGGTTTTCTAAGGATCCTAGGTGACACTGTTTTTTGTCATGGGTGATTTTTGTGACCACTAGGGGTATGACCTGGCTTCATTTGTGTGGTTTCTCCTTCAACACCATCTTTGCAGAATTGGCGCTAAATAAGGTCCAATTTTGTTGCCTATCAAATTTTAAGGGCACTAGGCGACATCATTTGATCCATGTAGATGGTGTTGGGAGCAACCGCACGAATGAAAGAAGTGTTAAAAAGTATTCGATTTTGTTGCCTCTCGAAATTGAAGGACACTAGGCAACATCATTTGATCCAATTGGATGGTGTTGGGGTACTAGCCACAAGGATAAGGATGAGACAGGTTGGAACTTTGGCTTCGTGATCACGAGAAGTTGGGCTATGCATGCAGATTGTTCTTTTCCATATCTAATGATGTGAACGATGTTTCCATTTGCTTACTTGCCAATGGTGAGTGAGGGGTGAATTCGTGGTGTGGTGTCTTGAGGGTGAGTGAGTTGCAGTGAGGATGTTTTTTTTGGTTGACTCCATGCCTTGCGCATCAAACAGTTAGACATGCATCCTTCTCTTTCCCACTTTCACTTTGTGCCTTGGGTGATCATTCTTGGTTAGTCCTAATGTTGCCTACCTATTGAACGATATTTGTGTCGCTGATAAGAAGTGTTTTCGTCTAGGATTCTATGTGGAGGTCTTGGGGGATCGCAAAGTCACGTAGTGTCTTGCGAACTTGAGGGTGAGTGAGTTGTAACGAGGATGTTTTTGTTGGTTGGTTCCATGCCTTGTGCCTTGAACGGTAAGACATGCATCCTTTTCATTCCCACCTTGTTGCCTATTAAACGGTGTTTATGTGGCTTATGTTTCCATCCAGGATTCTATGCGGAGGTTAAGAACTCGTTTTTCTGTCAAATTATGATGATTCTAGCATAGAATTGTCTGACGTTAGAGAGATGATAGTATAGAAGTGGTCATGTGACCTCAAGCCATCTTCCAACGAATTCAATAATGATTTCAGTGAACATAATTCAAAACTTATTTGCAAACAATGAGAATTAGCAATAACACTGAAGCAAAAGGGGTTGTGATTGTTAAACAGAAAAATATAAATGATAAAGAAGGCAAATTAATTCCTAAGTTCTTCCATCAATGAATTCGTCATAGGTTTTTTAAAGATTATTACTTTCTCAATCTTCATACACAGCTAAACCAGATTGAACATGTGCCAATCTGATTCAACTGAAGCTCACTAGTAAAATATGTGTATATTCTATGAGAATGTTTATCTCTTTTCTCTTGAATCATTCGAAATTAATTAGATAAATGTGAACTAACTAAAAATCTAAACTTTAAGATAAAAAAACTTTCAATTTAAGTACAACCTTTCACAAAAATCAAATTTTTAAAAAATAAGAAGTTAAAAACAACTCTATAAATAATTGAAAAAAGAAACTTTTATTGATTAAAATCTCTATAAATAATTGAAAAAAGAAACTTTTATTGATTAAAATCTTATAACTCAATGGAAAATTACAAAGGAATTAACTAAAAAGGTTTAGCCAATGACGAGTGAAGGGTGGACCATTTTGTGGTGTGGTGTCTAGCGAATGTGAATGTGAGTGAGTCGTAACGAGGATGCTTTTGTTGGTTGGCTCCATGTCGTGTGCATGCATCCTTCTCATTCCCACCTTGTGCCTTGGGTGACCATGCTCGGTTAGTCCCTATGTTGCCTACCTACTAAAAGGTATTCGTGTAGCTGACCAGAAGTGTTTCCGTTCAGGATTATGTGTAGGTCTTGGGGATCACAAAGTCGCACACGGTGGCAATGCACGGACATTGTGGCTCACATGGCAGGACAAATATTTCAGATGCAGTACATGCGGTGGATTGCATGGTAGTCAACTATGAATGCTACCTTTGAAAAACATAAAAATAAGATAAATCATACTTTAAAATCTAAAATAGCAATAAAAAGTCATATACTCTAGAAGAACTCAAATTCTAATTATATCTCATATAATTTTATAGTCTCATAATTTTTTCATGAGATGAAACAAAATAATTTCTTAATTATATCTATTATGATACTTCTATCAAATATATAAAAAATATATTTAGTTTCAAAATTTCCTCCCTCCATATATATACAACTTTCACATTTTTCTGAAAAATTTAAAAAACCTCAAACATGACATTATTATGTTTTTTTAGTCTAAATATGTTTATCAAATTAAATTTGAATATATTTATTATGTGTTAATTTATAATTTTTTAACCGTTTTACAAAATATTATTTTGTAGCAAAAATATTAACAAACTAGTTTTAAACATAATTTTCAAATGAAAATTTCATTCTCATGAAGTATATTTAAATATTTTATTAGCATTATTTTGTGTGTAAAAATATTAAAAGCCATTTTATACAGTTTCGCAACACATGTAATGCATGCATATTTATATGAAGTTATCATTCATATAATAAAAATGACAAAATGGAAACCAAATGTTAATATAGAAGATATATTTTTTTAGTAGAATTTACATATAAGATAACGATTATCAAGATTTGTCATTACATGTTTATAAATTCGTATATGTAAGGTTGTAATAAACAATTTGACTGTATAATTAATATGCTCTAATGCAAAAGAAGAAGAAAAGGTTAAAATATGTTTGTTTGAAGTGAAGTGATTAAGATGCGTAATCAACTCAATTTTCAATTTCAAGTAGGAAGAAGTTATTATATGGCTAATTTATAACTACGAAATTTCAAAATTACTTCAGTTTAATAAAAAAATTGTTTCTGTTGTAATCCGAAACATGATTTTCAACAGAAATATGCAATATAATCTTCAAAATTATTCTATTTTAACAAAAAAAATGTTCTTTTGTTTCGATTGTAATATGGTGCATGTTTCAACATATAATCACTTGATAAAATATGCATAAGAGTGTTCAAAGAGGTGAGCAGTGAGTGATAGGAATCCACACCAAATCATGTTTTCTTTTTACTGCCAACCCAAAGGATTCAGTCATATCAAGCTCTTGAGTTCTATTCCCTTAAGGCAACTTCCAATCAAAATGGAAAAGCAAATTTGCAAGTGAGAATTCAACATTCACAATGCCAAGATTGATGCCAAATGGGATAAACTGAAACTTACCACCTTTGTAAACAATTGAGCTATCAAGGAACCTTTCAGGATCAAATTTCTCTGCTTCAATCCAGTGATTATGATCCTTCTCAATTGCTCATGCATTAACAATCACTTTGCTTTTGGCTGGTATCTCATACCCATTAATCTCCCATTTCTCACTGCATTCCTTTGGAAGCAGCAATGGAGCAGGTGGATGCACACACAATGTTTCTTTGATAACGGATCTCAAGTATTTCAGCTCATGAATACTTGTTTCATCCACATATCCTTTTCCATCAAAGTTCTTTCTTACCTCAGTTTCCACTTTCAACATCACCCCTGGGTTCTTCACTCTGACATTATTGTTGATGAAATTTTGTTTATCAACAAAGAATAAATAAAATAAAATGAGATATTTTAGGATATCTGAACTCTTATACTAATATCTTAACATAAGCTTCTTGTTACCCAACCAACTGGAGAACCAACAAACATTAGAACACATCAGCCACGTTAACATACCACAACAAGATAAGCACATCAATCAACCCTCCAAAATTGTGGATGAAGTGTGCTTGAATATGTCCTGAAAGAAATATCAGGGTGTGTTACTCTTCTAACAAGTTCAATAATCACCAAAAGTTCATCACAGTCAAATCTATCATTTAATGTAAGTAACTTAAAAACGGCCAACAACATGCTTTTACTGATATTTCAGTGATTTTCATTAAATTTTATCTGATAAGTATTTATTTTCAATAAATTTCAATAAAAAATGCGTTTCTGTCATATCCATAAACTTGTATTATCGATCTACTTGGACTCTATCAAACAATCATCAACCAAACGAGAAAAAAGCATCATACGTACAAAGTATTAGTTTTATATAGGCAATTTTGCAGAGATAACTGAAACATACCAAAAGGTTGCTTCGATAGGGGGTGTTCGAGATCACCATTTTTCTAAAGCCTTAAGAGAACATCAACTAGATCTTCCCTATCTTCTTCACCAAAAGCCAGTGTGTCCAAAGTTTTGTCTCTGTGATCCTTGACAATGTTCTGAAGTACCCGATGGATCTTCTCAACTCTAGTCCTAATCCCAATAATAACTTGAAGAATTCCAATAGAATGATACAGATCAGCCACAGAGAACCCTGCAATTGTCTCAACAACACCCTTCATATGTTCCACGTAAGCCTCTTGGTCTTGGGATTTTGTACCAAAAAGAATCTGAGATATAAGTCCATATGACAAAAAACTAATCTTCTCTGTGAGATTAATAGGTGACCCTTCACTCAAAGATATCTCCTTGACAAAATTTGACAACTCTTGCTGCTTGATTGATCTGAAGGAGTCAACATGCTTTGGTGCTAGCAGTTCCATGGTGCAAATATTTCTCATATGCCTCCAATAAGAGCTGAAGGTCATGCCCTTAGAGCCATAAGTGATAGCATCAGCAGCAAGCACACGAAGCCTATTTGCAAAGATGATATCATGTGTTTTCATCACTTCTTTGGCCATTTCTGGTGAAGATACCACCATGCACCAAAGCTCTCCAAGCTGCAGATACACGAGTGGACCATATTCATGTGCCAATCTTGTTAGGACCTATGAGTCTGAGTTCCAATTTGGTGTATGTAACTTATCACTACAAGAAAATCATGAAATAGAAACTAATTTTAGAAACCAAAATAATTAGTTGCAATAGTAACTAAATTAGAGACATTTTGAAAACTAAAAAAAAATGGTTTCTAAATTAATTTCTATTATTGTTAAATAGTTTTTAAATTGGTATCTAATTAGCAATCAAGATTTTTGCTACCAAATTTACAAACTAAATAATTGGTAGTTAAAATCTTGGTTGCTAATTAGATACCAAAAACTATTTAACAATAATAAAAACTAATTTAGAAATCAATTTCTTTTTAATTTCTAAAATGGTCTTTAATTTAATTACTATTACAACTAATTTAGAAAGTCTGTTCTTTCGGCTTATTTTTCTTATCCTTATTTAGAATTCCTTCAGTTGTATTAAAGAAGATTGCAAAAATTTAGAGGGACTTTCTTTGGGGTTGGGAGTTTGAGTCTCGTGATGTTGGAGATCTTGACATTATTGATATTAAGGTCTTTAACACGACCTTGTTGAAAAATGGATTTGCATAGGTTCGTCTAAGGGTGGTTTATGGAAGGAGATTGTAAAGTCTAAGTATGGAGGTTGGATATTTCTGAAACAATCTAGGATGAACAGTTGTGAATATCTCTGGTGGAGGGACTTTGAAGGAGATTTGGAAGTTGGAAGAATGGGGTAGAAGTTTTGAAGACTGCTTTAAGTGGGAAGTTGGTAGCGGGAATGATATTTCTTTCTGAGAAGACAGACAAGTGGGTGGATAATGTTACTTTGGAGAGGAAATTCCCGAGGTTTTACTTTCTTAGCGTTGATAAAGATATTCGGTTGAGTCTTTGTGGGGTTTTGAGTAACAATGTTTGAAGATGAAATTTTATTTGGAGAAGGGGCCTCTTTGAGTGGAAGAAGCTTCAGGTGTGTCAACTTTTGGAAGTAGGGCAAGGTTTGAGGTCGATTTCGAATTTTAATGATAAATAGACTTAGCAAGGTAATGAATCTCTTGAGTTTTGGGTTAATTCAACTTATAATCTTTTAAGAGGAGAGATTAAAGGGTAAAAATTGTGTATATAAACATTACATAAATTTCTAATGACAGTAACATTAAAAATCAATCTCAATATCATTAAAATTCATCATATCACTTCGTTTACTGAATATAAATTAACATATATATGGATATGATTTTATAAATATAAAATTTTGTTAGAATCACATATTCTGGAAAGTAAATAAATAAATCGTGTTTTAAGAAAAAAAAAACAACACATACGGTAGAAGTAATTAAATATTTATTTTTATATATTTGTATATTTTAAAATTCAAATATAAGATTATTAGATTATCTGAACTGCAAAATCTCACAACCTATATTGTGAGAAATAAGTATTTCAATATGAATAAAAATATTATTTTAATATAAATTTCACTCTCTTTAATTTTAATCCACCTATATACGTGAGATTCATTAAAATAATAATTTTGTTTATAAGCAAATATTGTAAACAAATGCTATTTATGATGTTGTAAGTTAAAATTAGTTTATATATAAACTATCTTATAGATACTCAAGTGTATAATTTTCTAAATTTTTATTTTTAGTTTATATATAGTTTATTTTATTTTCTCCTCCGTAAACATGCTCAAATTAAAGAGTTACTTTTTTATTTAGATTCTCTCTAATTTCATTCTAAGACACTAACTTTAGTATTTTCCCTATGTCAAACTCCACTATCATGCATATTTCTTCAATACAAAAAAAATTATCCACATATTCATTAAAAAGAGAACAAAAACTTACACCCAAAGTCAGAGCTCACAAATATTTTGTACTATGAAAGCAAAAGGTACAAATGACTGGCAAATTATCCCTCTACCATATTCATTTCAACACGAACTCAATTCACTATTAAAATAATAAAAATAAAAATAATTTTTTTGTCAAAGAAAGGTTGTAAAATAATGATAAATTAACTATTAGTATTAACTTATGTGTTTGGTAAAAGTAATTGAAAATTAATTGAAAAATTTAGTTATTTTATAGTTTTATTGTTTGTGTTTTTATTTTTATGGGACTTATTTCAAGATGACAACAATTAATTCTCCTTCAAGTCTTCAACTTCTATTCATCATGATTACTTGATGATCTAAGTTAGTTTCAGTATTAAATATGTCATAAATGAAATTCACCTACTTGTTCACTTCATCACTTATTTATATTATTAGATAATGAATTTTGTTAGTTTTATTGGGTCATCTCTTTATACTATTTATAATAAAAGGTTCAAGTCTTGTTTTCGTTAACTTGTCATTAATTAACAAGTAATCCATATTTGATTTTAGTCTTATCACGCTCATCTTAAACCATTTATGGTCAACATCACGAAGATTGTCTTTATCATATCTGATAGACTATGAAGTCAAAATAAATTAATGATCTAGGAATCGAGGAGATAACTTTAAATTTAAGAGTAAGAACTACTCGGTTCAATTTACATATACAATATATATAATAAAAGAGTTAAGTGATCATTAAATTTTTTAATCACATAAGACTTTATC
>Ga0123341_1001348_pt1 | contig 18173 bp, 10 predicted proteins | sample Turbeapinknodule_FD_89959 | JGI IMG/M metagenome (GOLD analysis project Ga0123341, IMG submission 89959) | Root nodule microbial communities of legume samples collected from Mexico - Turtle bean Mexico pink nodule | ecosystem: Host-associated > Plants > Roots > Nodule | place: Mexico: Nepantla...
TTATTTAATAATTTTCTTATAACGTAAGATATGAAAATAAAAAGTAAGTGATTTTTTCTTGATTGGTGGCGTTTTCAAAGTCTACAGCTTTGTAGAGACATAAAGTGGTTCATCTCTTTAACCCTAAACTCTCTACAAAAAGTTGCATTTAATCATAAAAATCCAAAACTTTGAATTTCTACCAAATTGGTATGTTCATCACTTTCCATTGTCATTTTCTTCCCTATAAAAAGCCATGCTTCCTTCTTCCAAAACCATCAAACACCTTTGCTTCACTCCTCTCACAACAAACCAGTTCCAACATTTTCCATCAAATTAAACACTTGAAATGGCTCACACAAGAATGCACACTGCTTTGGTTTTGGTGGTGATTGGCATGGTGGTTGCAGGAGTTGCAGCTCAATCCAGTTGCACAAATGTGTTGCTGAGCCTGTCACCATGTCTCAACTACATCACAGGGAGTTCTTCAACCCCATCTTCTGCATGCTGCTCTCAGCTTGCCACCGTGGTAGGCTCACAACCACGGTGTTTATGTCAGGTTCTTGGCGGTGGACCAGTTATGGGGATCACCATCAACCAAACTCTAGCTCTGGCCTTGCCTGGTGCTTGTAATGTGCACACCCCACCCATCAGTGAGTGTAACAGTGGTAAGTAGGACAACAACTATTTCATTACACAAAATACAAAAATAAAAACCATTGTAGTATAGAGACTACGATATAGAGATACGTATAATCTCTACCATGTATAATCTCTACGATGTAAAATCTCTACCATGTATAATCTCTACAATGTAAGAGAAGAGATACATATCTATTTATTATATGTTTATGATTTATATTGATTGATAATAAAATATTTATGTCTACAAACATGTTTCAATTTTCTTTTGCTGAGAGATGTTTTTCATAATTGATTCAAAAAAATTTAAGTAGGACAACAACTATTTCATTACACAAAGTACAAAAAAAACCTATGTAACATATGACATGAATACTGATACGACACGGCCACTGATATGACACGAACACGGACACTGAAATACATATAATCTCTAAAATGTAAGATATGGAAACATGATGAATCTATATATTATATCATTATGAATTATATAAATTGATAATAAAGATTATTATCAATTATGTTTCAGTTTTTTTTACCAGAGAAGTGTTTTTCATAATTGATTCAAAATGATTGTTACTTATTTTTATAGTCATAATTTATATAATAAATTTGAGTTTTTAGAAAATTGATATATGTCTCCTTTTAAAATTGTGTTAGAACCGTGCTAAAGTTGTTAAAGATTCAACAAATATTTATTTGAATTAGACACTTCACCAACATGCATTTTACAAATATCTTAAGAGTATCAGTGTTCAGTATAGACACACTTTTAAAAGGTGTGTCGAGTCTCATAAAAAGACATAATCATAAAGAGGATTCTCCAGTTAAACGATATCAAACGTGAATATGAGTATGAATATTGAGACACTGTATATGGTCTATGGAGGAAATGAATAGAACAAAAAAAGCACTATAAACTCAATAAGATAACCATGATCTGTTTTGATCAAAATTATTTGCTAACTTGACATCTTTTCTCCATCTACAGTGGCTGCTTCAGCACCAAGAGGAACAGTAGCTGAATCTCCAAATTATGCTCCATCAGGTATTGAATAATGTTAAATCTCCACATTTTGAGCAAGTATTTTGGTTGATGCTTCACGGTTTCATAACCCATTTTGTTCCTTCTCCAGGATCCAAAACCCTGCCCCCAACTGGTGGCGGCTTTTCCGCCGGAGATTCCATAAAGTTATCGATTCCTCTGATACTTATTTTGGCAGCAACATATGTCTCAACTTTCACAGCATACTGATCCTGTGATCAGTTATTTGTCATCTGCTATTTTTTTGCTTGTTTTGAAATCATTTGGTATTATTGAGTCTCCTTAGATTGAAGGGTATTCATTGGTTACATGGTTTTGTATAATCAGAGATATTTGCTCTCTATCCATTATCAATAAAGATGATTTAACTTTGTGGCACTGTAACGAAATGAACTTTTAACCGAAACTGAATTTATCCACTGTAAAAGGCAATCCACAGACTAAGAAGCCATACTTGGACCATGTGAACTATTTCAAACACTTTCTATCTAGCACATATTTTGATACGATACATATTTTGATATGATACCAACATAAAAATACGTATAATTTCTAAAATATAAGACCTGGAAACACGGATCTATATATTATACTTTGTGAAATATCCTAATCTCTAGTTGAGTGGAGGAGAATGTACATACTTTTGCATTGAAGTGGAAGACTAGGCAAATTGCAAGCACGAGGAAGAGAGAAGCCCAAGGTTCGGTTGATTGGTATTGTAAAGGGAACATTGTCTGTGACAATGAGACACAAACAGTCCATGCCAGTACTTGTGAGGGACTTTATGGAGTTGCAGCACTCAGCAGAAGGTGAAGTGCCATTGCCACTGCTATTTGTGAGGAAGTTCATACAAGGGTTGAACACACTGTTTATCATTGATGCGTTGCATGGCGTCGTTACCTGACCTTTGGCTGGTGCTGCTATCACCATAGTCATGGCTAATACCACAGTTAGGTGCACAAAAAGCTCCATTCTTTTGGTGTTCAGAATTAGAGTTTGGAAATTCAATAGTGGGAAAGTGCAGGACAAGGACAATAATTTATAGAGAGGTGTTGCAGTTGGTTTAAAAGCTCAACTGCCATCACCAGCTCAAGTGCCATCACCAATAAATGGAAAAGAGCAATGATATATTGTCAGCCGCCTCTGACATTAACATATATTTGACGCTGCAAACGTAACAATGATGTGATAGAGAGTGAGATTGCGAGCAGCGCGAACTTTAAAATAGGGTAAAAAAAATAATACATCGATTCTTAGAAATATCTGGCTAGGTAGTTCTGGTAGGGTTATTACACCGGTTAAGTCATCTAACTGATATAATATATGATTTATATTAAAAAAATGATTTCTTTTTCATGAAAAGTGGGTGATCATAAACGTCACATAAGTAACCATTTACAGACACACGCGTAACCAGTTTTGCGTGTGCTACGGATCATATATTATAATATAGAACCAGTGTCACCTCCCTACCAAATGTCACGTCTGTAGCGTCAATTAATGTCACGCAGTGTTAGTGACCGAGGTGTTAATAAGACATTTTTTAATGAAAAATAATGTGAAGAGTTGAAGTAGGTAGTGTATTGGCTAGGTCAAACAAAAAGTTGAAAAAATCGTAGATATGATAAAAATTAAATTAAAATAAATAAATAATATAATATAATAAAAAGATATCGGCTCAATAAATAGATTCAAAATATTTAGAATATATTTAATAATTATAAGGTGCAAATAGTAAAATTCAATTAAATCAAAATCTAATTGATTTTAATTTTATTATTGGAGTCTCAAGTACATACATCAATCCGAGAGCAATCCCAAACCTAAAAGTCGAAAGTTGATCTATCTTAAAAAAAAAATCATACCCAACTGAGACTAAACCAAATCCAATTTTGTATATAGATAAAAGATTGAGATACTTGGTATTTTGTAGATATTTGAAGCTCTGCAATGGCATCTCAAACATCTTACCTCAATATGTGTTATAGAATGTCAAATAAAACCATGTTTATTGATTAGGTGAGCTGTTCAGGTGGATAACCGAATCTTGGTAGTTGCTCTCTACTTCCTGCCATTTCTATGCTTTTATAATATACTTTCTCACATGAAAAACATATTATAATAATATATAATAAACATCTTATTATAATAATATATAATAAGATGATTGATGAGTTAAATAAAATTGTCATTTAATAGGATCTTCAATATATTATTGCATGCAAAAGAAAAAGGTCTCAACTTTAGTAACATACTTGGCAAACTAAAAGCAATTGGGGGAAATTCTCCCATGTCAATTCCAACATGTACCAAATTGCACCCAATCTTCCTTTTAAAATGACAAAAATGTCTCTCTAGAATAACAAAAATAATTGATATTTAATGAGTTTCTCCTAATAAAAGTGAAAATAAAAAGTAAGTGCACGTGGTTTTTTCTTGATTGGTGGTGTTTTCAAAGTCCACAGCTTTGTAGACATAAAGAGATCGTAGAGGGTAGCCTCAGATGCTTTAGTTGTTCATCTGTTTAACCGAACTCCCTTCAAAAAGTTGCACTTAATCATAAAAATCCAAAACTTTGAATATCTAACAATTTATAATGCCACCCCAAAAATACCAAATTGGAGGAGTGGTTCACCCACATCACCTTCCATTGTCATTTTCTTCACCCCTTTCCCTACAAAACCCAATGCTTTCTTCTTCCAAAACCATCACACACCATTGCTTCACCCCTCTCACAACACAACAAACCAATTCCAACATTTTCCATCAACTTAAACACTTCAAATGGGTCACACAACAATGCACACTGGTTTGGTTTTGGTGGTGATTGGCATGCTGGTTGCAGGAGCTGCAGCTCAATCCAGTTGCACAAATGTGTTGGTGAGCCTGTCACCGTGTCTCAACTACATCACAGGGAATTCTTCAACCCCATCTTCTGGATGCTGCTCTCAGCTTGCCACTGTGGTACGCTCACAACCACAGTGTTTGTGTCAGGTTCTTGGAGGTGGTGGATCAACACTGGGGATCAACATCAACAGAACTCAAGCTCTGGCCTTGCCTGGTGCTTGCAATGTGCAGACCCCACCCACCAGTCAGTGTAACAATGGTAAGTACCACAACAACTATTTTATTAGACAGAGTACAAAAACAAAAACCTAGGTAAACATGGACACAGATTCATATAATCTCTATAATGGAGGATTCTCCAGTTAAACCTGTAACAAACTTGAGTATTGAGTATGAGTATTGAGACTGGTATGTGTATGGAGGAAAAGAATAGAACAAAATAAGAACTATATATACTCAGCAAGATAACCATAATCCGTTTTGATCAAAATTCTTCTGCTAACTTGACACCTTTTTCTCCACCTACAGTGGCTGCTTCACCACCAACAGGAACAGTAGCTGAATCTCCAAATTCTGTTCCATCAGGTATTGATTGTTAAGTCTCCACATTTTGAGCAAGTGTTTTGGTTGATGCTTCACGGTTTCATAACCCATTTTGTTCCTTGTCCAGGAGCCGGATCCAAAACCCTACCCACAACTGACAGCGGCTCTTCCGCCGGAGATTCCATCAAGTTATCGATTCCTCTGATAGTTATTTTGGCAGCAACATATGTGTCAAGTTTCACAGCATACTGATCCTATGATCAGTTATTTGTGATCTGCTATTTTTTGCTTGTTTTGGAATCATTTGGTATTATTGAGTCTTCTTAGATTGAAGGGTATTCAATCTATTCATTGGTCACCCTATTGGGTTACATGGTTTTGTATAATCAGAGATATTTGCTCTCTATCCATTATCAATAAAGATGCTTTAACTTTGTGCCACTGTCAAACGAAATGAACTTTTTAACTGAAACTGAATTTATGCACTGTAAAATAAAAGCCATAACTTTAATTGATATAATGCAAGACTAATATTTTAAAATGAAAGAGCTAGCACTCAAAAATATTTTTATTTTGGATGGGTAAAACGATATCTCTAATGTAAGAAGTCTAAAACATAAATCATAAAGACAAACTTTTGTTTAACTTTTAGTTGTGTAATAAATATCAAAGAGAAAGAAAGAGATAACCTCTAAAATTAATATTTAAAGATTATTCAAAAACCAATTTAAACGTGTATTTTATCAGACAACTTGTAAACAGAACAAATATCATATCATACTCATAGGTACTTGCTTCCTATTAATTTACATTTATTTAAATAATTTTTTATTGCTATGTTACACATATTTAGCAGGTTTGGCCATAGAATGGCATCTCTCATATTCTTTGTCAGTCATCTTCCATATCATCTCTGTTGACAACCATCATTCAGGGACAGCTAAGATAGATTAAACACTCTTGCAGTGTAGGTTGTAAACCTTGAATAAAAGAAGCAATAAGATTATTAAAGAATTGTAGAATATAAACAAGTGAATACTTTGTCTAATAGATTTGACATGTCTATCCTTTTTTCACTTGCGCCATGGAATGGAACTTGAGTCCCACAGACTATTTATTTTCATTTGTACTAACATTGAAACAATTTAGAAAAATTAAATAAAAGCTTGAAGAAAGAAAGAAGAAACACATAGGGACTTCTGTTTGACCTCAATGCATGAATAGTCTGCAACAATATTGTTTCCTTAGCAAAAAAAGCTGGTTATGTTTAACATAACCTATTTTCAAACATGCACTACATGTCCAACTTGAAACTGGGACAACACGACAACATCGTCACCCTCACTAACGTTGTTTTGGTTCGTTTCTAACTCCTCATATTTCCTCCACCCTGTTTCGTTGAGAAATTATTAAAGGCAAATTGTCATATCAGTTCACAACCAAAATTCGAAAATTGTTACTTGAGTTAGCAAAATAACAAATAGCACTCCAAGTTAGCATGAAAAGAAAAAGGCTTGGTTTCACCATAGAATAACGTAGTCTCAGGAAATTCGCTCAGCAGGATAAATGGATAAAAATTTAAAATGCACGCACAGAAACAAAGAAATTCATCTGCAGTGCAATGGAGGAATAAGCCCATAAAACCATAAATCCATTTACAGTGCAATGGAGGAATAAGCCCAAAATCAACTACCTTTGCTACCACCCTAGCAGCTTCCCTCACCCTGTTTGGTTGAGAAATTATTACATGGTCCTAAACCAATTAATATTTGCCGTTAGTTTCTTAGAAAATAATATACAAGACAAGAGAAAAAGTTTAACCACTTTATTCTGTTTCAGTTTGTTCTTGGGTTTCTGGCCATTATAGAGCAAACCTGGCTCATGATGAAGAGATTTATTTTTCCTTTTCAAACCAGCTCAAACCACGGCTTAAGCAAGCTATTCAACAGGCTTCAATTCTAGACCATGTAGCATAGACACAAATATGAACACTATAATCTACAAAATGTAGGACATGACAAAACAGATGTGTGTATGAACATCATTATGATTATTTAGATTGACAATTAAGATTTATATATTCAAATATAACAATCTGAACATATTGTTACTAAATAAAAAATGAACCTAATCCATTTATCTAAAGTCTAAAACATAAAAAGAGGATTTAATTCATTTAAGATATTTCACCCCCTTCTTGATCATCATTGAAAAAGACAATGTAGTCAAGGTTCATCTAGAGACAAATTAGCAACTTGAAATAATTCTACAATATACGAAGATATGATACAAGAATAAATAAAAATGTTCTTAATAATACATGTAAAATTTAAACATTCATGATTATATAGGATTCACTCCTTATATGTATAACTACAATACAAACTTACACAAGTTTCTAACTTACAAAACAAAACACCGTGTTTGCCCTTATTTACATTGTGTGGAGCCGTGTCAAATGCCCAAAAAAACATTTTTTTTTTAAATATGACACTTCAACATAGTGTTTGATGTGTTATGTGTGTCTGTATCTGCTACATGTGAGACAAAGGAACACACCATTGAAGGCATGTCTAAATTTCATTTATAACAAAACTGATGCATTGACAGACTAACACGACTTCCAAATAGGCACAGCAGAACACATGAATAAATAGGTAGCATGTCATGAACCACATGAATATGGAAACTCAACAAGTAGGAAGTACAGACAATCACATTTCATGGAGATAACTATTAGTGTGTTTGGATTACCGTTTCAAACGGTGGTTTGCACTTTCCAAGGTACTAAACAGACACAGAAGATAAGTGTTGGATTGAAGCAAAGGAGGGCTTAACTTAGTTTCAATTCAACCGTTTTTCAGACACATTGTAAATATTAAATGTCCAACTTGAAAGCATGACAAGACAAATAGACAAATGAATAAAGATCTAGAACTCTTCGCAACTCAATCTCTACATCTGGCAATTCCTGATGAAAAATAGAAGTATGTTCCAAAATAAGCACAGAAATTAACCTTATATGGACAAAAACTAGGGTATAAATTTGACAACGAATCTGTAAAAGTTCATTGCAGGTGTAAAGATTTCCATCCATTTATACAAGGCAAGTTATTATAAATACTTATCTCATAATCTGATAAAACATGAATATGACAGAAAGTACAGTCTTGCAGTCCCAAGGAACTTCAAATCAAAACTAAGTACGTACATGATATCTAAATATGGCACAAAAATCAAGAACGTGATCTTGCGCGTACAAATTCTTCTAGTCTCTCCCACACATCCAATGCCGCAGCCCTGTCCTGATGTCTCTTATTCTTACTAATCTGCAAATGGCAACAAGTTAAACATGCGATTAACCTACAAGTTTAACAAGTGAAATCACAATATAGCAGAATACTAGATTGATATAATAATAGAAGAAGAACCCACTGAGATAATCTTGACATTCCACTGCTTGACATTCTTTGCTGACTCCAAACTATCATCTTCAAATCGCATGAAAAATCCAATAACTGCAAGAATGGATGAATCACAAAGGTTCAGACACATATCGACAGTTTTACAACATGTATGAGTGAAGTGTTCAATTCATGTTTGAATTTATGACAGGATTCTTAACACAATTTTAAAAAGGAAAAATACATTAATTTTTAAAAATCTCAAATCTTTATTTTCAATTTATATAATTCATAATTGTGTCCATAACTAGCTTACAAACAATCAATGAGAAGCAAGCAGGGATTGATGTATATGTGTCTGTGCTATATAGCTTACAAACAATCAATGACGGTATAATATACAGAAGGAGTGGAGGTGGACTTACTTTTGTTGAAAATTTCAACATGGTCCTTGAAAGGCCATTCCTTAAACTGCCACTCCTTGCCCAACACAAAAACAGCAACAACCCGATCCCAGTCGTCGGGTTTAAGAGTAGAAGGCTTATCCCTCACTTCATAAGCGGTCACAACCCTATCCCTACTGAGCTTCTTCTGCACAGTGACGCAATCGGGCCTGGCACCTTTCATCTGCTTCACCTTAACATCAGTGGGTATATAAACACCGTCCTCCAAGAACTCCTTCACGTTGTAGATAGTGATAAGCGTCTGAAAGGCACTGGGGACCAAGATGATGGGGACGCCCTCCCCAATTTTGGTGCCCTTCAAATGCATCTTGGGCTTCGGGGTGGGGTCGTAGCCGCCCATGTCGTCGGAAAACCCTAAACCCCTGTCATCGGCGGCCATCAGGCGACTCTTGGCCACGAGCCCGTCCTTCCTCTGCTGCGACTCCATCCTCTGGCGGTCCTCCTCCCGCTTGGTGGCGGCGACGAGGACGCTGTAGAAGTCGCGATTCTTGCACTCGAGGAGGGCCTGGCGGTCCTTCAAGGGCCTCTCGACGGAAGTGATGAGCGAGATGAGGTCCAATTTGTCGGGCTGATCCTGGGGCTGGGCCTGGGCCTGGGCCTGCGAAGGGAGGAGGGTGGATTTGGGGGCGAAGGAGGGGTCCTCGGGGCGGTACTCGATGGAATCGGTGGAGGCGAGGGTGCCCTGGAGGTAGTGGAGGAGGGGTTTGCGGTCGGGGAGGGTGACGGAGGGGATGCCGACGGCGAAGGTGTTCTGGATGTACTCGGTGTGCTTGAGGTGGTGGTTCTTGATGTAGTGAACTAGGGTTTCAAGAGTGTAACGGTTGCCCTTGGTGGAACGAAACGCCGTCTCCACCCAGCAGGGGAAGGTGTACTCTTCTCCGAATCGGAACTCATTGTTGAGACGCACGATCTTCTCCACTTCCCCTCTCATCGTGAACTCTCGAAGCGCCGACAGCGGATCCATCGCTTTCCGCCGCTGTCACTGCAACCTGCGCTCATACGATAGATTCTCTGTTCCCTCTGTTCACCTTTCGCTACTATTCATACTAAATCAATTTTTATTTTCTTTGTGTTTCCTTATGTAGTGTAATTTACAATGATTTTTTGTTAAATGGGTACATTTTTTTTATTTCCAAAAGAAACGTGTATGTGAAGTATAAGTGTAACGATTTTCAAAGTGTATATCTTTTTCTTCCAGATATACATTTTATTTTAATTTAAAATTATATAATTATCTAAAACTATATTAATTAAATTAAAAAAATGCAGATAAAGCCCTGTTTTTCACTTGTTATCTCTTCCAATCTTACCAAATTCATAATTCTTTGTCAAAAATAAATCAGAATTTCATCTTCACATCATTGTAAATTATTTTACTATGGACTCAAGTAAAGAATGCTGGAGAGAAAAAAGGGCAAAGCATATAATGATCCAACTTCAGTGATTCGAATTATGAGAAATTGCATCTATACAAGGAACACTTTTTACAAGAGTAAAATGGTTTTTGAGTCAAATATGGTAAACTACACTTAGGAAGATGCCTTAGTATCATCACTGCTTTCATTCTCAATAGTTCTTTCATTCTCAATGGTGCTTTGTTCCATATCTGCAGCCTTTCCCAGCAAAATCCCAAGCTGTGTGAAGAAATCACGTGTTATTATTATGTGTTCATAAATTCAAAAAACTGAAAGATCATAAGGAAAACCCACCTTAGCCTTTGGAATCCCACGACCTTCTTTGTCTTCCTTGGAACAAACAGTGGATGTCATGATATCTGCGTCACATACACAACTGAAACTCAGAACAATATCTTTAGGGTTTAGGCAAGCTTTGTAAGGGGACAAGACTTCTCTTACCTTTCTCAATTGCCCAACCGTTACTTTTCAAAATCTCAGAGATGATCACAACAGTTGGAATAGCTGAGATTCAATTTCAATTGAAGTTAGAAAAACAAAAAGTGTGTGATTACTTTCAATTAAAAAAAAAAAAAACCTAATCGCAGAAGTAACAGGCAAAATGCATCCATCAAGAAAGTAAAAACGCAGAAAAAGATTCAAGAATTTATACCCATGCCAAGTGCACAGAGCTCGATGTCATTGTCCTGCTTTATGTACTTCTGCATTGGAAAGAAACACAACAAGATTGAGAAACGAAGCCATTTCATAATCCAATTTCCAGAATCCGCAATTCACATGTTGATAGAAAGTACGAAGAAGAAAGAGAGTGATGATACCTTGGCGAGATTGAGGTAGAAGAAGAAAGGTTTCTTGGTTTTCGAAACCTGAATTCGAATTATCTTCTTGCCTTTCTCTTTGACGGCACTAGTGTCGGCGTTCTTCTTCTGAGGAGCACCCTCCATTATCTCCATTGCCATCAGATTTTGCAGTACGCTACTATCACTGATGAAAACCTTCTTCAACTGTACAGTTTCCGTTGACGGAGACGCTTTTATAGGAGTCCTTGACCAAACCGAAAAGGACACGTGTCTACCTTGGAGGAGTAAAAATAAGTTATACTTACCTAACCATTAATTAAACAAATGTTATAATGTACTAATTATAATTATTATAAAATCTAAAAAAACACTTTGTTATCTATTTTTATTGAATTCTATGTGTCACAAATACTACCACAACATTAACAAAGTTATACGGAAATATGTATAATTTCTAAAATATAGAATACGGAGACACATTTATATATCATTGTTCTCGTCGGTTGACTAACTCTATCCCTGGCATTTGTTCTATCTCTTGTTATTCTGGAACTTAACTGTGTTGAAACAGATGAGGCCTTACTAGTTGATTGCACTTTGACGATCAAGTTAGTAAAGGGTTTACTAGAATTTAAAAAGTATTAAGTTTTAGTCTTAGAAACAACGGACTTTTACATGGGTCTGAAGTCCCTTTTATAACTTACCTCTTGTAACAGTTTTCTCTCACGAAAATCTAATCTCAACTGAAAGCATACTCAACCGGAGAAACATATTTTGTTTAGAGACGCCTTTTCTCAAGGTGCTACAACAAAACGAAATATTGTCTCCAAGTAGTAATAATAACATAATAATCACCTACCAACAGGACATCAACTCATGCGCCAACATCAGGGGAACATTCTGTTTACAAGGGCGTCCTACTCATGGTGCAACGTTAACCACTACGTGTCCTATAACACACGAGCTTAAGTTAAAAGAAAACATTTACTCGACCTAGACTTCACACGCACTAAACGTACCCCTAGATCCACAAATATCCTTTATTAATAGCTTTATATTTACGTATAAAAGGTCGCTTCAATTATACCAAAACAAATTTGCTGACCAAACTAGGTCCAACAACCGAGCTAACTGCCTACTTCATGTACCAAAATCCAACCTCCGAGCACTAAGCCCTGAACGATCTCCAGTACAATTATATAATTATAAATTATATAAATTGATAATAAAGATTTATCTACGTAAATATGTTTCAATTTTTGTAGTAAAAATATGTTTTTCCATATGGTTCAAAAGTATTTGTTTCTTATTTATATAATCATAATAATTTATACAATAAATTTTAATTTTTAAAAAATTAATATATTTTTTCTTCAATCCAATAAATATTTTTGATATAAATAAAGTGTATTACAAGTATCAATTTCCAATATATATGTTGAATACTAACACAGAGCCTCTTAAATTCGATTTGCAAATGACCTATTCAACACAGCTGTTATCCAATAAAAAAAAGTGGATAAGAAGAAATTTACGCGGCATTTGGTTTGGATTTAACCGGAGAAGGGGACTTGAAGCGGCGAACCTACCAAATGTGTTGCAATATTTAATGCAAGTAAATCGACGGCAGATAGGGTGCCACGTGGAGAGTTGGTCTGAGCGAGAGAAACAGGGGAAAAGAGGCTATCCTGTTTTTTGCGTTTCGATTGTTGAAGATGGAAGAGGGCGAACTCGTTGGGTGTGTGCTGTGCAACACCGTTTTCTTCATCATCTAATTCGATTTTTAGGTAAAGAAAAGTTAGAGATAGATTAAGAGAACAGAAAGAGAGAGCGATAAAGAGAGGGATCTTTCATTTTCTCGGGAAAATGGAGGATTCTTTCTTTGACATGGTGGAGTTTCTGAAGAAACCCTCGATAACGGAGACATTCGTCGACATTTTGCTATGCGCCGTTCCGATTTGGTTGGCGGTTATGATCGGCCTGCTCATCGGCTGGTCCTGGCGCCCGCGCTGGACGGGGCTCGTCTTCCTCGGCCTCCGCAGCAAGTTCCGATTTCTCTGGACGGCGCCGCCGGGGTTCGGCGCTCGCCGCCTCTGGTTCGCCTTCACCGCGGTCTCCGCCTTCTCCATATGCCGCACCTACTGGTTCAATTTCAAAGGCAGAGCCAAGGCCAAAGCTCAAGATCCCTCGCCTTCGCAATCTGATATCTCCGACTCCAACGCCACCGACCGCACCAATCGGTAGCTCGATTTCCACCTCTTTACTGTCGCCTGTTTTGCAATTCGCATTGATAACATTGTTGAACTGGTGTTTAATTATTGGCTTTGTAATTTTTCTTAGTACCAGCTGTCAGATTTTATGATTTATTGTGCTGTGTTGGTGGAAGAAGAATTGATCGGTTTATTGTTTACTTGGCTAATTGTTTAATGCACAATCATTAGGTCCGGTGATTGGGCTGAGGAGAGGGGGCAGGACACTGTTACACAAGCTGATTTGGAGCATTTTCTTCTTCTTCTTGAAGGGAAAGATGGAGTGATGGACCGGCAATGTTTTATGGAGAGGTCAACACCAAACATGCAATACAAAGCTTGGCGTCATGATCCTGAGGTAGATTCCGAGGTTCAATTTTCATCTGTCTATACATATCTTGCATCACCATCTATATTTGATGATTATTTCCTTTTGTATTTTCACTTCTACCTTAGAAATAGATCACCGTCTGATGTTGTATCTGGATCTGTTAGCAGACAGGTCCTACAGTTTACCGTAGTAGAACCGTCTTTGAAGATGCCACTCCAGAGTTGGTGAGGGATTTCTTCTGGGACGATGACTTCCGTCCTAAATGGGATCCTATGCTTGCATACTGCAAAGTGTTGGAGGAATGCCCTCGTAATGGGACAATGATTTCTCACTGGATTAAAAAGGTATTTACCCCAAAGATCTTAAAGACTGTTGTATTTTAACTGTGCAATGATACGGTTTTCTGATTCTTCATGTACTCCTTTTGTCTGTAGTTCCCCTTCTTCTGTAGTGATAGAGAATATATTATTGCTCGAAGAATATGGCAGTCTGGAAACACGTACTATTGTGTCACTAAGGTATGGCTCTAACATGGTTCATTATAATTTTATGGCATTTCCTCTTGTTTATACTCCTCTCCCGGTGACTAGGCCACAGACTTCTATCACTGGAAAAGAAAGCCCCACTTATGTGATGACACTAACAGTGAATGTTTCGATTTCTCGCTAGAAACAATTGAGTAATGAATTAGGAAAGGAATAAGTGGAAATTGGTCCCACTCCCTCTCCCCTCACAAATTTTAAACATTTTTTTAACTAAGTTTCACGCATTGAGTTGATAATTTAATTTGAACTAGTTATTTTATTGATGTAGTTATTCAGCATGATAACAGCAGAATGGCCAATCCCAAATTTGTTATGGTGGTTAGCAGGTAGTATGAGGGTTGTGCTATACTGAAGTTTACACATACAACAACAGTAGTTGTATCTTACTATGTGAGATTGGCTACATTATACACACAACATCATTAGGCTCGATTAAAAATCAAAGTTTTAGGGATAATATTCTCCATGGTATCTTACTTCATCTATAGGATTCAAAATATTCTCTCTACTCTGCCCACCAGTGTCCTCAGTACCTTTTCTGTATATGCCTAAACTATCCTAACCAATTTTCTTATGGTCTTTCCCGGATAAGTGCTACATACATCAGTATCTCCTTGTATATAAAGTGTTGATATATCTTCCTGCCAACCTTACCCTTAATATCCATAAAGCGATATCTAATAATACATGCTGATTATTTTATAATATGCATTTATATCCAGGTCATAGATAGAATATCTCGCCAATATAATTAAATAAGAACAAGATAATTAGAGGAAAATCAGGAAGGACAACCCCATCAGTATAGAAACCGAATTGCAACTCTAAAGGGACAAAACTCACTATAAATAAAGAAGTGAAACCATGGAAAAACAAGACATTAATGCTGAATGTTCTAGATTAAGGGATCTCCATATCTCTTGGTTAGAACAATAATCATTTTATAACTGTCCCCACACATCTTTACACGCTAATACTCTTCTCTTTTTATTCTTTTATAGCCCAACATACTGTAGAGTGTGGTTTGTTTGTGGATTGGATTGAATTGATTTTGAAGGAAAAATCTCTCTTCAAACACCTTTGTTTTGTTATTTGATTGTCCGGTTGATTTGATACTTTGATTGTAAAGTTCAATTGAATCCCATCCAATTTATTTTGAGTTAGACTGCATTGGTTTTTGGTTTTTTGAAAGAGTTTAGAAATATTAAAATAAATTATGCAATATTGAGATGCGCAAATTAATCCTACATAAAAAAACACATCTCATGTAGTTCACAACATAGTTCAAATTGTAAGTTAAAGATAATCTCATAATCTCTTAAAAAATAATATATACAATAGGTGACAAAGTCCTAGTAAATACAAGTTCTTAAGTGCATGGATATTATAACTACTGAATATTTTTTATTGAATACACAACAAAGTTTATTTTGGATTTGTTTTCAAAATAGATTCTCACTTTCAATTTAATCCAATGAAAAAAGATGTTTTTTCCTGGCTTTTTTATTTCAATCTGATTACCACAATTTTGTATTGGATTGGTTGATGAACACTCTTAGTAGAGTATAGATGATCGTATGATGATAGAACTTTCCTTTGAGTTTTTTTAAGTACTTTGTGATCTCGAATAACTCTCAAAAGTCTTTCTCCGTTTTAGTTATCCAACTTGTATCCTCTGAATGACATTATTAATTTATCCACCATTTTGTATTATTAATTCAAGATACTTAAATTTAGAAGCTTATGTTATGGTATGACATCTCCCATTTTTATGTCCAAGTTATTTACCTATGTGTCTTGTTAAAATTGCAAAACACACGCCTTGTCTTGCTCCAGTGAAACGGAAACCTTTTTTATTCCAATGTCTATCTCCCAATGCTCAAGTTTTACCTTTCTTCCTTGCTTTTTCAATCAAAATATATTATTTGCAAAAAAAGCCTTTATTTTATGTCCCTAATATGCATTTTTATGACTAGTTAAACAAATAAAGGCTTGAGACCAAGTCTTGATGCAGACTTATTATTATAGGGATGTCTTTAGTCTAGCCACCATGACTTCTCACACTTGTAGTTACTCAATCATACATGTCTTGTGTGGTTGTATAGTCTGGATATAGGCCATGTAAATAACATTTTTTCCCAAAACTTCTCTTAACTCATAATCATATAGTATCTTTACTTTGCTATCTTTCCTAGTATAAATTTGAATTTGTTCAAGCAATTTGAATTTATTGTTTTCCATGTGTCTTTCATTAAATGTGTTGTTAATTACAAAAAAGACGCAAAAATAGATATAGAATATTCGAAGTAACCACAATGATTTTTCCTATTCAATCTCAATGTTGTAGGGGGTATCCCATCCAAGTTTGCCAATACGGGATAAGCCCAGACGTGTGGAGCACTACTTTTCTAGTTGGGTAATCAAACCAGGTAAGAACTGTCAGAACAATTATTATTTGCTCGCTAACCTTAAAACAATTCACTGTTGGTTGTTTAACTACTGATTATGGGAAATCGATGCAGTGGAATCTCGCAAAGGAGATGGTCAGCTGTCTGCATGCGAGGTTACCCTGTTACATTATGAAGACATGGGGATTCCCAAAGATGTTGCCAAGTTGGGAGTTCGCCATGGAATGTGGGGAGCTGTCAAGAAATTGCACTTAGGAATGAGAGCTTACCAGAATGCTAGGAAAACAGAGTCTTCTTTATCAAGATGTGCATTGATGGCAAGTAAAACAACCAAGATTTCTTCTGACAGCAACATCTCAGAGCCTTCGTCTTCCATGGAAGATGGGATGCAAGCCACGTCTAATACCGCACAAAAGGGTCATGGCATTGATTGGAAGTGGGTGGCTCTAGGTGGCACTGTTGCCCTGGTTTTGGGTCTTCATAATGGGGCTGTAGGGAGAGTGTTGTTATTGGGAGCAGGGCACAGAATTGCGCGGAGGTGAGTTGTCCAGGATCTGATCAATGAGAAGAATATCTACTTATCACCATTCAGAATATTCATCATAAATATATTTAGACTTTCATTTATCAGTGTCGAATGCTAATTTTGCTTTATTATCATTATCATCACCATTTTTATTTTATTTCTTCTATTGGTTTCATCGTCTCGCCCTTGCCATTTAGAATGATAAGCTGCAATTTCATGCTATTGTGTTTTTTTATGGAACAAAATCCTGTAAAACTGTGAAGCACAATTGTCCATATTTTCCCAGGATCAAAACAGAATAAGCATAAGGGACATAATAATATAATGTTAAAGATTTTGTCGGATTGAGGCGATTTTAGGTTGTAACAAAAGAAGAAAAAAAATGGTGTCGTGTCGTATCTATTATAAAATCCTAAACTAGAGCTGTTGAGCTCAATAATTCTGTGACTGCACTTCTGAATGGGGGAAAGCATGTCCTATGATATCATGTTCTGTGTTATCCAACATTTCGTCAGGACCTTCGACTAGGGAAACATGATTTTGTCCAATTTTCTTTTTCACAAATGGACAGCTCAAAATTATAAATAATTTAGTAACATGTTGCATGGTAGTTTTCACACATGACAATCTTAGCAAATACTTAATTGATACATAATAGGAGCACTCGCTTCTAGTATATCTTTTTAAATTTGCCTTGGGCATTGATCAACAAATGAAATGCAAAATAGAAACATCTTTTACAACTTATATTGTTGTGTTATGCACTTCATTTTTCAGTAGCACGTTATGTATCCAAAGGAGTCTACCAGAATATAAAAATAGTTTGCATTTTTAAAGGGGAACGGTGAAATTGCGAACTATTTATCATAAATAATGATACGAACATTTATATTTATATTTATATGACACAGACACAAATATATAAATATATATATATATAATTATAATATGATACGGATCTATATATTATATAAA
>Ga0123341_1001350_pt1 | contig 18170 bp, 20 predicted proteins | sample Turbeapinknodule_FD_89959 | JGI IMG/M metagenome (GOLD analysis project Ga0123341, IMG submission 89959) | Root nodule microbial communities of legume samples collected from Mexico - Turtle bean Mexico pink nodule | ecosystem: Host-associated > Plants > Roots > Nodule | place: Mexico: Nepantla...
ATTATATAATCTATTTTTTAATGATTTTTATTTATGTTTGTTCCAAATTTTATTTAAAAAAAAACCCATAATAGTAGTAGTTTCTTTACTCACGTTTAAGTTTGAAAAAATCATTTTATTGTATTTGCTTTTACTTAAATTGCACTGTTAAATACTTCTTAACTTTTGTTGAAGTAAAGGAAATTTAAGAGGTGATAACTTGATATAAGATAGTAGTTTCATTATTCTCATTGTTTGGAAATTTTATTTTATTGCATTTGCTTTTACTTAAATCGTACAGTTACATATTTCTTAATTTTGGCTGATAAATACACAAGATTGTTCGAAGTAAAGAAAATTTACGAGGTGATAACTTGATTTATCCAATTACTAGCAGCATGTTTGGATAATTTTTTTCATAAGAATTTTAAAGAAAAAAAAATAAAGCAAATTTCTCAAATCTGATTTAAGTTTAGACAATTCATTTTGTTGCATTTGCTTTTACTTAAATTGCACGGTTACTTATTTCTTAACTTTCACAAATAAATGCACAAATGAAGTGATGGAAATTTAAGAGATGATAACTTTTTTATCCAATTATACTACGACTATGTTTGGATAATTTTCTTATAAAAATTTATAAGAAAAAAATTAAATTAAATAAATTTCTTCATTTGTTAAAATTAGTTTATATATACAAACTAGTTTATGAAATTTCTTTCATATGATTTATAAAAAAAATATTCTAATACTATTTTTCCCTTTGATTTTTCTCCTCTAGTTTATGAAGAATTTTGTCAAATCCTAAGTCATTTAGAGCTTTGTCAAAATGTTAACACATACTTGTTGGATATAATAACGACAAATACAATATTGGCACTAAGGAATAAAGATTGATGAAAAGAAAATCTAGTATTATAAATCTTCTATGGGACTCTATAATGAATTATGAATTTTTTTTAATTATTAATAATGTAAGATAACATAATGCACAATGAATTAGGTTTTTTTTTATCGACAAGAGAAAATAAATAAATATGAACAACTTCAAGGATAATCTAACCTTTGTACAAAACAATTCTTTTCAAGAGACCTTACAAACTTACCAAAAGCTGTCAACTCAAAATTAGTAGGGGCAACTAAACAAAACACCACAAAATCCACCTACTCAAAACTATCAAAGGCCCTTGATAAAAAAAACAAACAAGTCTACAGATCAAGACACCAATAAAAAAAAAAGAAAAACAAGTAGAAGCAAATTTATATGTTAACTAGGATCAAACCTTTAGTTGAACCAAGGAAAAAATCTCAAAATGGTCAATCAATCCTCTTTTAAAGATGTACTTATTCCTATGCCTCCAAATCTCACCAATAACTGTAATCCAAATACTTTCCCAAGCAACATTTACAAAGCTTGGAACATTGCACAATTTAAAATGCAAGAAATGTGAAATAAAACCATTATAATCAAGTGATGCTACCCCAAGCCAAGCATAACACTAGTTCCAAACTAACCAAGCAATTCTACATTCAAAAAATAGAAACCTTGTTGTCTCCTCTTTCTCCCCACACATACAACAGGAAGTACTACCAACTACAACCCCTCGTCTAACCAAGTTAGCCTTAAAGCAGTAAAAAGAGCTTAAGGCAAAGCCTTGATCTTTCAAAAAAAAGCAAACAAAGATGAATATTCCCTTTCACTATAACCCCTTAAAAATATTATATGTCAAACTAACTGAAAACCTAGAGGACACGTCGTCCTTCCAACCCAACAATCTTCCATACCTGAGATGAGTCGCATGCCTTAAAACACCTGAAGAAGCTGACGTTCCTGAACCTTTTCCCAATCAAATAAACCATTCACCAAACTAGGTCCCACTTCCAAGAATCATTATCCCAATTCCCAAAGATTCTAGATTTGCGTCTTTGCTAGTACTCAAAGAGAACAACCTCAGAAATCTACTCTTCAATTCTTCATTGTCCACCCAAACATCGACCCATAACAAGACGTTCTTTCCGTTTCCCACATCCCACTCAACACATTCCTCAAAGTTCCTTCCCCACTCCTCCATACTCCAAATCCCCTTCAGATCTCTCCACCAGAGAGAATCCTTGTTGTAAATCCTACTCTCTTTTAAGTTTTTCCACCCTCCGTATTTATATTCAGGAATCTCTTTCGACAAACCTCCATTATCTGAGCACAAACGCCAAATCCATTTCCCCAACAAAGCTGTATTTATTAACCTTAAATCCAGGATACCAAGACCGCCAACTTCCCGTGGTTCACAAACCTTTTTCCAAGAAACCAAGCAATTTTCCTCCCTTTCAAACCCTAACCCCACAGAAAATTCCTCTGTAATTTCACAATTTCCTTCAATACCAAAGAAGGAACCTTATACAAAGATACGTAGAACAATGGTATTGATGAAAGAATAGACTTAATCAAACAAATCCTCCCTGCCAACGACAAAAATCTACCTTTCCATCTACCCAGTCTGCTTTTAATTATATCTAACACTCCGACCCAAAACGCGGCTCTCTTATGACACTCTCCCACATGCATCCTCAGGTACTTAAAAGGACTCTTCATCACATCACAATTGAGCATTGCGGAGAAACCACGAATCAAAGACATGTCAACTCCCACCCCACCAATTATACTCTTAGAGAAGTTAACCTTAAGGCCAGAGGCTAACTCAAAACAGTTCAAAATAACCTTAATAGAGAACACACTTTTATAACTAGCTTTGCAAAAGAACAAAGTGTCATCTGCAAATTGAACCATATTAATCTTTACCTTCTTAACCTCGATCTCCAGACTCTCGACCAGATTCAACTCGACAACATTCCTTAAAACACCTGTCAAACCTTCGACTACAATTAGAAACAAGAAAAGTACTAGAGGTTCACCTTGACGAAGACCCTTCTGAGGAATGAATTCCTTAGTTGGAATCCCATTTATTAGCACCGAGACAAACAAAGATTCCAAACACGTTTTAATCCAACTGATCCATTTTTCACAAAACCCCAACCTTTTCCTAGCATGTAAAAGATGAACTCCCAACAAACAGAATCATAAGCCTTCTCATAATCTACTTTGAAAAAAACACAGCTTTTCTTCTTCCTTTTCATCTATTCTAAAGCCTCATTAGCCACCAAAACACTGTCCAATAAGTTGGATTGTCTAGTATCTATAACTTTGCTTATTACCTTTTTCATCCTTAAAGACAAAAGCTTTGAAACAATTTTATATAAAAATCCAACTAACGAAATAGGTCTAAAGTCACACAGTTGTTGGGGATTGTCGACCTTGGGAATCAAGCAAATGAATGACGCATTGGACCCCCTAGGCCATCTACTAAGAGCCGCAAACTCGTTCACAACCGATAAAATATCCTCTTTTAAGAACTCCCAACAAAACTTAATAAAATCAAAGTCAAAACCATCAAGACTAGGACTCTTTGAGCTATCACAACTTCAAACGGTTGACTTAACTTCCTCCTCAGAGAACAATCCTACCAGCATATTGTTGTCCTCACCATTGATTGAATTGAAGTTGACATTATCCAATCTCATAAGAACCCCTTCAGATTTGACAAACCTAGATTTGAAAAAATCACTAACCTTGTCTTTAACCACCTCCTTATTATTCCACCATTGGCCGCTCACAAAAACTCCATTTACCCTGTTCCTAACCCTCCTCCATTTTACAACATAATGGAAAAATTTAGTGTTGAGATTACCCTGCTTAAACCACTTATGATGCGCTTTATGTTGCATTACAACTACTTGTTTGAAAAAATTCCTATTTTGTTCTACCACCAGAAACCTCCTCTCCTCCCAACCTTGCTCGTCTAGCTCACTTTCGTCGTCTTATTCATCCAACTCTTGAATTTTCTTGTGCAAATCTTCCCCCACCTTATTGACATTCCAAATGTATCACTGTTCCAAATCTTTAAATCTGCCTTTAACTTTTTCAGTTTTTCTTTGAAGACAAAAATCTCCCCACCCTGTATCTCGTAACTTAGTCATTTATTCTGCACAAAATCTTTAAACTTGTCATCACTTTGCCAAACATCCAGACATCTGAACGACTTTGACCCCTAATCCACACTCGAATCCTTAAGAATTATAGCACAATGATCAGAGACAAGCCTCTTGTTGACAAATTTCTTACTATCTGGCCAAATATCCAACCACTCTCTGGACACTAACACCCTATCAATTCTACTCTTCACAAACCTATTCAGTTTATACCAGGTAAATTTTCTACCCACCATCGGAATGTCCACCAATTGTGATTTCTCAATAAAGTTATTAAAACATCTTATTTATCTGCTATAATTTGAATTTGAACATGAGCTTATTCTCTCCTCCTGACTACGAATAGAATTAAAATCCCGTACCACACCCTACTTTACCTTCTTCTGATCTCGCTAATTTCTTCCCAGATTAACTTATTTTCCTTCAAAGAACTGGAGCTATAAATATTCACAATAGTAACTTCAACCCCAACACCAACCTTTCACTCCTCTTCAATAACTAAAAAATTATATTGAAAGAAGGTAAAGTTGAAAGTTGTTTCTCTTCCACAAAGTAATAACCCCTTCTACATTATTAAAAGTGTTGTTTTCAACCCAATCAATATTGTTACACCCCCAAAGGAGGAAACAACTTTCCTTGCTAACCTCAAAACATTTTGTCTCTTGTAAACAAATCATATCTGCCTTCTCTTTGTTTATTAATTCTCTTATTATTTTCTTTTAATGCTCCCAACTAACCCCCTAATGTTCAAACTAACAAACTTCATCATCAAAAAACATTATTCTCTATCTTATTAAACCTCCTCTTGCTATTGTCCCTGTTCTCCAAAAAATTCTAGTTGACTAATAACAATATCATTCTCACCATTAAAGTTAAAGCCTAATTACTTACCAATTTTCCAGCTTCTAACATCTTTCGCATTGTCATTTTTCAGCCAAAACAGCCTATTACAATTTTCCACAACACTATTAGAGATACAGTTGTTTACATTATTAGACTTCTGAATAACTCTTTTTTCTTCGCAACATAAAAGCACATACTTCTCTCCCAAATACCTAAATCTTATAAAATTAAAACCACCTAATATGAAGTTTTCCTTGATTAACTGCACATTAAAATATTTGATGAGTCTACCAACAAAACAACCCTTCAACCACAATGTAGACTCCACCTTGGTCCTAACAAGAACTGCTTTGTCTTCCGTAATTTATCGGACAGAACCCCCTCATCCATTCTTAACCGCCTGAGCATATGAATGATTGACCGGTTTCCAAGCCTTCCTGACAAGATCAGACCTCCGAACAGATTTCCCATCTACCTTAGGAGCCTCACTTCAATTGTACTTGGGTCTATTAACCCTCAATTTCAGTACCAATCCAAATTAAATCCAGTTTTCTCTCAATACGTTTACGTCCTTCAATCCTTGAAACCTAACGAACCCGAAATGTTGCTTTCTTGAGTCTATCCTTTCAGGAATAAAAACATCTAAGACCCTTTCCCACCTCTTAAACACTCTCCACAAATCTTTTTCCTCAAACTCGTTTGAAAAAATAGTGAAGAAAAATGACACACTCTTCGTACCTCCGATATAACTATGTATATTTTACACCATGAATTAGGATAAACTTTTGTTTTTTCTTCTTCACATTTTCACTAAAAAAAAAATATGCAATCATATTTTCCCCATATGAGCAATTTCTTTTCATGTTAAACTAAGTTAGAGAACCTTCTCTTCTTTTTATCTTTTTTTCTCTCCATCGAAGATTCATCACCCATAAGAAATTGTGTTGTACCGGTATGGGCGAGGCCAACCCATGGTCTCCCTGCCCGAGACCAGGTCAACTTGACCCAAACCAAAGGAAAGTCGGCCGAGACCTGAGAGACTTGGCTGAGATGACGAGGCCGACGGCCTACCTGGCCGAGAACTTAGAAGGCCTAGCCGAGACGGCCAAGACCATAAGAACTTGGCCGAAGGCCGACACACATCAGGTTAACTTGGCCGACGGCAGACCCCTGCCACCGTTAACGCTCAAACCAAGATCAGTAAAGCTAATCCATCATTAAGAATTAGGTAATGCAACCCTAAGCGGTATCCACCTCAATAAACGGGCCCAACAAGGTAGGCCCATTAGTATAATATAAATAACACGCATCCCAAGGAGTAAGGTATGTCATTTATTACTGTTCACCTACCTGAGAGCTAACCACCCGCTTTACTGACTTGAGCATCGGAGTGCCTTCGCAGGTACCCCCACCATCCGGTGTTCATCCGAGGCCGAGTGCCGAAGGAGAAGCAGGAGGACGACAAGAATCCCAGCTCACCACCCAGTCACCTAACCGACCGAAGGAAGGAGAAGAAGACTTCAATAGTTCTCTAGGTCCCATCTCCCTAGTAGGAACAATTGGCGCCCACCGCGAGAGAAACTAGCTGAAGGAAAAAAGTAAATGGTCTCAACAAGAAGCATGGAAAGAATGACTGAAGCCGACCAAACAATGTTGTTGTTGTCTCTCCAGAGGGAGATGGCAGAGATGAGAAGAAAAGCTGAGGAGGCTGCCCAGAAAAACGAGCTAGAGCTACAAGTTCTCCGAAGGGAGAACGAGGAAATGAAGGAGAAGTTGGGGGAGGGAGGACCCTCTGTCATATCGACAAACATCGTCGGCAAGTCCTACACCTCTCCCCCCAACCCAGATGTGGCTAAGGGGACGAGAGGCCAACCCCCTCCCCGGGAAGCCGAGATGGGCGACGAGTCGTGCCTGATGAGGTCCACCCGGACAACCCTGACGGCCGACCCGAACCGCCGACACTCCTTTACCAACACCATCATCGAATTCCCACTGCCTGAGAAGTGGAAGGATTTCAACCGAGACCCATATGACGGGTCGACCGACCCGGACGAGCATATGGACGCCTACACCACCCACATGAGTCTATACACCTCGGACGACGTTGTGTTGTGCCGAGTGTTTCCCACATCCCTGAAAGGAGCAACCCTTAGTTTGTTCACCAAGCTCTCACCCAACTCCATCGATAGCTTTGCCATGCTCGTAGCAAAGTTTGAAACTCAGTTTGCGACAAGCCGGCCACACCACCTAACCTCCATTGCCCTGGTAGGCATCCGCTAGGAGAAGGGAGAGTCGCTGAGAGCCTTTGTGGATAGGTTCAGTAAAGTGGCAATCAGCATCCGAAATCTGAGCCCGGACGTTGCCATGCACCACATGCTGACGGCCCTGCGTTCGGGGCCCTTTGTCGACAACCTATGCATGCAGCCGGCCGACAGCCTGGACGAGTTGAGAAAGAAAGCTGCTAAGTACATGCAGCTGGAAGAGCTAAGAGAATTCCGCAACGAGGCCCGTGCCGAGGCCGGTGGGGAGAGAAACAAGGAAGAAAAGAACCGCCAGGTGCGACCGAATCAAAAAAATGACCGACGCCGGGACAACCGAGACCGGCCAATCCGATTCTCAAGGTACACGCCCCTGACGATCGAGAGGGGGAGGATTCTGGACGAGGCCCTCAACGCCGAGTTGATCCCTCCTCCAAGGAAGGTGGCCAGCCCAAATAATGTTGATCTAAGGAAGTAGTGTCGGTACCACCAAAACACCGGACACTCAACCAAGGAGTGTCAGGCCCTTAAGGATAAGATCGAGGAACTTATCCATGTTGGACATCTTCGCCCTTTCGTCAGGAATAGCCGAGACCCACCCCGCCAAGCGGATCCACCTAGGCGGACGAGGTCACCTCAACGCGGCCAAAATGACCAAGAAAACAAAGGCGACCAACAACCCACGAGGGACGACCCCCCAAGGGAGGCCGATAGAAGACGTAACCGAGAGGTTATTAAGACTATAGTTGGCGGCTTCGTCGGGGGAGGAAGTCCGAACAACGCCCGGAAGAAGCATCTCTGGGCGGTACATCAGGTAAATGCTGTGCCGACCGAGGATGCCACCCATCACGTTCACAGACGAAGACTTTAAGGGCGTAGACTACCGCCAGCAGGACAATCCGATGGTGATAGCGATCGATATAGACCGATTCACCATACGAAAGACCCTTGTAGACCAAGGAAGTTCGGTAGACATCCTCTACTGGAAAAATTTCAAGGCCATGAGGATAGCCGAGGCCGAGATGATGCCATACGATGACCACGTGGTAGGATTCTCGGGCGAGAGGATGGGTATCAAGGGTTACATCGAGTTGTACACCACCTTTGGTTGGGGAAGAACACCAGGACCATTAAAATCTGATACCTGGTCATCGACGCCAACACCTCCTACAACATCCTCCTTGGGTGACCATCCATCAACCGACTAATGGCCATAGTATCAACCCTTCACCTCGCAATGAAATTCCCTTCGAGGACAGGGGACATTCTCACGGTCCACGTAGACCAGAAAGAAGCACGAGAGTGCTACACCGAGAGCCTCCAGGTAGAGCCTTTAAGGGCCGACGACACCTCTCCCCTCAGGATGAGAAAATCCTCCTGAAAGGACCGCTCCCCCAGGAAGGACCGACCGAGGAAGATCAAGCCAGCCGTGCCGTTGGTAGACCTCGATCCCCGGGCGACCGAAGATAGGCTAGAGGCGAGAGAGGAGCTGAGGAGAGTCCCCCTCCTCGACAAAGAACACAACACGACTGTAGGAACAGCCTTGGCCGCGGTCGAGGCCGAGATCATGCACGCCGCGCTGAAAAAGAATATCGACATGTTCGCATGGACGCCGGGCGACATGTTGGGGGTGAGCCCGGATGTCATCACCCATCGATTATCACTATTCAAGGAAGTCCGCCCGATCTCCCAAAAGAAGAGGGACTTAGGCGACGAAAAGCGACTCGCGACGAAGGAGGAAGCCAACAAGCTCCTGTTGGCCGGGTTCATAAGGGAGGCCCGATACACGACATGGTTGGCCAACGTCGTCATGGTCACCAAACCAAACGGTAATTGGAGGATGTGCGTCGACTACAGAAACATCAACAACGCATGTCTAAAGGACACCTACTCTCTCCCGAACATTGACCGACTGGTGGACGGGACGGCCGACCACAAAATTATGAGCTTTCTGGACGCTTACTCTGGCTATAACCAGATAAGCATGCACCCAAGGGACAAAGAGAAAACAGCCTTCATGACGGCCGAGGCCAACTACTATTATGAGGTCATGTCGTTCGGCCTCAAGAACGCAGGGCTGACCTATCAACGCCTCATGGACAAAATCTTCAAAGGCCTAATCGGCCGGGCGGTAGAAGTGTACGTGGACGACATAGTCGTGAAATCCGACAAATTCGATCAACATCTGAAGGACCTGGACGAGGTCTTCAGGGCTATAAGAGGAGTCAACATGAAGCTCAACCCCGAAAAATGTAGTTTCGGGGAAGGAAGTTCCTAGGCTTCATGCTCACCCACCGGGGGATAGAGGCCAACCCCGACAAATGTCATGGCATACTCAACTTGAGAAGTCCGAATAGCTCCTAGGGCGACTGACCGCCCTCTCCCGGTTCGTCCCCCGCCTGGCCGAGAGGACGAGGCCGATGGTCCAACTGCTCCAAAAGGGCAAAAAATTTGTCTGGGACGACCAATGTGAGGAAATCTTCGAATAATTCAAGGAATTCCTCACATCCCCGGCCGTCATCCAGAAGCCGAGACCCGACCACCCGATCCTTGTATATCTGGCAGTCTTGGAAGAAGGAGTCAGTGCTGCCCTGGTACAGGAGACCGAGGGCGAGGAACGACCGGTGTACTTCGTCAGCCGAACCCTCCACTCGGCCGAGACCAGGTACCAGATGATAGAGAAGGTGGCCCTCGCCCTAATCCTCACAGCAAGACGGATGCGCACCTACTTCCAAAATAACTCCATAGTTGTAAGAACCGACTACCCTATTTTTAAATTTTAATCTAATTCGGACCTTGCAGGGAGGATGATAGGATGGTCAGTCGAACTCTCCGAGTTCGACATACGCTACGAACCAAGAGCCACCATCAAGTCTCAGTGCCTAGCCGACTTCTCAGCCGAGCTGACACCACTACCCACCCTCTCAGGCGGGTGGACGCTCTATGTGGACGACTCCTCAAATAAAATAGCCTGTGGAGCGGGAGTCGTTCTGGAGGGGTCAGGCAACCTTTTCCTGGAACAAGCCCTCCAATTCGGATTTCGGGCGACCAATAACCAGGCCGAGTACGAGGCCTTGCTCGTTGGGCTGAACCTAGCATACAACATGGGAGCACGCGAAGTCACATGCAAAAGCGACTCCAGGTGATGGTCGGCCAAGTCAATGGAGAGTTCGAAGTTAAAGAACCTCTGCTGCAGCGATACTACCACGCGGCCAAAAACAGCATCGCTCGCTTCAGCAAAGTACCCTTGGAACACATACTGAGGGAGGACAACAAAAGGGCCGACATCCTGTCCAAACTGTCGGTCACTAAGAAGAAGAGCCACCAGAGGTCAGTCATACAAATATGGCTTAGACACCATAGTGTGACTGAGGCTGAGGCCGAGTGCCTGACCATAGAAGAGGTCGAGGCCGACAATTGGATGACACCCGTCATCCAGTACCTAACGTTCGGCACATGCAAGGCCGACCACGAAAAGGCCATGAAGCAGCAATGCGCCCGGTACACCATGATCAACGAAGATTTGTACCGGAGAGGTTACTCGACCCCCCTGCTAAAATGCATAACCAACAAACGGGCCGAGTACAATCTGACCGAGATCCACGAGGGATCTGCGGAAATCACGCCGGGGCGTGGACGATGGTCGCCAAGGTTCTAAGGGCCGGCTACTATTAGCCAACCATCCAGGGCGACTGTGCCGAAAACGTAAAGAAATGCTCCAAGTGTCAAGAGTTTGGCCCCCTCCACCATACAAGACCGGAAGAGTTACACAACATCATCTCCCCATGGCCGTTCACCATTTGGGGGATGGACATTATCGGTCCTTTCTCCCCTGGGAAAGGGCAGACCAAGTTCCTCCTGGTGGGAGTCGACTACTTCACCAAATGGATCGAGACCGAACCCCTCGCTTCCATCTCGGCAAAAAATGTGCAAAACTTCGTATGGAGGAGCATTGTCTGCCGATTCGGCGTCCCGCACACGATAATAACAGACAACGATCGACAGTTCATTGACCGAGGCCTACAGTCCTTCTACGACGACTTGGGCATCAAGTCCATCACGACCTCGGTAGAACACCCTCAAACCAATGGACAGGCCGAGGCCACTAGCAAGGTCATACTCAACGAGCTGAAAAAACGGTTGGATAAGGCAAAAGGCCGATGGACCGAGGAGTTGATCGAGGTACTCTAGGCGTACAGGTGCACCCCCCAGATTACCATGCAGGAGACATCCTACAGCTTGACATACGGGACCGAGGCCATGATCCCGGTGGAGGTGGCCGAGCCCACCATACGACGACAGATGTTCGACCTCAACCTAAACGAGGAAAGCGTAGCGGTCAACCTCGACTTGAGAAGTGAGTTTCGTGACAAAAGCAGGATCTAGGAGGCCGCCTGCAAAATCCAGGCATCCAGACGGTACAACACAAAGGTCCGGTCAATGAGTTTTCATAAGGGCGACTTCGTCTGGAGAATGCGTAGCGGCGTCAGAAAAAATGAAGGGAAATTCTCATCCAACTGGGAAGGGCCTTTCCGAGTCCGAGAAGTCGCACTCGGGGGAGCTTATCATTTAGAATGGCTTTCAGGAAAAATTGTATCGAGGACGTGGAATGTCACGCACCTCAAATTCTACTACAGCTAAAATCAATAAAGGCACGCACTCTTTCCTCACCCGACAAAGGAGGTTTTAACGAGGTGTTTTCATCAAAATACTGACAAAGTTCCTCTACAACTTCTCGGTTCGGCATCCCCTGCCGAAACCGACCACCCAAACTTGCTCGATTAACATCGCAAGTATTGGCCGACCGCCAAACCAAACTTGCTCGACTAACATCGCAAGTATTGGCCGACCGCCCACCAAACTTGCTCGACTAACATCACAAGTATTGGCCGACCGCCCACCAAACTTGCTCGACTAACATCGCAAGTATTGGCCGACCGCCCACCAAACTTGCTCGACTAACATCGCATGTATTGGCCGACCGCCCACCAAACTTGCTCGACCAACATCGCAAGTATTGGCCGACCGCCCACCAAACTTGCTCAACCAACATCGCAAGTATTGGTCGACCGCCCACCAAACTTGATCAACCAACATCGCAAGTATTGGTCGACCGCCCACCAAACTTGATCGACCAACATCGCAAGTATTGGCCGACCGCCCACTAAACCGACAACCAAGCTTGCTCGATTTAACAATCGCAAATTATGGTCGAACGCCCAAATTATATTTGCTCGATTTAACAATCGCAAATTACAGTCGAACGCCCATGTTTTACTTATTCGATTAACATCACAATACTAACGGCCGATCGCCCATGTTTAATCAATTTACTTGTTCAAGTCAACGATCGCAATTTACGGCCGATCGCCCATGTTTTATGTGTTCGATTAACATCACAACAATAATGGTCGATTGCCCGATTTAGCTAGACACCGACTCGCTAACTTGTAAAATTGTACAAAACCATGTAAAAAAGAGGACGATATATATTAAAACATTGAAAGGGGCGATACATAAAAAATGCAAGATAAAAAGGCCACGCCCCGGCCTCGGAGGATGTTAAAAGAAGGAAAAGGCCACAACCCGGCCAAAGGTAAACCTAATCCTGAATTTCAACGCATTCACCCTCCTCGGCCTCGACCTCTCTACCCTGAACCTCGGCCTCCCCCCCGGGTCCCGGTCGGTTCAGCCTCTTGAGCAATTAAGGCCGCCGCTTCAGCACTCGGCATTAGCCGACCCTGGTAGACCTCACATTAAAGGTCAAACTCACCAGTGGGCGGCGACCCGCCATATAGCACATGCGCTTGACGCACAACTCGTTCAAAACATTGCTTCAGCAGCTCCAAGCTGCAGCGACCCTTGCGCTCAGCTGCCTTCTGACGATGTTTGTCGAGCACGTCAACAGCACTCGGTCGCTCGTTCACCATGGTTTCTGCAAGAATAAACAAATTAAAACAAGTTAGAAAAAATCGACCGACCGACCGACTAAATACGAAGTAAAAAACCCATACCCCGGATGGACGCCCAGCGCCCAGGCTTAGCATAGGCCCCGATCAGCATCCGACATGGAAGCCTCTTCGGGAGGGCATCAAAGAGCGAAAAAACTTCCAGCTCATCGGCACCCTCTGTCGGCCTCGGCCATTCTTTGAAGCCACAAGGCTTGCGAGTCCAGTAGAGAGGGAACCTCGACCCACCAGACTCATCAAAATCCTCCGGCCGAATGATGACCTTGACGAACCGTTCCTTAAACCTCTTATAGGAACCGACAAAAAGGTCGAACAACACGCTACCTGACCGCCCGACCAACGAATGCCATGAAGCCTTTTTAGCGGGGTAAAAGGCATAGTAAGAAAGAAAACAAGAGGGGGAAGGATGAAGACGCATCACATCACACAACAGGCGGAAGGCCTGAAGGAACATCCAGGTGTTTGGGTGAACCTGGGTGGCAGCCACGTTGAGCGCCCGAAGGACGCCCATCGTAAACGTGTCGAAAGGCAAAGACACGTGAAGGTCAGAAAAGAAGCAAGTGTACATATAAAAGAAAGGGGGACCGACATCCGGTCGCCCCATGCACACCCTTTTGGTTGGCCCGCAAGGCACAACATCGAAGTAGTGAGAGTGGCCTCCCAGCTTTAAGGTCGGGTGCTTAAGAAAGAACTCAGCCACGCAATCCTCAGTGTTATAGCTGGATGACTTCTCAATCTCATTGGAGTCTACCCAGCTAAAGTCCATAAGGGGAATGGCCGAGGGAGGAGAGTCTGATCGGTCAGTCGTAACCGTCGGGTCATCCTCTCTCATAACTTCTACCTGGGTCGACCCCTCGGCCAACCCAACTGACTGGGAGTCGGGGGTAGAATAAGAAGAAGAAGAGGAAGAAGACTGTCCGATAGGAGAAATCGGACGACCGAGAGGACATAGAGGGTGGGCGGAAGGAGAGGACGTTCGACCAGATGAAGAGGACGTAGGCCGAGACCGGCTCGACATAACTAACCTTTTTCTAGGAAAGGAAGTGTAGGCGAGAGATCACTCGGCTATCAGAGCTAAGGGCGAGAGATCACTCGGCTATCAGTTCGCTCAAACAAAGAAAATGCAAGGGTTCGACACTATGGTGGACCCCTATTTATAGGGCCCATGGGCCTCGGAATTCGAAACGTCAAACTAATCTCAACCGTTAGATCTCTTAGATCTAACGGTCCACGAGCTTTCCCGCCCAAAAAACCCCTCATCAATGCTCATCACATCGCGCCGTCTGAGGTCGTATCATGCCGCCTAGTCACGTCACACCTCGAGAAATGAAACGACCGCACGTTCAAGGGAGGCCGACCGATACCCATCATCAAAAACTCATCGGACACATCCAAAATATTTTCCCTCGAGCCTGGGGGGCAAGTGTACCGGTATGGGCGAGACCGACCCATGGTCTCCCTGCCCGAGACCAGGTCAACCTGACCAAAACCAAAGGAAAGTCGGCCGAGACCTGAGAGACTTGGCCAAGATGACGAGGCCGACGACCTACCTGGCCGAGACCTTAAAAGGCCTAGCTGAGACGGCCAAGACCATAAGAAATTGGTCGAAGGCCGACACACATCAGGTTAACTTGGCCGACGGCCGACCCCTGCCACCGTTAACGCTCAAACCAAGATCAGTAAAGCTAATCCATCATTAGGATTTAGGTAATGCAACCCTAAGCGGTATCCACCTCAATAAACGGGCCCAACAAGGTAGGCCCATTAGATAATATAAATAGCACGCATCACAAGGAGTAAGGTATGTCATTTATTAATGTTCACCTACCTTAGAGTTGACCACCCGTTTTACTAACTTGAGCGTCGGAGTGCCTTCGCAGGTACCCCCACCATCCGGTGTTCACCCGAGGCCGAGTGCCGAAGGAGAAGCAGGAGGACGACAAGAATCCCAGCTCACCACCCAGTCACCTGACCGACCGAAGGAAGGAGAAGAAGACTTCAATAATTCTCTAGGTCCCATGTTCCTACTATGTAAATTTACACCCCGTCACAATCCAATTCATTTTACCTAAATATATCTTGTGATGACTTTCATGTGTTTTGATAATAGTAGAAAATGCTTTCAAAGTATATTGTTTCTTTGCGGAAAAAATTATTTTCTTTTTTAACCATTTTTTATTTTCAAATGTTTAGAGTTTGGAAAAATGGAACGGGTCAAGGTTGTCTTTGTAAATTAAATATTTATGTTGGGTCACAACGGAGTTCGTGATTTTTGTGACCCACTTATCTAAATGGACAAGGTTCCAAGAATTACTATATATTATAGACATATTCATGCATATAATTTTGTTTATCTATTGAAAATAAATTTTATATATTCATTCATTTGAGATTTATACTTAAATTTTTAAGGTAAAGAAATTATAACTAGATCTCTGATATAATTTTTTTTGCAACTTTTTTAATTGAACCTTCACGGTTAATAAAACAAGTATTAGTTTTCTAGCGAGACATTTCAAAGTGTCGTAAACTAACTTTATTAGACTTAATTATAAAAACTATCGAAAGCCAAAGACTAAAAATATATATGAACAATTTTTATTATAGTTTTATTATTTTAATAACTTTCTGTGAGATAACTCTATTCCATACTTTGTTTGAATTATTCTTCTCCTAGCTAGAATAGGTGGCTTTTAAAAAATAAATCCATTAAGTTGCTTTCCAATTTTAGTCACATTTTTTAAGGATTATTGCTCACGTCATCATTCTAGACCCTTTTCAAGATATATCAAAATATATAATTGAATAAAAAAAGAAGTTGATTAGATGTATTATAATCATCCACTAAACTATAATGTAAAATATTTATGCTCCAATTAAGCCCCCGTTATTTGATTGGTCATAATTGGAATGGTGCCCAAATTTTAATATTAGTTTCTTGATGGCTTTACTAATCATTCATATTTGAACCCTAACTTGTAATTAAAATATATGTTATTTGTTTATCTTGTGGCAAGCACTTCCCCCCTTCTATGCCACCACTAAGCAATTATTTTAGTTAGTCTCACGTTTCTTCTAAATACTAATCCAACAACACATGACATATGTATCCTTAAAAAATGGAAAAGAAAATGAAGTTTGGAAATAAAATGTTCTTCTGAATACAGAATACAAACGAGAATCTTTATCTACACACAAAATAATTCAAACGAGATGTAAGACAAAACCAAGTGGCGTGCATCGTTAAGTATAATTTTATAGTTTATTTCATACTTCTCGATATAATATTAATAGTTCTGGATATTATTGCAGAATAAAGCCATTAAATATATTTGTAGACCAATTATATTACCTAGGCTATGCTTTAGAGATGATCATCGTGAATATTGTTTTTAATTTAATTATACATATATATACATGAGGCTAATTGATATATTAACGTAATCTTCTTAATTTTTTCCTAGTTGATAGATTAATGTAACCCTTTTAAATTTTCTTTCTAATTTTAACTTATCATATGCTATAAGTATAGTTATTTTATTATGTTTTTTTAATTATAATTTTTTAGTAACCATCTTTAAAAGTGTGGTATCAAGATGATTGTCGTTAAAAAAACAATAATGATATAAAAAGATTATTATCGAAAAAATGCAAAAAAAAATTAGAATTGATTTTGATTTAGAAATATTTAACTTTTTACGAGAATTATAGCTTAATCATTGTTGAAATTGAAAAAACAAAATTGATATAAATCATCATTAAAAATTTAATAATCATCTAAAAAAGATAAAATTAATTTAATTTGAAATGACAAAATTTCAACTATGATTTTAGGTGAACTATCGTTTAAATTTCTATGAAATCTATTTTCTTTTCTTTTCACTAGTTATTTCTCCTATGTAATTTTAAAGTTCTTTATAATTTGATGTAGCGTCACCATTCATTGTCTTCGTTATGTTATCACTATTGTGCATCTACGAGAAAAATAACGATTATGTTGTTATTTATGTTATTGTCGTTACCATTCTCATGTTGGGTTATCATGTTATCATTATTGTACGTTCGTGGAAAGAATAGAAGAACAATTGTGTCTTTACAAGAAGAAGGAGAACAATTATCTTTGCAAGAAGAAAAAGAAATGAATGTCTTTTACAAGAAGAAGAATAAGAACAATAAAGTTGTCATTGTTGCGCTTCACGAGAAGGAGTATTTTGCTAACTTATCGTTATATCTTCTTTTATTATGTCAACAAAATGACAACAATTCTTCTCATCATCCTCATAGTTATATGTTAATAAAATAATAATAGTTAAAATTTGTCATCATATTATTTAATTTTTAATAAATAAAGATTTAATAAATATCATTATAAATTTTTGCTGTTGCTAAAAATATTTTTTTAGTGATTCTTATTGATCAATTATGTTAAAAATAAAAAAAAAATATTGAATGATAATAATAATATATCACTAATATTAATCATGAAATTTTATGTGATGATAATGTAATAAAAAAATATTTTAATTGTAATACTAAAGAGAACAAAAATGAGGTTTATGATTGTATTAGTAGTCTCACCTAAAAAATAGTATTTAGTATGATGTAACCAAAAAAAATATTCCTATTAGTATACACAAGTTGAATTGACAACTTCAGTCTTAGTTCGGATTCAACCTATATGGAGAATATGATTCGATAATGCAATCTAGAATAGTTTTTTCTCTCGTGTTTAATAAATAAATAACGTACTCTTCTTGATCACAGTTTTTAATCAATTTAAATATAATAATAGGTTAGAATAAAATATAATGAAGTGCATGTACTTTTAGTTTTCTAACGTTATTAAATATTTAAATAAGCTAATTACTTTGGAGTTTTCTAATACTTGTGTGTACTTTTAAGATTTGGAGAGATATGGAAGACTAATGTTTTAAAATTAGTTTGTTCATCCAATATACTTATCTCTTTTTCTTAATCTTACATTTTTTAGAAATTACATACAAATAACCTTAATCAGTACATGTATATACACATATTATATATATATATATATATATATATATATATATGTATATTC
>Ga0123341_1001351_pt1 | contig 18164 bp, 9 predicted proteins | sample Turbeapinknodule_FD_89959 | JGI IMG/M metagenome (GOLD analysis project Ga0123341, IMG submission 89959) | Root nodule microbial communities of legume samples collected from Mexico - Turtle bean Mexico pink nodule | ecosystem: Host-associated > Plants > Roots > Nodule | place: Mexico: Nepantla...
TCTCTTTCCCATCTCAATCAATAATAAAAGAAACCCAAGAAACAACCTTTTACATAAAAACTAAACAGAATACATACATACCAAGGGTTCAAGACACCAATCAGAGAATGAGAAATTAGCTGATATCATGCTACTTGTTATCGGGCTTTTATCGAACCTCCAATGCACGAGTTGGTAACATGACACTCACACCAATTTTATTTGGTTTAATTAAATTTAAAATTTATTTTTTAATAAAATAAAATAAAAATTACAAGCATTCAGCTTCAACCCTGGCCTATGGACTGTACAAATTTTGGAGACTTGTCTTTGAGGAAAAGAAAATACTCAATTGGGAAAGAAGAGATAATGGATGTGTTGGATTTGTATCAGATTTTTTTTTTTCACACATCAAATTTTCTATTTTCTTTCTATATTTTGAAACATAAATACCCTATCATCATTTGAGAAATGGAAAATAGTTTCATAAATTAAATTGATTTAAATTATTTGAAACACAAAATTTGTAAACATCTTCCAAAATTACATTCTTAAATTCAAAACAAACATAACCTATACAAATACAATCCAAAACTACAAACAAAAGACTTATATCCTTTTTATATACATCTTTCAAAATATTTGGATTGAGTATGTCTAATCACATAGTAATATCTCACTTTTTTAATCTACAAGCAAATCTCAAATTTCAAAATCAATATAAATTTCAAACTCTTCAATTCAACAATAACCACACTTATACACAAATTAATAAATAAATTACAGCATAACATAATTTGCCTTACTTTAGAGTTATTTATAGTCAAAGTAATTAAAACAAAGTGAAACCAAAATCTTAAAAACTTACTGAAACATAACTTATCAATAAGACTTCACTTACTTGTTAAACTAGTTAACAAAATCATTTTTTATAACCTGACCAAATCAACAAAGAATTTAAACACTAAAAAAATTAATAGATTTTTAGAATGAAAATAAACTTACTTTAAATCAAAATATGTTTGGACAGAAATAATTCAAAATAAGTTATCTATTACACAATAAGATCTAATTTGAGAAACGTGAAAATTGAAATAAAACAAAATATGAGATAATGACAAGTGAAACAGATAGTTAGAAGAATGCGGGAGAAAAAAAAATTAAAAATAAAAACAAAGATAAAAAAGAAAGAAAGAAAAGAAAATGAGTCAGGGATTCACTGTCTTGGATAAATTATCTCTCATTAACTTTTTCTAATATTTTTATAGCATAAATTTAAGACAATATAGAGTTGTGATAAAAAAATACAATAAAATTATTTTAGTAAGTATAATAATATTTTTCATATAACTTATCTATTTCTTTTCACTCCTCCATAAAAGTGAAAACAAATTCCTTACTTTTTTCATTTTTTTTCTTCAATGTAAACAATACCTTTTTTCTATATACTTTTCTTTATTTATATTTAATATTTAATTTTTTTCCTTTCTTTTCATTTATAAAGTTATAATCCAAATGATAATATTGGCAGATTATTATGTTGTCTTCCTAATTGATGACAGATATAAAGATGTTGGACCAAGTTATTAGTTCTGCACTTGTGAAGATGATCAAATATATGGATACAAGTTGCCCATAAGAAGCATGAAGGTAAATATATTTGCTAATTTATTTATTGAATTATATATATACACATAATTTACATTAATTTTATAGGAAAATCATATCCTATATTATGTGATATTATGTTTGCTTTCTGTAAAAATATATTTGATGTATTTTGTTTGAGATAAGTGAAGATTTCATGGTTGTTCAAGATTTATAAAAAAACGACTCTTAAACAATTTTTTTTAATATTGTACAATTAAAATAGTATAATTTTTCAAATTTGATGAATAAAGAGGAATCACTTTGTGTGTGAAGAACTAATAGAATTATACTTAACTTTTGAAATCAAAATGTTGTTACTTGTTTAAGGTCATAAATAACTCTATAAAACTTATAGATGAAATGATTGTTGTACGAAACCTTACCACTATTCGATTGACTCTTTCATTTCTTCTAAGTATTGTAAAAAAAAAAACATTATTATTATATGTTTCGTGTTCGTATTCAATGTAGTGTGTTACTTTATACATTAATTTTGATGAACAACTAATATATAAATTGAAATTTACTTTTAATAAAAATATTATTTTTATTTAAACTTTACTTGTATAATTGTAAAATTTTGTACTTAAAACAACCAAATAAATGATAAAAAATTAAAAAAAGTATGTTAATAAATATTAAAAAATGTAGAAAAAGTAGGTCAATAAATATTTAAAAAAATATTGTAAAAAATGCTATTTTTCTTATGTTCTAAGTCTCCAAATCCGCTCCATTTAATTATTTGTTTGAATATAATAGAAACAAGATAACCATCTTTATAATTTTCTGTCAAAACTACAAGATTTTCAAGTTTGGAGTAATTCCAAATTTTTTCATTTGATTTTTTGTAAATTAGAACTTAGAATTCGAGTTGGTGTTATATGGTAAATATCTCCATACTATATATATATTGATTACAATAGAGGCATTATATGTGTTGAATTGATTTTGAAAAATGTGAGAACAAGACCTTTAATAACGGTCTGAGCCTTACACTTGTCACTCTCCTTATAAGAGAATATAATATAGTTCTCATTGAAATCAACATTGGTGGACCTATAAGTACCATCAAGATGATGATGATGATGATGAAGACCACTGTTGTGAGCTTTGGGACCGCCATGCATGATTAAATTGCGACTACACTACCCAACTTACCAACTCATCCACCTCATAATAAAACATTTTCCTCTCTTTTTTAACCTAATTCTTCCTTAATATCAATATAGTTTCACATTAGAAGTTAAAGAAAAAAAATAGTTTATATATTTTTTTTTATTTTTCAACTCATCAGATAGCTCATCATAAAATATTTATCTATTGAGATGAAGAATAATTTATATATTTTTTCCACCTGACGGAGTAGAGCATATCACAACTGATTTTTTTTTTTATTATTGAAATTGAAAATTTTAAAGTTATATTAAACAAATTACAATCATAAATTGGTGTTTTGAACGTGCTCTTGTCAAAATCCCAGAATCACTCGATGTTATGATATTTTTCTGATATCTTCTCTTCCCCAGTTAGCTCCTCCCCGTCACCACGTGACACTTCAGTCAAACTTGGAGATGCCACCAGCAGCAGGTTCATGTCAGCCAAGGTTTCAGATTCAGTAATAAAAAAATAATAATAACATTTTCTCATAGATATCGTCCATTAATGCACAAACAGGGTTTACCAACACACTTTTAACATAATCCATCTTATAGTTTTTTTAGAAAGTGATAAATAGGACCATATATTTAGTCACACACAACTTAACTTTACAATTTCTTTTAATATTTCCTAAACAAGTTATTTTAATATTTTTTTTTTTACTAATAGTAAGTTTTTCTTTTATATTCTTAAGCTGATATTTTAATTTGACATATACACAGATGAGTATTAAAACACATTATGATAAATAATGAAGATAGTTTAAGGAATAACTTCCATCCATATAAATCGATAAGACGTATATAGTGAAATTTGTTGATTTTATGACTTTTTTTACTAGATTACCTTTTTTTTTCTTTCAAAAGGAAACAAATTATTACTAATTTATATGAAGTATAACAGTAATTGTATCTCAAATTTTAATCTATATCTCCTAGTAATGACTGGTTTCTGATATCACTTTCTCTGTATTAAATCTTGTATACTTAATATAAATATTAATATAATATACAGATCACAATAATGAATTATTAGAAATTATAAAATTAACAAAATAAGTTAAATAGTGTATTATAAAATGAATATAAGATAATGTTTACTGTATGCAGAGAACTATTAACTATATGCCTCTTAATATATTAATTATTTTTAACATTGTTTATTACCGACTTCAATTTATTAAAATGGTAAAATATTATTATTACAAAGTGAATTTTAAACCTAACTCAACAATTCCATAAAACTGGCTCATGAAGTTGAGGTTTCCGACTCGGTTCATGAAGTTGAGGTTTCCGACTCATGAGGTTGAGATTTGCACTCACTTATATACAATGAAAGTTTCTAATCTACTCGATGGAATTCCAACAATTATCACTCTTATATTTTATAACTTATAATAAATTAATATGCATCAAGTAACTGGTCTGAAACTACCTTAGTTTTTACAAATCTTCGGGTTAATATTTTTTTAACATTTTCAATGGAAGCATGGGAGGATGAGGACGATGATGGAGCCGTTGGAGGTGGAGGGGCGCGGGTTCTGCAATAAAAGAATAGCGCGCCATCATCTTAACTTAACCCTTTCAACAAATCCAATCACCACTTTACTAATACTAATGCTCCTCAATGGTTTCAACTTACAAGGAAAACTAGCCGTTACTCACTGTTTCTTGCAAACAAACACCATCTCTGAACTTAGCATTCATTCTCTCTCTCTCTCTCACGCTCTCAACCCCCGCGGCACCTACACTTCTTTATGTCGTCACGTGATCCTTCTCTCTCTTTCTCTCTCTCCTCACTACAAAAACCATCCTTCAACTGTTCCTCTCTATCTCCACATCACTTCCAACACACTCTCTTTCACTTCCACTCATTCAAAAACATCTCTTTTTCGTTATGGTAGTGGAGAAAACCAACCTTAACTCTTGTCAGTTTTCACAACATGAAGACCATGTTTCTGACAAGAAGAAAGAAAGATGGAAGAAGACTCCTTCGTGTTGTTTTTTGTTTCTCTTCTGGGTGTGGACTCTGCTTCTCTCCACATGTTTCAAACCAGTTTTGTGTGAAGATGAGGGCTGGGATGGAGTGGTTGTGACAGCATCAAACTTGTTAGCACTTGAAGCGTTCAAGCAGGAGTTGGTTGATCCTGAAGGCTTCTTGCGGAGCTGGAATGACAGTGGCTATGGAGCTTGTTCCGGAGGTTGGGTTGGTATCAAGTGTGCTAAGGGAGAGGTTATTGTGATCCAGCTTCCGTGGAAGGGATTGAAGGGGCGTATCACTGATAAAATTGGCCAGCTTCAAGGTCTTAGGAAGCTCAGTCTTCATGATAATCAAATTGGTGGTTCAATCCCTTCCACTTTTGGACTTCTTCCTAACCTTAGAGGTGTTCAGTTATTCAACAATAGGCTAACAGGTTCCATCCCTTCTTCCTTAGGTTACTGCCCTTTGCTTCAGTCTCTTGACCTCAGCAACAACTTCCTCACAGGACCAATCCCTTATAGTCTTGCCAATTCCACCAAACTTTATTGGCTTAACTTGAGTTTTAACTCCTTCTCTGGTCCCTTACCAGCTAGCCTAACTCACTCATTTTCCCTCACATTCCTTTCTCTTCAACATAATAATCTATCTGGTCCCCTTCCTAACTCTTGGGGTGGTGGGAGTTCCAAGAATGATGAGTTCTTTAGGCTTCGAAATTTGATCCTAGATCATAACTTTTTCACTGGAAACATTCCTTCTTCTTTGGGTGGCTTAAGAGAACTGAATGAAATTTCCCTTAGTAATAATAGGTTTAGTGGAGCTATACCGAATGAAATAGGAACTCTTTCTCGGCTTAAGACACTAGACATTTCAAATAATGCCTTGAATGGGAGCTTGCCCGCTACCCTCTCTAATTTATCCTCGCTTACACTTCTGAATGTTGAGAACAACCTCATTGAAAATCAAATCCCTGGAACTTTAGGGAGTTTGCACAATCTTTCTGTTCTAATTTTGAGTAGAAACCAATTTACAGGGCATATTCCTTCAAGTATTGCAAGCATTTCCACTCTTCGGCAGCTTGATTTTTCACTGAATAATCTCAGTGGAGAAATTCCAGTCTCCTTTAACAGTCAACGTAGTCTTGATCTCTTCAATGTTTCTTACAACAGCCTCTCAGGTTCTGTTCCCCTTCTACTTGCCAGGAAATTCAACTCCAGCTCATTTGTGGGAAATATTCAACTATGTGGATACAGCCCCTCAACACCATGTCCTTCACAAGCTCCATCAGAAGGAGTCATTGCTCCACCTCATGAAATGTCAAAACACCACCATCATAGGAAGCTAAGTACGAAAGACATTATTCTCATTGTAGCAGGAGTTCTTCTCATAGTCCTCATCGTACTTTGTTGCGTCCTTCTCTTCTGTCTGATCAGAAAGAGATCAACATCAAAGACCGAGAAGGGCAGAGGTGCAGGGAGAACTGGCACAATGAGGACAGAAAAAGGAATCCCTCCTGTTGCTGCTGGTGATATTGAAGCAGGTGGGGAGGCTGGAGGGAAACTAGTACATTTTGATGGACCGATAGCTTTTACAGCTGACGATTTATTGTGTGCAACAGCTGAGATAATGGGAAAGAGCACCTATGGAACTGTGTATAAGGCTATATTGGAGGATGGAAGTCAAGTTGCAGTAAAGAGATTGAGGGAAAAGATTGCTAAAGGTCCGAGAGAATTTGAATCAGAAGTCAGTGTTCTAGGAAAAATTAGACACCCCAATGTTTTGGCTCTGAGGGCGTATTACTTGGGACCCAAAGGGGAGAAGCTTCTGGTTTTTGATTACATGCCTAAAGGAAGTGTTGCTTCTTTCCTACACGGTAAGTTTGGTATTTCAAATAGGGGAAAACTACATTTTTTGTGTGTTTTTCTCTTATTATGATCATATTTTTTTCATTGATATAGCTTACAATAAGTCAAACATTTGCAGGTAGTGGAACTGAAACATCCATTGATTGGCAAACAAGGATGAAAATAGCACAGGACATGGCTCGTGGATTGTTGTACCTCCATTCCCAGGAGAACATTATACATGGAAACCTCACATCCAGCAATGTATTGCTTGACGAGAATACAAATGCTAAAATAGCAGATTTTGGTCTTTCTAGGCTGATGACAGCTGCTGCTAACACCAACGTGATAGCTACTGCAGGAGCATTGGGATACAGGGCACCAGAACTCTCAAAGCTGAAGAAAGCCAACTCCAAATCCGATATCTATAGTCTAGGTGTGATCTTGTTAGAACTCCTAACGAGGAAGTCACCTGGGGTGTCTATGAATGGAGTAGATTTACCTCAGTGGGTTGCCTCTATTGTGAAAGAGGAGTGGACAAATGAGGTTTTTGATGCAGACTTAATGAGAGATGCTTCAACAGTTGGCGATGAGTTGCTAAATACATTGAAGCTCGCTTTGCACTGTGTTGATCCTTCTCCATCAGCACGACCAGAAGTTCATCAAGTGCTGCAGCAGCTGGAAGAGATTAGAGCAGAGAGATCAGTGACTGCAAGTCCTGGGGATGATTCCATAATATAGGACAAATTTTGCATTCATTTTTTTTTGCCTTCTATATTAAATGTTCTACAATTCTTTCATTCTTATATTGATTTTGGCCGTTTGAAAATGGTGGAGTTTGCACGTACTACATACTACAATAAGGTGGCTTCCCTCTGCCCCAAGTTGTGTGTAATTATGTTTCCTCCCAAGGCACGTAATAGAGAGCATCATTGTTTCTTCTGGAAGATTCTCTCAGCTGCTATTTTCTATCCCCTGCCCATAAATGCGTTATATAGAAACGTAACTGCTGTCTTTTTCGAATATTTCAATGTTTATTTCTTATATACACAGCGACATGTTTTAAAACTATAGTAAGTGATTGGAGATACAACTTAGAACATCTCCAATAATTACGACTTTAAAAGCACATCTTTTGTTTGTTTCTTGTCCCATTTTAAGACATTTAATCGTAGTCATAATTTAATTCACTATTATATTTTATAAGGAGCTAATGTTTTTACATTTTTAAGCACCTTTGAGTTAAACAATTCTTCGTCACAATATATATGATAGGAAGGAAAATAAATCGTCTACTGCTCAGTACCGAATTATATTTTTGAATTATAAATTTTGTAATATATATTTTTGTTTTATATTTTGGATTCTACATTTTTACAATACAATTTTTTGTATACAAAATTTATAATATAAAATAAAAAATGCATTCTAGAAACATATTACAATCTATTACCCTAATAAAAGAATACATTTCAAATATGAAAATGCATACCAAAATATGTAACCTATAATGCCTTAATACATTTTAGATTGTTCATCTGAAATGTATTTTCAATTCTAAAAAAATATACCATATTATACAATCTAAAATGTATTAATATATTTCAAAATGTAAATTCTAAAAAATATTTTTCAGAACTAAAAATACATATAATCCTAAATGTATTTCTAAGATTTTTTTTTTCATTTTACCCGTGAGCTGAAAATTTAAAAACATGAGATGAGGAATGCCACAAGTTTTTCAAGTGTATAAAGATTTTTTAAAGTATTTTTTCATTTCATTTTTTAAATAAACTTTTTACTTTAAAAACTGATCTATGAGACTCTTGGTGACATTTTAGTCCTATGGACTTTTTTTATGTGGACTTTTTGTTCATAGGGACATTTTTTTTGCCCCCGATCCATGTAGACTAGGGTCAAACCTTGTGGGTTAAACCCAGTTGATAGGTCAAACAATGGCACTATAAATGAGGAATACTTTTAGCAAAAACAAAATAAAAATATGAGAGCCTTATAGTACCAACCAAATTCACTTACAAACACTTCTAAAGATGCCATCGATAATACGAAGATAAAAGAATATACAGTGATAAGAGACAAATCATGAGACTATGTTTTAAAATATTTTTTTCTAAAAACATAATTACTGTTTTATAAAATTAAATTACTTATAAACCCATGAGTCAATCTAATCAGTCTAACCTAATTAAGCTCAATTAAACGACAAGCTAAATAGATCGAAAAAAAATATTCGACTCAATTTATATAATAATTTATTTGGCCCGATCCAGATTGTATTATGGATTGTTTAAGATTATTTTCTTATCTAATTTGTTTTGTTTTTTTGTAGGATTATATTGTTAAAGCGTTAAAATTCGTCCAAACAAATTTTAGTTTTTTATTATAACTAATGTTTAGTAACCAGATTTGAATTTAACTTGTAGTAGTTAAGATTTTTGTTTAGCTTAATTGACTTGGCTATTGGTATATATAAATTAGAAAGGTGTTGAGTTGAGTCTATATGGCAAAGCTGGGTGAAGGCCTAGTTCACTTTGCAACCCTTTGTGGTACCAATTAATTAGGCAACCTTTTGGTCCATTGTGGTACCAAAACTTTGTAAACCATTATAGTGACTTTCGACCATTGTGAAGACTATCACTGAAACCCACTATGGAAACTCAAATGGCTCACCAAAAGTTTCTACACCATTATAGCGACACACCACCTCCTCTATTCACCCTCTAAGTGAACACTATCACTCAAACCTATCTACCTATCATACCTTCATCAACGTTTTTTTTATCGACAAAAAACTAAAAATAAATGTAATCTACTTAAGGAATGATTCAACCCTTATATACCGTACAAACTAGAAACAATCTAACATACAAGGTTACCACAAGAGCTAGTTCCCCTCGAAGATCTAACCAAACTAAACCTTGTATAAGGTTCTAGGCTCCAATCTGAGAAGGAGAAGCCCATAAAAGAGAGTTTTTGATGTGATCAAAGACCAAACCTTTAACTGTGTCAAAGAGAAAATTTCATAATGATCAATCACTCCACTTTTAAAAATGTAATTATTCTTATGTCTCTAGATCTCGCTTATCAATACAATCCAGATATTTTTCATGATGAAATTGACAGAGATAGACATGTCAAGTAAAGTAAACTGCATTCTTAACTACGCATAACAAAGATTCAAAACTAGTTAAATCAGTCTAGATCTAAAAATGTTATAAAAAAATTAATTAAACTGCTTATAATTGAGCCTAGTGTTTAAGAAGGTCCCACTTTGGAAGAGAAGAATATGATGGGTGAAAATGTGGTGTAGGTTCCCAGATAATCAACAAATTTGGTACCCATTTTATAAGTAACCATGAAAAAGAAGACAGAAATTATGCATAACACGAGGCATATATTTACAATTTGGACGTGGGTACGATTATCGCAAAGGACAGAAGGTGTAGTTCCTATTTTTGCCTTTCTTAATGTGACGAGTCAGTAACAAACTCTACCAACTTGTATAATGAAGTATCATGATTTGTTGTTCACCTATCAAATCTCAATTTGGTCTCTCCATCTCTTTATCTTCAAAAGTCTACGAATCACCCTCATCTTTTCTTCTCTCACTCTAACGGTTTGTCGCACAACCAACCAAAAACTAAAAGATTTCTATACCTGTTCCCATCATTCATCAATCAACCCATTTTATGCCATTTTTCACACAACATTCAGATTATACATCATTCCTTGCAATTTAAGATTTATATATTTTATATTACATGATGCCATAGGAACACTAAATATCAACCAGTCCAACTTTCTCCCCTTTCCACCACCCTTTACTCTACAACATCCTCACACACTCACCACCCTCCACACACACACTACCTCAATTTCCTTCTTTTCTTTAATTAAAAAAAATTGTTACATAGTGGGTTTTAAACCTAACTCAACCTCATAAAACCAGCTCAATGATGTGAGGTTTGCACCCACTTATATACTATGAACGACTCTAATCTTTAGTCGATGTGAGATCTTCAACAAAAAATTAATAAATAAATGTTACATATTTTAGAAATATATTAACATTTTTTTTATCAACAACAAAAATATTTACATAAGAATCATTTCAGAAATAATAAAACTCTTATAAACAAATTCAGAGCTATCAAATAACACAAAACCTTTCAAACTACTAGAGATCAAACTTCACCAAACTAACATTGACACAAACAAACAAAATCAAGAATAGACAAATGAAAGAGTCAATACACAAAATACTTTAACCTTATTACATCAAACATGTTATTAGTTATGCATATTTTTTTTTTAAAAAAACATCTTTAAAAAAAACCGTTGTCTACACTTTCATTCTTGTAACTTTACCAACTCTCATCCATATCAAATATAAACAATTAGCTTGTAATGTGTACACTATTTCAAAAGCCATCTTCTCTGTATATTTATAACATGTAACTAGAATCAATTCTATAGTTTAATTATGTATATAACAATTTAAAACCAATTTTATCACCCCGAACCATTATGAACCTATACAATATATATGCAGAAACATGGTGAGAAATCATGGTCTTTTTCTGATATTATTTTTTTGACAAAACAATTCTTATAATTTTAGCACTCAAATGTATGTCAAAAATACTTATTTTGTATCCCTTATATATGAAATAAAGTTGATTGACAGTTTAAGATATTAAGCTTTTATATTCTTCAGAAAATTAATGTATTAAAGTATTGTAAGTGTTGTTATCCATATGCATGGTATGAAGAATTATTTGAGGGAGTGAAACCACAAACAGATGATCAACTGTAACAAACCAAATTCTCCTGCGAATTGTCAAACATTTGAAAAACTGTGAGCTATGAGATTAGTTGAAGATGTGACAGTATACGGCAATGTTCCTCAAAAATAAAAACGATGTGTACATTCTTTTTGAGTATGACATTCTTGTGCGTGTTATTCTTGGCAGATCATGTTGGGTGACTGCTCACCTAATTTATCAATTAAGGCTTCAGATACATTTTTCATAATTATTTCTAACTAAGTTCTTGTTAGAAGAGGCACTCAAATCACTTTGGTTAGTTATATATACTTCTTTTATTTTATATCAATCAAAACTAATACCCTAAAAGATATAAAAATTGGTGAATAACAAGATATGATTTAAAATAAAGAAATAAGTGTAATTTATAAGCTAAGTTATTTTTCAAACTATTTATTATAAATATAGAAAAAAATAAGTTTAATTTAATAAAATATTAAGTAATGCTTTTATTCCCTACTTTTCTTATAGGTACACCATCATTAATATTACCAGGGGAAAGATCAAATCATAATATATCTAAGTAGATTTTAAATTTTAGAAATAATATGTGTTTAACTAAAAACATATATTTAATAATGTGTTTTGATGTTAATATAATTTCATTAATATGTTGTTAAATATTTTAAAATTGATAATTTTATTTATGTACATTTAAAAGTGTTTAAAATATAATAGTCAGGTGCTTTATCCCACAATCGCATAATAATGATAATAATAATAATAATAATAATGATAATGATAATAAAAATACTAATAATAATAATGTAAATTTGGATATGTAATTGAGTATTTGTTACTTAACTAATTTCTTGAGCAATAAAATATAATTCTCCACAAATCGCAAGCATTCTTTAGATGAAAAGAAAGTGCACTTTAGGCAGTTTACACTAAACTATATGTAGTTGTTATCTGCAGGTAATTTGCAAGAATTTGATCGATCAACAGAGCAAAGAAAAAAAAGTAAAAATGCTTTTTGTTTTGGCCTTTTTGAAAGGTTATACTTTTACGAAGAATGGAATGGATGGATGGTAAAAGGGAGAAATTATTATATATAGTTTAAGATCACTATAGTCTTTACCAATTAGTGAGTCTTATTAATTTTTTTTATAGATTACAAATTTTGATTCTTTATAATGAAAGTTGATTGAGATTATGAGAATGTAACATAATCTAATCATATGTAATAATTATAATTATTTAGTAAAATGGAGTTTGTTAAAATTCCTGTTTTTGTAATAAGTCAAATATATATTACAAAATTGGCAACTTGAATTCATAGCAGGAGTTGTGTATAGGCAATTAGATGATAGTGAGACATTTTTTAAAACAGTTTTATGGGTTTTGCTTAGAGAAAGTTGCAGTTAACCCATCTTATTTGGGAACAAAGATCTGGACATAATTATGTTTCAGAAAACCTCTAACTTGTGAAGTAAGCATAATTAATGAAGTAGCGGGTGCAACAACTCCTATAGGTTTGAACCAAGTTTAGTTTCCCTTTGGATTCTGATCTCCACCAAGTTAACCTAATTAATCATTTCAACTTTATCTCTTTCTCTCCCCTCTAATCCACCCTATAAAACCACCTCCTTCACTCTTAGCTTACACCATTCATATTCACTCTAAAGAGCTCTCCAAACATGGAACCTGCCAACACCATTCTCCACTCCATCTTCTTAGCCATTTTCCTTCTCTTCACTTCACCATTCATGTCTTCAGCATATGCCAAAATTCACGCGCATGAGTTTCTTGTATGTGTGCTCTCTTACTTTCTTTTTACTACTTTCTCGTAAGATATATATAATAATTGGCTTGCTGGTTGTCATGGATTAGGTTGAAGCAACTCCAGTGAAGAGGCTGTGCAAAACACACAATGCCATCACTGTGAATGGCCAATTCCCCGGCCCAACCTTGGAAATCAACAATGGAGACACTTTAGTCGTCAAAGTCACCAACAAAGCTCGTTACAATGTCACAATTCATTGGTATCATATCATGCTACCACTTCTTAATATATTTATTCTCTCGTTTCTCTTTCTGGCAAGGAACATGCATTATCGAGAGTGGTTTTTGTTGGTGGTTGTGTTTTCAGGCACGGTGTTAGGCAAATGAGAACAGGATGGGCAGATGGACCAGAATTTGTGACTCAGTGCCCCATTCGTCCTGGAGGAAGTTACACCTACCGTTTTACTGTTCAAGGACAAGAAGGCACACTTTGGTGGCACGCTCATAGCTCATGGCTGAGAGCCACCGTTTATGGTGCTTTAATCATTCGCCCTAGGGAAGGAGAACTCTACCCTTTCCCCAAGCCAAACCACGAGACACCCATTCTTCTTGGTAATCAATTCTCCCTTTTAAATTTACAGAGATTGTGGTGTTTTTTTGCTGTTGTTTTGCTTTGGAGCAAAGATTGAAGGGTGAAAGTGATGATGGTGATCAGGGGAATGGTGGGACGCAAACCCTATTGATGTGGTGAGGGAGGCTAGAAGAACTGGAGGAGCTCCTAACGTGTCTGATGCTTACACCATCAATGGTCAACCTGGTGATCTTTACAAGTGCTCTACCAAAGGTTCTATTCACTTCTTAATGTTTGATTACATTCAACATGTCACATGTCTTGTCTTGTTTAATAATTTCACTTTTCAAAAGATTTAACAGTTAAAACAGGAACCAAAAGATAAGCCTTTTAAGACAATGACGTATGATATGAAATTATTAAAGATGTCTATTATTTAAGAACCAAGTCAACAATATGGTTCTTTTGGTACAACCTCTACTTGATGCCCTTTTTACTTTTTGTTCTCGTTCAACGACAAAGTGTCTCCCCCAACCAAAAACAAAGAGACAAGATTTTTAAATTAAAATGGTTCAAAATCTGTAATTTATCAACCAAAAGTTAAAAGATAATATGACTTTTTTTTTTATATTTTACTCAAAATCAAATACAATGCATTACGTTGTTTTATTCTTGGATTTTAGGAATATGACTTTTTTTTCCCTCTTATATGACTGGAAATACAGATACTAGCATTGTTCCAATTCATGGTGGAGAAACAAACCTTCTACGTGTCATCAATGCTGCACTCAATCAGCCTCTCTTCTTTACCGTCGCAAACCACAAACTTACGGTGGTTGGCGCCGATGCCTCCTACCTCAAACCCTTCACCACCAAAGTCCTCATGTTGGGACCCGGCCAAACCACCGATGTCCTCATTACCGGCGACCAACCACCATCTCGCTACTACATGGCGGCGCGTGCATACCAATCTGCTCAAAACGCTGCGTTTGACAACACCACCACCACCGCAATATTGGAATACAAATCACTTCACCATGGTAACCATTCTAAACATCATCATTCTAAAGGTGTGAAGAACAAAACGAAACCCATAATGCCTCCACTCCCTGCTTACAACGACACAAACACCGTCACTGCTTTCAGCAGAAGCTTCAGAAGCCCCAGAAAAGTCGAGGTCCCTGCTGAAATCGATCAAAGCCTTTTCTTCACTGTGGGCTTAGGACTCAACAAGTGCCCCAAAAACTTCAAAGCAAATAGGTGTCAGGTATTGCACTATTAACCTAATTCACTTATCAATGCCATAAAACAAAAACAGTTTTTCTTGAAATCTGTAAAACTAACTTTTCTTATAATTTTGTAAGGTGCTTCTAATCGCTTATCTTTAGAAACTTATATGTATTACATAAGAGTTTATGTATAAAAAATTTTCAACTACATGTAACATCTTTTACTTCCTGATAAAAATAAATATCTATTATATTAAAAGGATAATTTTTTAAAATGTTTTATTTTTTTTATCATCTAGAAACAATATATACATAAGAATCATTTTAGAAGTGATCATATTTATATTAAAAACTGAGACGACCTTACAACACTAATCCTGTTAAAAATCACAACCGGAAACAAATTAAAGTGAAACAAGATAAATCAGAAGAAAGGATATCAATCAGAATTAGATAATATAAGTAGTGAAAAATTTAGAAGTTATCCAAGACCAAACCTTCAATTGAACTAAAGAAAAGATCTCGGAATAGTCTAATACTCCACCTTTAAATAAAATTATATTTTTATAACTTCAAATTTCATTAACTACGGCAATCCAAATACTTTCAACCCTAAATTGATATTAGATAACCTCTAAACTAAAATAATAGAGTAAAAACAAAGGGATGAGCAACAAAATGCCTAACCACTCTTAAAAGGACAAGATGTTAAACATGAACATAACTGAAATGTAAACATGGTATTAATTTTTGTAGCACTTTCTATGGCAGGGACCCAATGGGACGAGGTTCACTGCAAGCATGAACAACGTGTCTTTCGTGCTCCCCAACAACGTTTCTATCTTGCAGGCTCACTACCACAGAACCCCGGGAGTGTTCACCACCGATTTTCCGGGGAAGCCGCCGGTGAAGTTCGACTACACCGGCAACATGAGCCGTTCGTTGTGGCAACCTATTCCTGGGACTAAGGCTCACAAGTTGAAGTTCGGGTCAAGGGTTGAGATTGTGTTGCAGGATACTAGCATTGTTACTCCTGAGAACCACCCTATCCATCTTCATGGCTATGATTTCTACATTGTTGCAGAGGGGTTCGGCAACTTCGACCCCAAGAAAGATAGGGCCAAATTCAACCTTGTTGATCCTCCATTGAGGAACACAGTGGCTGTGCCTGTAAATGGATGGGCAGTTATTCGATTTGTTGCTGATAATCCAGGTACATAAACTCGACAAAATAGCATATTTATAGTACTAACAATCAAAACATGATTTTTATAGTTTGAATTATGCAAGAAGATGAAGAAAAAAGAGGAATGAATTGTAATAATGTGTGTATTTATTATAATTGTAGGTGCGTGGCTTATGCACTGTCACTTGGACGTCCACATAGGGTGGGGTTTGGCGACGGTGCTGTTAGTGGAGAACGGTGTTGGGAAATTGCAATCCATAGAGCCTCCTCCACTGGATCTGCCTCTTTGTTAGGATCATTTTCAAAATAATCATCTGTTAAAGAACCGAGTGATACCAGTTTTTGTTACTTTCAAAGTTTGGATAATGTTTCCCTGCATTTGGGGAGGCTTTTTTGTTTTGTTTTCATTACTTTGTTTTGCTTTTGTCGAACGTTCTTTTGGGTTGGAACTTAGAGGGAGAGATGGTGGTGATGCGGTTTCAACGCAAATATAGCATCTGAATAGTCACAGGCCCCACTAGTCAATACTTCATGTTACAACCAGATTGCTAGTTTTGAAGATAATATAAGCTCTGGAATTTTTTTTGTTACAACTCTTTGCCTTTTGCTCTTTATCGAAACTACTCAGTTTAAAAAAGCTACCCATCTGTTGAAATTTTAATGACTAAACTCATAAATGCTCACATCAACTAACACAGTATAGTGTATCAGTCATTAAAAGCTCTCATCAATGTCAACATACACTCTCGGATAAAAACATATACTCTCGCATAAAGGTGTTGATTCTCCACAATAAAAACATAAATTTCACACTTTAATAAATTAATATTTTATTTTTTATTTTAAAAATATTATTATATATAGTGTCAAAAGTATGTTATTTAATGTTACAGTGTCAACAAAAATTTTTCTCTTTTAATTCTCTTTCATGTTCTAACACTTTTAACAACGGAAAATGATGGATTGACAATTATTAAAGTTATATACAAATGCAATAAATTTAAATATAAACATATATAATAAAAGGTAAATTTATAACTAAATGATATAAAAATGTAAATTATCAATATATCATTATCCTTTAATAACGTGCCTAAACTAGTATATAGAGTGTAACAAGAAAGACGGTCATCCTTTTTATTTTTCTCTTTAGTTATTTTTTGGCAAATTATCAATTAACACTCACTTTTTTTTCACAATACCTTTTAATAATAAAAAAATATGTTTAAATAATAAATATTAATAAAATTTTAAAATAAAATAATAATATGTATGATTATTAAATGATGGTAATACATATAATATTTGTGAACCTATCCTGGTTCCTCGTTTTTATGTGACCTCGGGCTGACAAGGGTCCATCAGGTGTTGATTTTGCTTTGGGCCTTTAGCCCGTTTTGTTACAAATATGAAGCTGTGTTTTCTAAGTGTTGAAACAAGAAACTAGGAATGAAATTATATAGGTTGTGTTGCCAAACATTCTTCATTTTGATGTTTAATATGATGGTTGGAGTGTTATGGATCTTCCTAAGGTCAAAAGGAATATATAATGGCAAGCAGTTCACTGTACATCACAAACATTACAATCCAATCTGGTGCACAGTAATAATGTATAACAAGGAGTTATTAAGCCTTAAAAAATTGTTAAAAGGAATTTTTTTAAAAGAAAAACTACATATCATAATTTTAAGTTTAATATGAAATGAATAAACATTCATATCCCTAAAATAAATTCATTTACATCACATTTTTTCTTGTTATGAAAAATAATAACATTTTAGCACCAATTTATTGAATTGGGGTAAATTTTTTAAAAATTACGAATTTTTAAGTAAGTTATAACCATTTTAATACAAGGAGTCGTTATTTCAATAATTACCATGTCTTTTTTAAGAAGTCATCATTTTAATGACTATTTTTTTATATTTTTTGAGTAAATTAATTATTAATAAATATATATATTATTAGTTAAAACTTATTTTTTTATATATATTTTAA
>Ga0123341_1001352_pt1 | contig 18164 bp, 12 predicted proteins | sample Turbeapinknodule_FD_89959 | JGI IMG/M metagenome (GOLD analysis project Ga0123341, IMG submission 89959) | Root nodule microbial communities of legume samples collected from Mexico - Turtle bean Mexico pink nodule | ecosystem: Host-associated > Plants > Roots > Nodule | place: Mexico: Nepantla...
AAGAAACCCTATCAAGGAGTGACTAACACTTACACCTTTACAAACCAGAATAAAGGAAAGATAACACCTGAAAAGAAGATGCAAGAACTCAAAACCAGTAGTTCAATTTGCTGCAGAACTGCATCAGCACCTTCACCAAGATCAAGGTTTTCCTAGAACAAGCACACTTGAAAAATCCCTTTGGAAAACCTTGCAAAAAACTTTTCAATCCTTCTTCTCACATAGAAAGTGTTTAATCTCTGTCAAAAACGTAATTGTTCAGCATCTTTTCATGTGAGAGAGGCTTTTCTTTTTATAGAAAACATTTTCTAACTTCTTTTAAAAAAAAACAGTTGAAAAGCTGTTATGAAAATAACAGATTCAGTTTTAAACTAAACAGATTTATTTTATGAAAACTGCTAACTCAGCTAACTGAAATAACTGTCTGAGTTGTGTCTTTGTGCAGTATCCTGATTTTTGGAGAAAACTCTAAAAAGCTTTTGGGAAAACTTTTAACCACTTCAAGTGCTTATTCTAGGCTTGGTTAGGCATCTAGAATAGATCATGTAGCAAAAGGCAACCTTACACATACACAAACCTAAATACAAGATCATCTAAACCTATTACACACTTCAAATCAAACTAGATATTTTCTACATCAAACACACACTAAAACTAGGTAGAGAGGAAGCTTCATCCATCTTCAAGAGTCTTCTCTTTCTTTTAGATGTAGAAGCTCGTTGTCTATCTCCTTGATAAGAAAGGATAAGGTTGCCTTCTTCTTGGACCACTCATTTGCCTCCGAATGTAGTTGATCGATCTCAGTTACATCAAATTGAAGGTGATTCAATTCTTGTTGGAGCTTTTGGACTTGTTTTTCTTCTTTTTTTCGGCCATTGGAGACTCTTTCATCTTTAAACTAACCGAACATGCTAACATTATAACCTTATTCAGGAAATCTTAGAGACCTTTATATAGCATGGTCAAACTCTACCTCTCCAACATATGCACATCTCCCTCCAACAGATTGCACGACAAGTTATGGGCAGTGAAGTTAAATTGGGGATTATAGAAACTTCCCTTCTCTTCGGTGGATTGGAATTAGGGATTCCAATTTTTTCCAACTAATATTTCCACCTCCGACCCTTGACCATCTGATTTGGAGTTAGCAAAAGGAGTTGCTTCGACATCGTCGGAATTAATGGCAATATTGTTAGGCCAAACGCCAATAGCGACACCTTCGACATTTTTCAATGCCTTCATTTCTTTAAATCGATGAGCCATCTTTTTTGCTGTATATCCATTTTATTGTTTGCATACAAGAACAATTATTCAATAAAAAAATACATAAACAAATACAAAACACAAGTTAGGGGAGGACATACTAATATAAAATTTTAGATTCATGGCTCGGTATTTGAACTTCAAGAGCATAACCATGTCAAAAATGGTTTGTATTTTTTTCTAGTTTCTCACAAGCGTCATGTTTAGTAATGTCTAACTCTTCCAACTGTTGAGTAGCCTAAACATGAGGGTTTTGGATCCAATATAGTGGAAATCCCTCTAGCGTACTAGGTTCTCTCAAGAATAAAAGATAATGGTTCTTATTATTTCTCATTACATACATTGAATATATAAATAATTGGCCAAGATAACCTCATACTCTACTGTTCTTAATCTTAATAAAACAATATCCTTAAAATTATGTGATTTACAATCTGAAATAAAGATAAAATATACATAATTGAAGCCTCAATAAATATTAAATTAAATATAATATGATAGAATTAAAACCAATCAAATAAACATCAAAAGTTTCCTAAAATAACTCAACACTCTCCATCAAGCTAGTGAATAAGTGTTTTCCATTCCCAGTTTAGATATAATTCTTTCAAAATTATTTTTGTTAAGCCCCTTGGTGAGCATATTTTCGAGTTGTCCTTCGAGTTCAATGGTTCCATCATTTTTAAGTTCTTTGATAACCCATAATCTTGACCCCTTCTTCTTCAACCCTTTTCGTAATTTAGCCTCTCTAAACACTATGGGTTGTCTTGGTCTATATTCATCCTTGTCTACAGTCACCTCCTATTGGACTTTATCTTCTTCTTTTTTCTTTGGAATGTGATGATGTATAACTTCCTCAAATAAGTTTGAGAGGTCCAATTGCTCTTTAGTATCAGGAAAGACTTCCTTTGTTGCATTTCTTTGTAAGCATTCCTTCCCTGCATTAGATTAAAAGTTACATCATCGTCTCAAGCCCTGACTTTAAGTTTTCCCTCATCAACATCAATTATGATTCTAGAAATCTTCATGAAAGGTCTGCCAAGTATCAAAGGAACCTCTTCATCTTCTTTCATGTTCATCACAACAAAATCCAAAAAAATATGAATTTATCCACCTTAACAAGAACATCTTCAACCACGCCATAAGAATTTTTTATTGATCTGACTACTAATTGTAGCATCATCATGGTGAGTTTAATCTCTAATTTACCTATTTTATTTAGCATTGACAAAGGAATTAAATTTATGTTTGCTCTCAAATCCAGTAAGGCCTTGTCCACAGATAAAGCACCTATAGACATGGGAAGTTTAAAACTTCCTGGATCCGTGGATTTTAAAGGCAAGCCTTTTTTTACTTTTGCTTTGGAATTCCTGCAACATAATTTTTAAGTAACAAATTATAAAAAAAAATTATCTCCTTATCTTTTTTTTAAGGAACGTGAGAATATGATAACTCTTTTACAATAACATCTCTCTCATCATTTTCACTCTTTTTCTCTATCTTTTTCTCCTCAATCATATTCTTCCCTCTTTCTTTCTCATTTCTCTCCCCTTCGATCTCATTTTTCCTTCCTTTTTCAACCACTACATTATCACCATCCCTTTCTCCTGCTATTGTACCACTTTCAATGACAATTGTATTGCAATGTTCCTTTAGGTTGGTCTGGGTGTTGGCTGAAAACTGACCACTTTGTCCCTCTACTAATTGTTTGGAAATTTGTCCCACCTGAGTTTTTATATTTCTGATTGCTGCCATATTATTCTCTTTATTGACAATAGTAGCCTTCATGAATTTCTCCAAGGTATCTTCAAGTTTATTCATTCTTTCAGGAACCGAAGGATAATTGGTTGTTTTTGTTCTTGGAAAGGACCTTACTTATTGGATGAATCATTATCTTGTTTCCACCCAAAAAAAATTATTTTGATTGTTTTTCCAACCTTCAGAATAATTATTGTTGTTGGAGAAACCATCTTGCCTTTCCTGATTGCCCATGTAATTTACTTTTGCTTCAGATGATAAGAACAATGACCATTGGGACGATCACCTCCACAAAAATCACATCTTGTTGGTTGACTATGGCTATGAGAAGGTTGCACAACTTGTAATTGTTGGGGCAATTTAGCCATTTGTGCAGTTAATGTTTCAATTTGTTGTGTCAGAATTTTATTCTGAGCCAAGAGTGCATTTGAAGTATTCAACTCTAATAACCCTTTCTTCTGAATAACATGTCTATCATGTTAGGCTTGATAATCATTTGATGTCAATAAATCAATAATCTTTGTCGCTTGTTCCACATCAACAACCATCATTGTGCCGCTAGTTTCAGCATTTAGGAGAATCTTAGTATCAGATCTGAGATCATTATGAAAAATGCTCAGTTGAGCAATGCCTTCAAACCCATGATTTGGGTATTTTATCATCATCATTTTAAATTTCTCCCATGTCTCACAAAAGGCTTCATCTCCTTCTTGTCTGAACATAGAAATAACAAACTTTGCTTTGAGCTATTGGAAAAAATCTCTGCATAAATTTGTCCTCTACATCCTTCCAACTAGTGAGGCTCTGATTTGGATGTGATTTGAGTCATTCTTTTTCCTTCCCTGCCAATGGAAAAGGAAACAAACACATATAAACATTCAATATCACCTAATTGAAAGCCCATTGTTCTCACCAATTCATAAAATGTACACAAATGTGTATATCCTCATGATCCATTGTTGTAAATTGATGGGTACTAATAACACTAAGGAAAGCGGGTTTCATCTCCAAGGCCCTGGTGGTAGGAGGTATTGCAATACTAGAAAAGTGTTTTGACCTCTGCTACATGGCATAATCTCCAAGGGTTCTCCTAGGAGATGGTGCTTGCTCTTCTGTCATGGTACTTTCCTTTTGAAAAAATATTAATGGGAAAAGAAGAAGTGGTTAAGGATTCTTCTTTAGTGCCTCCTTGTCTTTCTTTTGTCTTTTTCTTCGTGTTTCTTTTAGCTACCCTTTCAATCTCTTATTCAAATAATAGTTGGTCTTTGGAAATTTTACCTCTTAATATCATATAAGACAACTAAATCAAGGGTTAGCACAAGGTTCACTAGCAGTAAAAAATAAACTTTTACAATTTAAAATTAAAAATAAAATAAATAAATCCAAAATAAATCCAAAAATAAAATAAAACAAATCTGCAACTAAAATAAAATAAAACAAAAAGAACAATAAACAAAAAAATAAATAAAAACAGTTATGCCTAACATGAAAACTTTTATAAGAATACAGTTAAAATATACACAGTATTTAGGAAATTGTACTAAAAAATTAAATTGTTCCCCAAAAGCTTATGACAATTTAAGGCAAGTGTACTACATCAGAAGTAATAATTTGTTCCTAAGGACGGATATCGAACCTACAAGGAACAGTTGAATTATCAAGTATAAGATTCACTAAAACAAAATAATAAAGTTTGTTGGGAGTTTGTTATAATGATTGCAAGAATTATAAGTAAAGCAAGTTAAAGAGTTTGTTAGTTCAATTGGGAAAATTAGGATTGAGGTTCATCTTTCTTACTCTTTTGTATTTTAAATAGCATAGCAATATTCTATCCTTTGATTGATATTGATGTCCAAATAAAAGACATTTATACTGATTCCTCGTATATAAAATTATTAAGAGAGTCTCATAAATATTGATTCCTCACATATTTATAAAAATTCCTTATCATTATGATTAGATGTTGATAGCAATTAACATTTCAAATATATTCCTAGCATTCAAATATGTTAAGCATTATCATTTAGGTCAGAAACTTAAAAGTATTTTCCAGTCAAATCTAAGGATCTTGATCATGGTAAACAAGCATTACAAATAAAATGACAATACCAATCATCAATCAAGAATAGAATATTATAATTAAATATCACCTCAATCCATAAGAGTTTGAAGAGATTACTCTCAATCCCAAAGGGTAGAATTAGTCACTCATGTTGGCCATTACAAGCGTGGAAAGCAAGTAAAGAAGATTCAAGATGTTTCTCCTTCACGATTGCCTCCTCTAAGGTTTTATCACCTCATATTCTCCCAATTGATTGTTAGAATTGCCTCACACGTCATATTTAACCTAGTTGGCCTTTAGCTAAGTAACTTCTCGCCTGGGCGTGATTTGACTCGCTTGGGCAAGTTGGACGAAAACAGGTCCAACATCTCTAGAGTGATCTCGTCTGGGCGAGATTGGGCTCGCTTGGGCGAGATTGGGCTCGCTTGGGCGAGATCCTCTGGGAACTTTTGGCTTGGGCGAGTGTTGGAGAGTTTTAGCTTTCCCTTTTTATCTTTGTCTACTCTCATTTTTCCCTTTCATCCCTAGAATTCTGAAATTAATACAAATTTTAGAATAAATCGTTCTTTTTCAAATTATAATCACAAAATATATAAAAATATTTAAATTCATAAATTAGAGGTTATACTCTAGTTATTTTATCAATTAATATTCATAAGTGTTTGTATTTTAATATGAAAGGTTACTGAAATATGACACTTATCAATAAATAAATAAGTTTTTCTGCAAGCCTTTGATACATTTATTTATAAACAGCCACATCATCTTCTTCATTTCCCAACTTTGTATTTGGATCAACAAGTGTGTCTGCTAGTTTGTAGGCCCTTTTATATGTTTCTTGCAGCAAACCAATAACATACTTTGGTAGGGATATAAATTTTCTTGGAGTGAGAAACCTTAATTTCTAAGAAGTTGTATGGTTGAGTTATGCTTAGAGTTTATTTCTTGAGATGGTATTAGAGCTCCTGATCCTTGGGAGCCTCTGACCATGTAAAATTGAGTAGCCTTAATTGTTATATAAACCTAATTGTGGTCTTCATTGTTGTTCACTCAACCTCTGGTCTTGTGTTTGTTTCAACGTTCATCATTATACACAATTAGAACATTCATTGCTAATTTTGTCCTAATATATGTGTATCAATTGTTTTTTGTGATGGTTGGAAAGGGAGGATTTATTCCATAACTCAACCATGAGGATTTAGAAAGAGTAAGATTCTTCCATAACTCAATTGTTTTTTGTTGGATTTAATGTCTCAAATACACCATTTTATCAATCATTGGATTTTAAGCTCTGATATCATCTCAAAAGTAAAAGAGAATGATCCTCACTCATGATTTCTCATTACATACATTGAATATATACATAAATAGGCAAATAATCTCGGAATCCTACTACCTTTAATCTTAATAAAATAATATCCCTCAAATGATGGGATTTATAATGTGAAATAAAGATAAAATATATAAAATTTAATTTCCAATAAATAACAAATTAAACATAATTAAAATAAGTAAAATAAACATAAGAAGTTTCCTAAAATAACTCAACATATTCATCAGGTTGGATCTTGATGAAACGACCTTTCAAATGTTTGTAGGAAGATTCAGAAAATGAAAGGAAACATTTCCCACTCACACTATTTAATGACGCCTACAAATGACGAGAAGATCATTTTAACTAAAAATATATTTGAAGTCAGTATAAGATCCAAGTGAGTGTATAAGATACTTAAAGTTTGGACGAAGACCCAGTTGTTAGGACGAAGTTGGGAAAGCTAAACATTCATCACAGTCAGGATTTCTTTTTTGAAAAAAATCTAAGTATAACCTTAAAACTAACTTGATAAATATAGTGTCATAGAAGAAACAGAAGGGACCCTCGACGACATCACCCTCGTTCTTGCATACGGGCTTGTTCGATTCATAGTCTTTGATCTTAACATTTTTCTCCTTGGTTTTGCTAAGGGCTTGTAGGTTTTCAAAAGCTTTGAGTTTTTTTACAAAAGTATAATCAGAGGTTTCTCTCATTAACTCCATTTTGACCCATGGGTGTGTAGCGTCACAAGCCATGATGAATGATTAAAACAAAAACCCAGAAAAACACTTGAAAGAAAGGGGAAATCGCACAACCACTCCCAACCCTAAGAGTACTAAATCGGTAGAAATATCACTTCAAAACCGGTCAAGGAATATCACTTGAACGAACCTATCAATGAGAATACGGTAAAGGATTTTGTTTGAAGAAATATGGAGCTTTTTTAAGAATGTAGGGGTGCCAAAATGAGAGAGCCCACAAGGATTTCTTTTTCAAAGTATGAGCGTTTAAAGGGAAAGCAAGGAGTCATACAATGTATAAAGTGTGAAAGCAATTGTTTGCATCCACGTGGAACGGTGCATGCAGAGATGTAACGATTGAATGATATTGTTGAGTAACCATGTAAGTCAAAGTTTTTTGTTCCAAAAACTTTTATGTTTGTCGCTATATAAGCCTCTTCGTCCACTCGACTCGACGTTTAGGGATTGTGTACCATCCCAGACTTAAGGGATCAGGCATAATTGACCAAGTACATGGTGAAAGAGACACTTCATGATGTTGAGAAATTTAATGTCTAAGCGTCAGGTGAAGGCATGTTGCCATTTAGGTGATATGTTTATCGGTCATTGGTCACCCTTTAAGCGATGAGTGTGAGTCGAAAGGAGTTACGTAAGCCTAACAAGATTAACATGAATAATGATTCTAATATTTTGAAAGCTTGAGCAATTAAATTCTTATATCCTGAAACTATTTTTTTCAATATTGAACCTTTTTGCCTCTTGAATCATTTGTTCAGTAATTAAAATTATCTAAAATAAACATTTTGAATGATACCTTTATAAATATGACACAATTTAAATCATAAAAAACACTTAATTTAACTTAGTGAGAGTCATTATTTTGAACATAAGAAAATTAATTAACATTTTCAATACATATATTGGGATTATTAATAACAAAATTTTCATATATTATTTTTTAAAAAATATATATTGCTTTAATCGTCTCTTCGTACAAGACAGTAAAAATAAAACAATTTTTATTTTAGTCTTTGAAAGTGTGACTGTTACCATAAGCTCCGACTACACTCATTTCAAATTCTAGGCCAACATTGGCTAAACAATAAATTTCTAACAATCTAAAATTGCTATTGTCATGTCACATCCATTTGCAACTCTTACCTTGTAGTACCCCTCTTGTATTATCCACAATCACGATAAATATTTGTGAGACAATATTATATATATGGTATTATGTCGCTAATTCTTGTAATTCCAAATGCTAGTTAAAAAAATAAGTGACATTAAAACATTAGGAATTCAAAGGGGGTTAGAATTACTACATTAAAAAAAAGTAAAATAACAATATATAAGTAAAAAAAAAAAACTCCAAAATTATTGTCTTAAAAAAGTAAATTATATTTTCTTTAAAGACACATTAGACATTTAATATTATTACACTCCCTTGTGTGATTTGTAATCTTTTTCATTTTGTATTTGTTTTTCAACTTGTTTTTGTTTATAACTCTTTCTATAAATGGAACCATTAACAAAAGGTTGGGAGAATACTATCCACAGAAAAAAGTATCTAATCTACTCAATAAGAGTTAGGGTAAATAATTTTTCACTTCATATCCATAAACTTTAAGAATCAAAAGTAATATGGTTTTCTATGTTTTCTATGAAACTATAAAAAACAAAAAGTGTATATATAGTTTTCTATGTAAAAAAAAAATTATATATATATATATATTGAAGCAGTTACATTTACCAAGTAAAATATCACAAATTCCTATGTAAACTAAAAGAATATTAGAAAAAATGAGACTATACCTTTTGATACATATAGAAGCAAAGGCAAAGCAGCAGTTTAGTAGTAATTAACAATTATAAAAATGACTTGTATAGAAATAAGGCAATGATAAGAGAGAAACAAGCACACATTTAAAACTTGTTAGAAAGGTTTCAAATGCCATGCCCCCATTTGGTAAAGTTTTATCAGTAGTTAGCAACCCTAACCCTAACCGAGCTCTGACCTCTACCCTAAACAATCTAGAACACGTATATATGGTTAGGCCTATTTGATTTATCTCATCCTAATGTCGGTATCCTTTTGTCACGAATCAACTATACAAACTACATATTTTAAGGTGGTACTTGTGAGGCACTACCTTCCAACTTTCTCACCAACATTACCAGTTTCATATGCAACTATCATGACGTTCATCACTCGTCACGTTTTGTTATTGCCTGTGAAAACTTTTGTTTCCATCTATTCCTCTTCTTCGTCAACGATCTTCTTCTCTTCTTCGTTATACTATCCTTTGTATTAGCCATGTGAGTGAGTGGTCCTTTTACTTCTTCAAAGGCTATGATAACGTATGGAGCCTGAGTCCCTTTGATACAAAGACAAATGAAGATGGTCTGTGGTATTCTAAATTAGTAGGTCCTACTATTGTGGCATGCCCACTTGTTTTTTATCCTTTCTTCTGTACAACTAAGCCACTAACTGCTGAAGGTAGGTGTGGTATGGTACATGAAGATGCATAAACCATGGTTTAATTTTGTCCTTAAATGTATGTACTTAGAACCTAACACTCATCTTAATTAAATATTACCTTAATCACAGGCTTGTGCCTTATATTGTAGGCTTCACACTTAATCTCTTAATCTCTTTGTCTCACTTAATTTGTGTTTTTTAATCTCTTCCACTGTGTTAACATTTGTTCTGTCGAGTATTTATAAATTATGCCTTCGAGCTGTTTGGTGATATACTGGTGCGCTAAAATGGTTGGTCATTTTTTAAGCAAAATAAGTAAAGGATAGAAAACCATGAATGAAAAAGGAGTTTCTTTTGGATTTTTTTCAATTGCATTTTGTTTTGAGGAGAACTAATACTTTGAACATTGAGAATAACTCATGTGGGTGTTCTTGCAATCGATCACTTGTTTCAGCTAAGTGCATGATTTGGTTTGCTTAGACCACAAGCTCAAAGGTAAGTCTTTTGTGATGCCTCACATTATTATTGTCAAAGAAATGAAGGATATCTCACGACTTGCGATGAATTATGATGAAAGTCTACAACTTTATTCAGACCAGATTATGCATAATCATTACATGCTAGTAGATTTCTATCAACTGATGCTTTGGATTCCCGTTTGCAGGTGCAAAAGAAATTGTCAAATCATTTTTTATTTTATTTTTTGCATTACACAACCAGTTGCTACAATACACATAACGTAATTTTGCACATTAGAACATCACTGAATGTTTAATACTTATCCACATTTGCACCATTAGCATTCAAATTTTATGTATTTTTAATCATTATAGTTAACAAAAATATTTTTTTAACCTTTTATCCATAGATTAAAAGTAAACAATTTTTATAATTATAAGGGGACAAAGTATTTTCATAAATAAAAACACATTTAAAAGTAAGTTTATCCACCCTTTATTACAGTCAGTCTAGGACTTGAATTTCTACCAGCAAGAGAACCAAATGGTAGACCATATTCATCCACTCAAAAACGAATTGAGTCAATCCAACCATGATGAGTTGCCAATGAGATTGGCCAGGCCTGTCAACCTTTTTGTTTAGAAAAATAAAAATATTTAATTATTTTACTTTTCTTAATGTTTCAAAATTTTAATCAAATGTAATAAAAGAAAATCTATATAAAATCAGTAAATCAAGGAAAAAAACTGAGATATTCATAACAAAAATAAGCATCCCATCAATATCTGAAAAGCATTTTACCTTTTTTAAATAACTTTCCCCTTTTTTAAATAACTTCCGGATTAAATTTCTTTCTTCTGAATTAAATTTCTTTCTGCATCCATCAATATCAAAAGGCATTTTACCATTTTTAAATAACTTTTCCCTTTTTCAAAAAACTTTCGGATTAGCCTTTTCGGACATTCCTTTCCAAAATTTACAAGTGTATTAAATGTTTTCCAAAATTTTCAAAAAGCTTTTTCTAAAAATGATTTCCAGAACGTGTATACTACATTTTAGAATTTATTTTCCAGATAACTTTCCTAAAATATAAACTTTCGAGAATGAAACTAAATTAGATGGAAGATTTTGATAATTTTACCTATATAATGGGGTGCAGGATGAATTTTGACTGCAGGAAGAAACACCCCAAAAATAAAAGTATTTGTATATAGTTTAAGAAAAACATAATAAAAGGATAAAGAGGCCCAACTTGACAGATTAACGTATCCAATCCTTCGTCAGGTTGCAGCCAACTGGGGTTAGGCAATTTCTTCATGCAACTCCATGCTTTTCTTCCTGCTAAATAACAACTATGCCCTTTTTTCATCTTTTTCATTGAGTCTCCTCTTTCTCTTTTTTAAAATTCCAAACTCTAGAATTCGAAATAAAGTATTTTAAATTTTAGAATTCATGATTTTAAAATTCCAAACTCTAGAATTCAAAATACAAGTATTTCAAATTTTCGAATTCATAATGTATTTTCTGTGTTGGAAAAATGTCTTCCGAACTCTAGAGTAATTTTGGAACTGAAAGTTTATGGAGATGCTACAGGAAGAAAATATGGAGGTGGAGGAAGAAATTGGACTGGGGTTAAACAGGTTATTGGTACGTCAGAATGTGCAACCCAACTTGTTTGAACAGGTTATTTAGATCACGACAAAGATTGAGGTTAAACAAGGATTATATCAAATGTAAACACCCACTTACCATACATAATACTTAGATAGATATAATCCATGGTAGACGAAGATAGATATAATCTAAAATGTCAACAGATAGCACAACAAAAAAGTATGATCTGGAAGCCAGTTCCCATTTTCTTGTTGCACTTACACATGCATCTGTTCAGTGGTTGAAGCTACAAGATCCATAGTCTGCTGCAACAGTAAGAAGCAACTTTTGACACTACTGGCTTCTCAAATCCTATTCCTAAACTAAGGTGAACTGTGATGACCATGATTAGATGTCTCAGATACATAAAGAAACAAAGCTAGATTTCTTTGCTGGATTTGTTTTATTCTCATTAGAAATTCCAGGATGTCCCAACAAGTCATTCTACAACAACATTCACAAGTTCATACTCGATGAGAGACAAGTTGTTATCCTCCTTAGCAGTGAAACTAGCAGGTTCTGTCACTTCCACTCGGCCCCACTTGTCCACAGCAAGCCTCATTGATCCTTTGAACATGTCAATTTTGGCATTTCGCAGGATCACAGTAGCACCCTCTTTCATCAAATCCACTGAACATAAGAAAAATTGGAAACACGACGAAATGTTCCATATCTCAGCCAAAAACACAATACTCAACTCATTCCAAACCAAAACTTCAAATATTCGCTTAGATTGAAATTTAATTTGAATACATAAAATATTTTCAACATTGTTATTCATCTTCCAACATAAAACTTCCTTTTAACTTTCATGTTGAATACAAGTTGACAACTATTACACTATTATTGTCAAGGGAGAATTACAATACAATCTAAAACTTGTAAATAAAAACAGTGATTGGAGTTATAAGTAAATAACACAAGGCACTACACCAAAATATGAACTGTAAGTAACAACAGGGTAGATAAAAGGAAGAGAAACTATTTGAGTAGCAGAATTACCGAGGGAAACGTGTAATTATGTTATAGAGAATGTGATTAAAAGGAGAAAGAAGTTAACAACAGGGTAGATATGACTAGAAAAGAAAAGGGCATGAGGTTGGGCTAGAGATTTTGTGCATCTACAGAACTCTAGATCTTTTATTTCCTGCATTTATTTGTCCAAGGGAGTTAGTCTCGTTACTTTTAGGGGGAAAAATCAGTTCATATCAATGAATAACCAATTAATATTACTTTTAGCATTTCAAACCACTTGTTTGGTTATTTTTCCTAAATGGGAATTACTTTTTTCTTATTATTTATGAAATTTAAGTTCTCCGCGATATATGATCACTATAATATCATGAGAATACTGAACTTCATCTATTAGTAATAGCAATGGTCCAAAAACACATTCTATACAAAGACAGGTCATTTTTGTATGTGAAAAATGATAGTCTTAATGTAAAAAAAAGCAATCAGCAGGTATACACTTCCACTTCAAGCTTGCTACTCCTTTTTTCTAAACTTAGCATCTGTAAACGTAGTTTGTATTTTGGTTCTACACTTCTCAGACCTCAGCCATAGGGAGAATTCAAAAGCAGGAATAAGTAATAAGCAAGAATAAGCAATCTTGAATCTGCAATTCTGCTTCATTGCTAAATGTTTGCAAAGAAGAGAGCTAGCTTTTTTTCAACTTTCTTCCCAAACTCTCTTCACCCCCTCCCATTCCCCAAAAGAGCCTCAATTTATTTTTGTTTCTTATTCAGAGCCCAGATAGTAGGTATATCCAAAGGACACACAAAACGTTGTTAGAAACTGGCACACACATTATTTCCTGATTATCCCAGACTGTGTAAGCCCAATTCAACCCTAAAAGCAGTTCTTTAGTAGTGATACAAAATCCACACATTTCCTGATCATCCCAGACTACGTAAGCCCAATTCAACCCTAAAAGCAGTTCTCTAGTATTAATACACAACCCATAAAAACAGTAGTAATACTAACTCCTGAGTTGCACAAAACAATATTGAATATTCACATGTCAACCAAATACACAAGGAATTGGTTATATGTTATTTTCCCACTAATTCAACATATATGCCCTAAACTGTAAGGCCTTGCTAATTTTCATAATTGAGAAACAAAGAAATTGAATAAAATCTCATTTCCCGTGTTCATTCAGATAAATAAAAAACAAGAACCAGGACTTATCTTACTATTTAATATGCAAACAATAATTAAGACAAAAACTTGTTCCAATCAATAATAATTCCACCATAGGTTCTTGTCTTCAATTGCAATAATAGAGTGAAACAGAAAACTCCAGAATTACATAGTATAAACTGTCAAGCATGTCCTCATGGCCTAAACAAGTGAAATAGAGAGGGAATATATAATTAACAAAAGTACCACTAAGAGTTTAAAAAAGCCTTGTCAATTATGAAACCCAACAAAAATAAACCAAAGTCTTCAAAACTACACATTGATTGGCTTCGATTGTGGTTAAACTAGTATAACAGAATATATATTTTTAATATTATAATACACCAAGCAATAAACTAATACAAAATAAATTAGGTAAAAATTAAAAGAAAAATAGCAATTTATATAGATGTAATGTATCATGCATGATAAAAATTCATAATAAACAGAAATATATAGATAGATCTTACATATAAACCTAAGATCATTTAATCATGTTTTAGAATAAAAATTAAAAACATTTGGGGTAAAGTTTAATCAGTTTTTTGCATTGGTTCTTACCTGGTTTTTTTAGCACCTTTTAACCAGTCTTTTTGTCCCCCGATTTTTTATATTGTTTAGATAAGTGAACTAACTAATTCCCAATTGAATCATCCAGTCCAGTTTTAGTAACTACGTTAAAACACTATAAGAATTCTAGACAACCACTGTTGAACAAATAAAGCTACCAATGAGACCTTGACATATTTTAATTGAACCAAGAAAGTAGTATAAACCAGAATGCAATAACTTATAGAAAAAGTAACACAAAGCTGGCTTCTCTGCTCTAGATCCTGAAATGTAGTTTACTGAAAAAAGAGGACACAGGAAAAATTAGGAAGCCCCTGAATGACATTGTGTCTTCTGCTAGCATTCTTCCCCCAATTACATCAGTTTTTCATTTCTATATCTCCCTAGTTACTTCAAGTCTTACACCTCCTTTATGAGTTCAAGAGAAATAACCATACAGAAGCAAAGATACATTTCAACATTAGAAAGGTAGAATATCTACCTATTTTGTAGTTATTGTTGTTGTTAACTTGAATCACTTATCACCAACAATGTAGGAAACATAATACAAAATTTTGCTTTATCATTGCATAAGAGAAGAGTACAATCATATCCTCAAGGGTGTAGAAATTTTCCATTACACATATATGTACACCAACCAAAGGATGTCAACAACTGCAAATTTAGTTGGATTTTAACTGACTATAGGACTGATAAATTCTAACAGCCATGCAAATGTCCTCTTCATCAATAATCTAGATTATTTAGCATACAAAACATTAACTATCCAACAACAGAATTTTCATGATATTCATGCTATTTCTAAATACAATACCTAATCCATTACCAAATTCCCATATACAAATAACCAGATAAAACAATCAAGACACTCTCACAAGAACCAAATAACTGGAAGAGACCCTGAAACATATCACAAGATTTAGCTTACTCGGAAACTGCATTTTCCTACAACTGAAAATTACCTTTTCCTTTGATAACTAGGTGTGTACGTTATATTGTTAGCAAATGCTGCCAAACAGGAACCTTGAGCATTTTTAGTCAGAGAACAACAGACTGGTTCAAATATGCTAAACACAAATAGGAAAAGACAAATCATTTCTTATTTCTTCCCTGATTTCTATAAAGGTTTGAGACAAAAAGTTTATATGGCTGATGATGTTAGTGCAAGAAAATGCTAATGGGCATCAATTAGGATCTTTTGGGTAGAAACAAGAAAAACACACAACAGCAATTACACTGATTCCTCTATTGCATATATATTATCCAGTTATTTAGATCATCTAGTGCACAATTAACTATGAACCTGTGACTTCCGGAAGACTTCATATGATAAGGGTTTTAATCATCAATAGCACATTAAAGGCCATATATGATAATAATTCAAAATTTAGGTTAAAGCTATTTCTGTAAGTTTTTCAGATATGTAAATATAAGTGAGAAAAGAATGTTAGTAAGTTACTTCACTACTTTTAGTTAGGATTTCAAGGCTGTTGAGTGCACAATTCTTTGATCTCTTTGTTTCTCTGTATTTCCTTTTATCCTCTCTATTCTGTTTTCTTTATCCTACACCACTTTCTTTCTGTCTCTCTTCCTCCTACCCACTTAAATTCTCTATCAAATCCCACAAATTGAATAGGTACATATCTTTTAAAGAAGTTTCTTTTAAAAAACAAATATATAAACGTTCGAGACCTATGATGTACAGATACATTATGCATATCGGATACATATCATGTTCTATATGAAGGGTATGATACATATTTAAAAATATCTAAAAATTCACAAGACATAATAAATATATAACTAAAAAATTCTGCAAATCCAAATTTAAAACATGTTTCTTAGATACTGATAAAATAAATAAAAAATTACAACCCATTGCATCATAAATTATTTTCTACTATTTACATATATGAACAGTACCATAAATCTCTTTCCTTACTTAGAATCATTTATAAAGAACACAATTTTTATCTTTGGTTTATCTAGGGACTCTGTTTCTGTGTTTCTGTATTGCACATACTTATATGTTTCGCATAGTTGTATTGAATTTTCATAAAATGCTTAGAGATTTGACACTTCACCGACACATATCAAATCCAAACACTTGTATACTCCACCTACAATACTCAACCTTATCATAGCACATCCCCAAGAACCAACATCTTGACAACCTCTGCTCTACAACATTTCACTTGTTGACAGTTAACTCAACTTCCTCATTGGCCAAAACCCTCTGTTGGTAGCTTTATATATTTCAATACTCCACCAAACATCTTATTCTACTCACAGCACATACCACAAACAGTAATTACAGATGCACACGAAATTCACAAAATAAGGCACCTAATGCATATAGTTCAGGACAATTCACCTTCAGTTCACAGCACATATCACAAACAGTAATTACAGATGCACATGAAATTCACAAAATAAAGCACTTAATGCATGTCCGTGGACAAGTGACAGTCCAGAACTAACTGATATCAGAACAGAAATGGCAGATGGCCACAAAATGGACAAAACAGTAGACACATGACATGCGCTTATTACGTGCAAAACAACCAAATAACAACCCTTCGCCCAGCCAAAGAAAAAAAAATGACAACAATAAAAATACCATGATGCAGTGAGGAAAAACTTGAAAATGGACAGATTTGGGAAATCAATAACACATATATACCTTGATCATTTCTAGCAGTGAATATGATCATTCCAGTCTCATCACCAACCAAACATTCAGCAATTCGCATTTGACGGGACTGAGGACCATCAGAACGACCTTTCTGCATCACCATCTTAGCATTGACAACCTTCACAGTTAAAGTGTGCCCACTTGTCCCAGGGCGAAGCTGATCCACCTTGGTGAACACAGGCTTCCTCAATCCTGATTTTGAATCTGCCATGTTTTGAATCCTACAAAAGCACAAGAAACTCCACTAAGACAGCATAAAACTGCAGCAAAGCACATTAATGCTACCTAGAAAGACCTTATTAGATAAGTCAACCTCACCTGACCTAACCCCAGGTTAAAGGGGCAAGAAAGTTCAGAAATTTTCAATATCTCAGGAATAAGTATTGATAATAACATCGGGTCAGTAAAAGGGTAGAGCAAAAGATCCAAACTCATTCCAATTTCTCAGTTGCACCAAACACGTTTGAGAAGTTTGAAATAAAATTCATATGATAAAAGAGTAAAAATATTTCGAGAAACCCAACCGTCAAAATGAAGTTTTTTTACATGAAAACGTGCATGAGTGGAAAGGAAACAAGAAGTGTAAATGAAAATTGAAAGATGTGAGAAAAGGGGAAGGAGATTGGAATGCAACCTGAAAATTGGTGTGAGGGAAGAGAAAGAAGAGAAACTGAGACTCAGACTCAGACGTCAATTTTTAACAATTGAAAGGGACAGCGTTTGTGTCACTCACTTCTCCTTTTTGTCTTCGCTTCAAGGCACCAAATAAATAAAAAGTTTAAATTTACGCTTAATTTTTTTTTAACTCTATTATTTATTTATTCATTTTATTTATTTTATTCATTTAATCTCACTTTTAGTAAAAATTTCAATAAGTTTTTCAACTTTTAAAACCAAAATCACATCACAATCTTCTTATTAAAGACAAAATTCCAATAACAGTTTAGTTTAATTCCTCTTTAGAACATTTACACCTTTATTTCCAC
>Ga0123341_1001353_pt1 | contig 18161 bp, 8 predicted proteins | sample Turbeapinknodule_FD_89959 | JGI IMG/M metagenome (GOLD analysis project Ga0123341, IMG submission 89959) | Root nodule microbial communities of legume samples collected from Mexico - Turtle bean Mexico pink nodule | ecosystem: Host-associated > Plants > Roots > Nodule | place: Mexico: Nepantla...
GTCTTTAGAAACACAAATTTCACTTATATAATTTTATTATTATATATCATTTTACATTTAACAACTAATTTATTTATTAACTACTAGGTAGTTCAACAAACTAGTTTTACCAAACATAACTAAATTTAAATATATTTTGCTTATCTTTGTGTTTTTAATAGGCTATATATTTGTGTGAGGTATATAAATGGGATAAAAAGATTCCTTTAATTTTATCTTAAAAACTTTCAGGTCTATCTGCAGTAAATTTTGCATCTACAGATATATAGTAGACACAACCTCTTGTATGTTTGAACACTTACAAATCCTTTTGACCCTGAATTATTTTCAACAAATACAAAAAGGGTTGTTGTTGAAATTTGAATAGGGAATCTAATTTTTAAAAAGGTGTTATCCAAAAGAGGCACGAATCAAATGGACAATGAATTTGAAAAGGGTCCGTCAGGGAAAAGCATCAAACAAACACACGTTTGGAATATGTGTACTCCAAGATCCTATATATTTAATTTATTTATAAATATAATATATCTGAGATCTTGGTTATGCATTACCTCATTCTTAAGACACAGCAAAGTTTTCATATAGATATTTAGCTATTCAACAATTAAAAATTGAAACCTTGTTTACATTCAATGATATCATCCACAAGTTTCAGAGGAAAGACATCCCAGGTTTATATTCCAATATACTATTGTTTCAGCTATAGTAAATTTTAACCTTCTTTTCAAGTAAAAAAGACTGCAACAGTTTGTAGAAGAGATGATGGAACAAGATGCTATGGAATAATTCTTTGACTTTTTTTTGGGTTAATGATGAAGTTATCTTCATTTTATACAGTTTATAGGCACACCCTGTTATATAATTGCTAGTGACTTTTCTATCACTCTCTTTAAGAGAGTCAACCATGAATTGTCATTCTATAATTATGTCAGTAGACTTTACACTATTTCATTAATTACACCACCCATGTTCATACTTGGATGGTAAGAAGGAAAAGATGTACTGAACAAGAGGGTATGGTAAGGAACAAATTCCACCACTCAATTAAATATTACCCTATAAAAATGAATAATGATTTGATGAGGGAGAAAACCATAGAGAATGAAGAATGAGGAAGTATGATTATAATGAGGGTGTGAAGAGGAGGAAAAAGAGTGAGTGGGAAAGTGGGACCTGAGAGGATGTAAAAGGAGAGAGCCCACAGTGCAGGAAAAGAGAAGGGAGGGCGCACGAGGGTCAGAGTCAGACTGAGGGCCAGAGGAGCACCTTGGTTGCTTCCCACAACTCATTTTTTTCTTCTCATTACGATTCTTGCTGTCTCCTCTTATGACCCCACTCCCTTCACTAATCCCCATCCACCCTACTATCCTACCTATTCCTATTCCTACCCCTACTCTGTTACAACATGCAAAGAGTTGTGTTGTGGTAAATAATAAATAATGGCAAGGTAAAATGGTATGGTATGATTACTTCTGTGTCTAGTATGACAGGAGAGTAAGGTAATTCATGTGGTTGGGTTGTGAGGGACCCAACTTCAACTTGATGCAGTGAGGTTTTTTTTTTATGGAGATCTATCTAACACATGTTTGAGTTGGTCCTAGGTAAGGTTAATCATATTCCTCACTAGCTTCAGAGTGGAGGAGGAGTAGGGGCTCAGCCATAAACCTAGCTAGAGATATACTTTCCTCCTAAAGTGTAGTTGCTCACTTTTCCTTGCTATTTTCTTCTTCAACTCCTATTTCATGGCTTCAAAAATTTTGCAACAGGATTTTGTGAGGAAACTTCCTTGAAGTTTCAGAGTGAAAAAACAGGTTCGCTATCAATATGTGGATGTGGGGGGAGGAACAGAATTTCTCTTTTAGATAGATAAGAAGAAAAAGGAAATGGTTATGCTAATGATTTGAGAAAGCAACCACACGTAAAGTTTGTTTCATGCTGAGTCATGATTTCACCTACGTAAAATCGAATCAAACCTAATAACTTTGTTGCCGTGACTTCACCACATCTTGTTGTTTTGTGAGCCAGCCTTAGTGGTGGTTATTATTGAGCACCTACGATACTACTATTAGGTAACGAAAAGTTCATTAGTTAATTCAAACTTAGACGCATGTGTTAGAGTTTTATTTGTTGGCCGGATCGAAACATTTTAAGCATAGAAGACGGTGTGGGATTTGAGGACACAGAATATTATAGAAAAAGTGGAAGTTAAAAAAGGGAATGGCGATGGAACCGAGAAAAAATAAAATAAAATTGAGGCTTGATCTTGTCTGGTGTTTCCTTAGCACGAGGACCATTGTCTGAAAATTGACTAATCATGGGTATTGGATTTTGAAGGTGTGGGTTGCATGACAATTTATGCATAAACAACTCATCTATGCTCTACTGTATTAAACTCTTCTTCGGTTTTGAACCTCTTCTGAGTCCTGCTATGCTAACCACCCTGTATCACCACACAAGCATCAAACGTTTTTAACTTGAGTTCTTTTTTTCACATCATTTGTAAGCTTGGCAGGTCCAGATGAAGGAAATTAAATAAAGACAATAAATGTATTTCTGCAGACACGTGCAATGGTTTCACCGCAAATTGAAGTTGAGACAAACATCATATCAAGTTAGTTTCCAATTAGTTACTACTTTATGCATCGTCCGTGAGAACTATGCATAAAATAAGCAAAAGTTAGGAACAGTAATTAATTACATTGGTACTCACCTACCACCTGAGATCTCTGAGTATATGTGGTAAAGTTAGTTTATACACCAATCTGGGCAGATGAAATATAAAGACATGGTTCTATGCAAACAAAGAAACCAACAACATTAAACTGATTGTGGAATCCGATCTCCTGGATCATTGCAACAATCAGTGAAAGCCCCTTTTTCCTCATTTGAAACTGAAGAAGATAAAACAAAATTACTCTCAAAATTTGAAGGAGAAAGATTGTGATGGATATGAGCTTAAGCTCCCAATGAGCCAATTAAACCTCCAACATTGTAACATATATGCAAGTTTGAGAGGCTCTTGACACATGAAAAAGAAGATCTACTCAATAGTAGTTGCGAAAGTTGAAACAGATCTAATCTCTTTCACATGTTAGCTGGACGTAATTACACAGAATGCAATAATAATCCTATTAGAAAAAGTAACAATTTGCAGTGTGACATAGTAGTAATAGTACCCTCTTTATGTTACAATGATAGAGAAAGGGATGGATGATACTGTGGCAGGCCTTGGTATTATTATGTCTCACCACGCTCATGCCAACACAAAAGCATGGCGATGCAGCGGCGAAGAATGTAGAATTTGGCACGCTGCTTCTTGACCAAGTGACTGCACTTTTGGCCAAAAGACTTGCAAGGGTCACAAGTTTCTTGTTGTTGTTGCTGCTGCTGCTGCAGCTGAATATTTTGGCTTGTGTTGCTTTCCTTCACTGCCATGAATGATTTTCTTCTGGCAAGTAGTGTACTGATCCTGATTTGGCACCATAAAGCAGTAAATATAGTGGTGGAAACATGGTAGCTACGGCTTCCACTAGGTATTTATATAGCAGAGTAGACATCTATTTGGGCAGGATAGGAAGCTAGTAATTCTGGGTCTTCTAGATCAAGTATGGACTGTTACTATTACAAAACCACCAGTTGTCAGAAGCATATGAAAATAGAATGGGCCAAGGTTGCTACATATTTTACCCTCCTCCAATCTCAACATTTTTATTATTGTTTGGGAGGGACCTATAGGGATAAAGCTAAAAGGAGCAGAAATTAACTAAGTGATTATTCTCCTGCATAAGTTTTTGAAGTATTTTTTATTCTATGTAAATTTTAGATATGATACAAAACAAGAATGTGATGTTAAAAATTGGAAAGTAATAATAATAAGAAGAATAAGTACTAACACACTTGCCTACTGGGAAGGATACAACTACTGGTCCAGGCTATGTGTATGCCTCATATATGCAATAAGACAGACAGAGCTAGCGGAAACGACCCATCTATAGTGCCTATGAGGACCCTAAGGATTGTTTTTTGTTCTTAAAATCTTGTGAATGTAAGCATAATAGAGGTTATCTTTTCTTCTTGTTTCAATGTTGTTTGTGGAAATTGTGACATGAAATTTCCTTCATCAAGGATACATATGTAATGTCCGGGTCATTGCTCACACTTGCTACATCATGTCTAAGGCGTGCACAACTATTCACATTTTGGCATTTCCAGATTCCTTTCTTTTTCTTCTACTAACTTCTACTGCCAAGAGAACATAAAGTGAAAAGGGTGCAAGTTTGACGTTTGATGAACTTAATTATAGCTTCATTTGGGTCACCATGTTCCTTTTCGTGCCTGCAGTGTACCCTTAAAATGATATCATAAAGCAAAATTTGAAGGGATTGGTGAATGTTGACAGCTTTGTAGCTATACTTGAATCATCCGATTTACTATTTTTGCTAAAGAGATTATGAGATTGGACTTAGACAATAAAGTTAGATGCAGAAGTTGAGAGGTTAACATTTAATTAAGCAGAGGTCCACTTCACCGGACCTATCTTGTGTTAAGCCTATCTTGGATCACTTTTTTGTGTTGGAAGATACCTTTTTCTATGAGAAGTCTTCATCTAACGTAATCTAACTCAATTAAACTTTATGATCACCGTCACCCTTTCAAAAAGATTTATACATTTCCGTTTTAAGGATGTAAAATAAGTCCTAGTTCTGGAGAAAGATACAAGAAAATAAACCAAGTAGTGCTATTTGCAAGGCCACTTCTACATTTCCTTGCACATGCATAATTTTGTCGTTTAAGTGTCTCTAATGTGTCACTCACATGTCCTATATCATATCAAATTAATCCCTTTGTTTTGAAATAAAAGAAATATCACATATTTTTCAACAAAAAAGTAAACTTTCTAAAGCATGTGTGTGGTTCTGATTAATTCAAGTACATATATGTCAATGACTCAAAATTAGTCTTATTAAAATCAACTTTTCCAGGCTCTAAATCAATCAGGCCCTTAATAATTAATTCGTGTTGATCTGCATGTGCTGATAAAAAAAATATGATTTATCAGTAACTGGCAAATTGCTTTTATAAAAAGAAAATACTGTTTTTCTGAAGCTTGTTTTTTTAATGACAGTAACAAAATTTAAACTTAAAATCAGATAAACTGCCTAACCCCACCACAAGAAGTGGCGTGTAAAAAGCTGGTTAGTATAACGTTGGATTGAAAAGATATGCAACCACATCCCTTCTCCCACAAATTTGCAAGAGGAAACTTAACTGGTACCAAATATTTGAACAAATTTCTATACAAAAACTTCTAAAAGATAAAAAAAAATGAATTTTTTTTTTTTTTGTATAAACTAAACTTGTCTCTTTTGTGTTAAGTTATAAATAAATATTTTAAAAGAATTAATTCAAAAAACTTTTAAAAATCAACATGCATATAAACTAATCTTAATTTATGAAAATGTTAAATTAAATTATTTTTTTCTTTGAAAATCCTTTCGGAAGAAATTTGTAGTAGACTCTTAACGATTAATTGATTTGCATAAATGAATTTGATGACACATCGATTATCTAAATTATTTTACTCATAACTTATATTGAAATGTTTTATATGCTACAACTTATATTGGTCAGTATGAGCTCCCTCTCCTGTGTAAGATAACTTAGTTCGTTCCAGTGCAATATAGATACCTCTTCATTTATAAGCAAATATAAAAATTCAGTGAGATTCCACCAATATACTATAGCAGTTTAAATCAAAATATGTTTTTTTTTCATTCGCATTGATTTGGCTTCTCAATTTTTACAAACTGCACAAGCTTTTTTCTTCATCCCCAAATAGTTACCCGGTTCATCCTGAATTAGCACGGTCTCGGCTTTCTCTTCAAAAGCTTGATCTAGTCATTGCTTTTGAACTTGGCCAGAAAAAATTGTCACAGAGAAGTAAGATGAAGTGCCATAATCTTGGTGTCTACTTATCTATATAAGCAAGTCTATGTATGAGTCAAGTCCTTGACTTTCAAGACAGTCCTTGAGCTTGGACAATGCTCGGCTCTCCAACTGTCGGACCCTTTCCTTGGTCAAACCAAACACCTTGCCAATATCTGACAACGTTTTTTCCTTGCCATCCTCAATACCAAATCTTAGCCTGAGTATGCTCTTTTCTTTAGGGCTTAACATATTTAGGAGGTTGTGCACATGCCTCCTCATTAGCTGTTTTGAAACACACACATCTGGGATCTCAATTGCCGAGTCTGCAGTAATCTCCTGCAATCGTAATAAAATTGGGATCAATTTAGAACATTCATATTATTATGTTGCTCAAGAACGGAAGAGGGCCTATTCTGACCATACCCAACCCTCCAAAATTAGGAGACCAGCCTAACAGAAATTTACACCAAAGCAGTACGACAATACTTAATTCAATGCGGGAAAGGATTGCAGGACACTAGCACACAAGCTCAAATCAAATATAGGGAACACATGAAAAAGATTGTGTAATATTCCCAACCATGGCCAAAAATTACTAGCCACTTCAATCAATACTAGGGAATTTTAGACTGTCAGTGGTCTCTATGAGTCAACAAAGAAAGCATATAGCGGGGATTAACTTTAATATGCGACCAAATAGAGTTTAGTGACTTAGAGTCTAGTCACTATTTCCGATGTACTCTCTCCATTCTTAAATATAATACATTTTTTTTTATTTTTGTCCCTTTCTACAAGACATATTTCACATTGTCCTTTACATTAATGAATTCTTTTACAAAAATATTCTTCACTATTTTAGTACATAAATAATAATGTCATTGTCTCTCTCTCTCTCCAATGAATATTAGAGAAATAAGAGTTTTTTTTTTTTAAATTAAAACTTCACTACTATTATTCTATATCCATACGTTAACTATTTAAGGGTAGTTGGATAAAAATTACAATTACAAACAAATTTAATGTTACTAACTAAATTAACCAACTTTTTTTTAATATGTTAATCAGTTAGAAGTACCTCATATTTAGGGACGGATGGTTATTTAGTTGGGGATGATTGTGGTTTCTAGAATGTCTTGTTCAGTCCGAGGATCAACCTCAAAACAAACCAAATTTCACAGTTCACGACAAAAACCATAATTCATTGGTATTCCAAATTCTACTAATAAATATATAATGCACATATGGCATTATATGAGAAACATATTTAAGATAATGCATGAAGTCATTACATTATTGTTGGAGTGAGACCTACGATTTCCTTAGCACCACAATAAAACCCTTCCTTTAGCTTCTGCTGCTGAGTCATTTCCATCACACTCAACAGAATGCAATAACTATGCAAGTTTGAAATTGTGCACACAATCAGTTACATTTTCATTTTGATTTTCTTTGCAGTTTGATTTCTGCCAATTTGTTTATACAGTTATCAGCATAGGCAAAAGACTTGATACATTGCCAATTTAAAATGGGAAGCTTAATAAGCATCAGCTGTTCTAAAGAATCATCATAACAATGTAGAACTTTTCTTTTAACTGTTTTTAAATTTTAGATCTAATAAATCATATCACAGTGGAGAAAAACAAATTTACTTAATGCCCTACCTGGAAAGTTGTCTCTTGGTCCGCCCACACACTTTGCTGCATGGAAATTGGATTTCTTGAAGTAAATAGTAAATTTTCCAACTTGTCTACTGTAATTCCCACCCTTCTTGCTAATTCTTCTTTGGATGGGTGAATGTTTCCCTCCTGAATGAATGATTTCTTTGCTTCTAGGACCTTGCCCAAAAGTCTATATAAATTCTCCTGATCAAACAATCATTCCATGTTGCATAAATAGAATTGTTGCTTGTTATACAGATGATATATTATTAAAGAGTCAATGCATGCAAAAGTAACAGTATTTTGTTATTAGTCAACATGCAACAATTTCAATAATAACAACGCTACAGGAGTTAGGTTAAATTTGGCTAACTAGATTATAAAGAAATATGCAAATTGTTTTTACCGGCACACGGATTGTCCTGGAATGTAGAAATATTGCCCTCCTTATTGAATGCCTTATCCACCAGTATGCGTAAGTACCAAACCGGCAACCACCTCCAGGTTTAAACTTGTCAATGCTCTTCAAAAGACCCGTACTTCCCTCCTATAATATCATCAGGAAAGGAATGTCAAGATGTAGTGGCTAATTATGTATTAAGGTAATGATTGCAACATTTCTCAAAAGAAATAATAGATATCCTTTTAGCCAAATCAAATTTTACCCATTTGCAGCTCGAACTTTAACCAAATATTTATTTATGGTATTTCTGTTCAATATAATGCCGAACCATACATGCCAAACTAAGTATTAAGAATTAACAATAACTTCACAACAGTTAAGAAATAAAAGCTTTGGTAGTGGGGAATGTGAAGACTTTTAATTCCTTGGAGGCTACCTGTAATAAGTCCTGAAGGTTGAGACCACGTCCCTGATAATATTTAGCAATGTGAACTACCATGCGCATATTGGCATGAAACAGTTTTTCTTTGCTTCTGTTAGCACAATGAAGTTGTGTCTGCAGGGCACAACAACTAAGGCCCAATACATCAGCCCATTCAGCTAAAGTTGGTTCCCGCCTTATCTGAGATTGAAGCCTGATCTTTACTTCTTCCAATCTTGATAAATCCTGTTATACATTCCACGTTATGGCTAAAGATCCACCATAGAACATACCATGGATTTAAAAAAGATATGGAGTTTCGAGTGACACCTGAAGCTGAGTAATCAATTGAGACTCTTCTTCACGGGTCAAAAGTTGCCTTGATTCAGGATCCGACAAGAACATGCGCAGGGGGTCGTTTTGATCAAATCCTTCATTTAATTTCTTTTCTAAACGTAACTTTCTCTGTACATAAGATTTTCTTTGAAGGAAACTTTCTTCATCAAGAAGCTTTGACTTTGATGTTTTTCTCTGTTTAGATCGTCTTTCTATAATCCGTGTTGACCTCACAATTTTATTCCTTTTTAGTGAATCGACACCCAAACTTGTGGAGGCCAAACTGAATGGCATACTTTAGGCATTATTCTCAAAAGGATATTATCCTATAAACAGAATAAACAAATTAAGGATGTCAACGACCACGAGAAAGATAGAACTAACCCAAAAGAAAGTGGATCAACATCATCGTCATCAACTTCAACTGATGAGGCTGCTTGCTTTGAGGCTGACAAAGCTTGCTGAGCAAGAGAAACCGCATTTCTTGGCAGACCATCTGCAGGCCTCTCTGAATCATTATCAACAGGCTGAAGAGTCAAAGAAGCAGCAATTCCTCTAGTTGGATAACAAGTCAATCTGCAATAGACCACCATACATGCACACTTTAAGGAGACAACCTTGGATAGCAAAGACTTAGCAATTACAACAGATGAAATTAACATGAGGTTGCAATTCAATTTATCTTACAAGTTCTGTAAATGAGAACGGAGATGCAACTGGTGAACAAAATCATGCACTAACGGATCAGGATTGCCTGTGTTACTTTTTTCTTGAACTGAGGTCATATCCATCTGCCTTGTATTTAATGTTGCCTTCAATAAAAACAAATGGGTGATGAATTAATTGTTAACATGTGCGAAAAAAGGGATCATTACATCCAACAAAACTAAAAGCCACTCTAAGAAGACAAGTAAGACTATGATGCACATAAATTATACTTGCATTTAGATATGATACATATCCATTAAGGCGATACTATAATTCCAAAAATATACAGAATTCGATGTGTAAGATACATGTATATGCACAAAAATTCATAAAACATAATAAATATATAATAGCAATCCAACAAATCCAAACTAAGAACATACTAGTTGGATGATATTGAAAACAAAATAAAACTTGTTAGTGAAAATTCCAGGTTGACTAGAGGTATAACCAAGTTACAATATATAAGCGTATGAACCTCCTTACAAGCCTATTTTGTGAGAATGAGTTAGGCTTAATGTTTACTTTTTAAGACTTAGAAGTCATAAATCATTCCTACTGTTTACAAGTAGAAATAGTATGATTTGTTGAGATCATCAACAAAGAGAAAGTTTTCATTTTATACTCAACAAGGGGCAATGCTTTCATGTTTCTATATAATAAACGCTTCTATGTCTTATATGTGGCTATTTAGATCTTCTTAACTTTCTTTCAAGGCTTGGATACTTCAGGAATCGATGATATAACCAACAATATTGATATTAGATAAATACCGTATGTGGATGTCTAAAGCATATGAAGTGTTAGCATTTTATAAAACACTCTTATTATTAGTCTGTTTATATAAATTTCTCTACAAGAATTATTAGGAGAAGAAAATAAGAAAAAATGAAAAAAGAATCTCAAGTTAAAATTAATTTATACATAGTCAATTTCTAAAATTCTTTTATGTTAATTCTCTAAAAAGTTCATTTTTAACTTGTACACTAGTTTATTTTAGCTTATAAAGAAACTTTTTTCATTTCTTATTTTCTTCTATAAACAGATAAACAAGCCCAAGAATGAAGAAATTGGTATATATAAAAAAATTGAACCTCCTTATTATTCACGTGCAGTAGGGGCCTATACTCCTCACGCTGTTCTTGTAAGAGGACAGAGGTAGGAAAATGCCGAGCTGTAGAACTAGAAGACCAGGATGCAACTGCTGGAGCAGCTTGTTCATGAAGCATCATAACTGCACACAGTTTTCAACTAAATGAAATTTCACAAAACGGCAGAACGAGAAAATTATCTTAGCAGGCATAAATCCTCTAAAACCCTCAATTTAAACCATCTCAAGAAACAGCTTGCGGGGAAAAATTTTGAAAAACACAGGCATTTGTGAATTGAATATCTTAGGGACACAAAATCATTCAATTTTCAATTACGATATGTAAAATTTAATAAAATAAAATGAATGGAGCAGTTGAAATAAGGTTACCTGAAGGCGAAGAAGATGAAGGAAACGGTGGAGAGGAAGAGAACATGGTTTTAGATACACTCAACTACTTTCTTCTCTTCTCCGTTTGTATGAACTGTGTCTCCAATTTCCAGTTTCTATGGAGGAATTGCAATTGCAATAGATAATGTTAACATAGTTAAAATATCTCTAAGCCCCTTTTTCTTTTCTAGTTTTCTGCTCTGTTGCTCCTGCTGCTGCTATTGTTATTATTCCTAACCTCAAGTTTCGGTGTGGGGCAATCTCGCGAAGGAAATTTTTTAAGCCCAATTTTTCATGGCGATTTCTTCCTACACCCCATATTTTTAAATTTTTAAAAAATATTGATTTTATATTCTACAATTTATAATAAAAAGTTGTATTACATTTTGGAATACAAATTCTTCTATGGAATTAATTTTTAAAAAATAAAATGAATACTCAAAGTTAAACTTCGCTTATGAAACTTTTGTAAACAAGTTTTAAAATATTTAATTTACATATACATTTCACGTATTATTTTCCATCTACTTACTTAATTTATAACTTACTTTAGCATGCGATATTAAGTGCTTCAACAACAACAAAAATATCGATTTTATAAAATTAAATTAAAAAATATATATTTTCACTTCATGGTATTAAATCTATTTAAAGTTGTTGAGTCTATAACTATAAATAAAAGCAAACTTCATTTTATGAATCTCGATTTTGATTTTTCTCGATTTTGATTTTGTAAGATTGAGTTTTCTTAATTTCAACTCTTAATTACTAAGAATGTATTTAGAAAAATTATCCCAAGCTTTTCAAAGTTGATTTTAAAATGATTTTTTAAAATAATTAATTTATTTGAAAATCAACTTTGCAACGCAGGCCTAATGAAGAAGGAAACACTTATATAAAGCAACCATTACTTTAATGTATAATCCTTTACGTATAAAGTTTAGTTTCTTCCCCAAAGCATCCGAAATGTGAGTGGAATGCAACTGTGTCAGGTGAACAGATCCAAATCTATCAGTATAATTAATAAAAGAGGCAAATGAAATTAATTATAAAAAATAACCAGCTAAAATATGGGGATATAAATTCATTCCTGAACAAGGAAAATTGTACAGGTTCAAAATGGGTCAGCTAAGACTCTAATGCTTGCTGCCAAAGCTCCACCACCTTTTCTTCTTTCTAGACTCATTTGATGTTATATCTGGATCACCATGCAAAAATATACACAGGATTAGCCAACCAATAACCAATATTTTTGGCAAATAAATAAACATCCAAAAGGACCCTATAAAATTAAATTTTAATATGCAGTGTTCAAATCCTACAAACTATCAACACAGTGAATTTTTTAGAACATTTTTCATAGGTTATTTTTTCTGCTCCTAAAGAAAAAAAACTCTTATAAAGTGATATTAAGTCTATTTGATGAAAATTTCTCCATGAGCATTGTTAAAAGAGGAAAAAAAAAACAAAATTAAATCATTTTTTTCATAAACTAAAATTAACTTATTCAAAAGTTTAAATATAGTATTTTGGAGAATATAATACACAATAGCTTTTATAAATTAGTCTATGTATGCACAAGTTAATTTTAGTTTTTAAAGAAGTTAATTGTATTTTTTCTTTTATAAGCGTTTGTTGAAAAGTTTCTTCAAACATGTCGTCATCATATATACATACACGTGGAGGAGTATCCAACCTTAAATTTGATTAAGGTAGTCGGAGTAAATATTTTCAAACATTCAATGTACCAAGTATCTATTATAACAACTCCAATAAAGTGTTCAAATAATTTCAGAGCTTGTTTAAGAAATGCAAAATTTGAAAAATACCTCCTTGGGGATAAATCGAGTTGTAGTGTACCTCTGCCCAGAAACTCAGGAAAATCACTGCAACAAAACGGACAAATTACTCAAGTTGTCCATATGATGAAACTGAAACAACTATCTTAAAATAATTAATTCCCAAAGAAAAATGCAAAAACTATAATGACACACCACAAAAAATAATTATCACAACTCACGAGTAGGAAAAATTATTTGAACAATCATCTTTAAGATTTCCAACACAATAGAAAAATCAATATTTAAAAAGAAAAAAAAAAAAAGTAGTAGCAGAGGAAAAAACCAATCTCCACTTGACCTGATCAAGTAGAAAAATTGACAAGGACTGAAAATGATAAGATGAATCCTCTCCCCAGACTCATCATAAAGAAAACCAACCTCCTTTTGGGTTCTCAAAATGAGGAAGTATCTCTATGCAACAGGTGTCCTTGAAAGAAGTCATCACAAATATTCTCACACCATACTGAAGGGAAAAGAAAAAAGAAAATCAAATATATTAATACAAGTAAAAAGGCACATAATTTCATAGCCAATTCCAAATACTATTCTAAAATTTGCAATGACAATGTCTCCATAAACAAAATGTAATTCATGAAAAATTAAAAATGGAGAGAAGATTAACAAACTTTACCCATAAGAACATCCAACAAATGATTCATTTTATAAGCAGATACAGTTGCTAGGTTGTCCATAACCAAATTCAATCATCTACTTCTCAAGAAAAATTAAAAATGATGACTGTAACAAAATAATGGTAAAGCATAACCATCAATAAATTATTTCTATATGTTTGAGAAAACATTTTGTCTTTGAGCAGAGAATTGAATAATAACCAGAGCAGAGAAGAGGAGTAATACCGAATCTGCAGCTGCTTGGAGAGTAACATGATCACCCCATTCGCCATTCCTAGTTCCATTTATGATGAAAGCAAAAGGGAGTGTCAGTTAACAAAACAAAAACTACTCACTTGTTCGTGAGCGCATGCATGCATACACACATATAGAGAGAGATTATTACTTAGACATCTTGTCCAAATAATCATCATATTCCATGGGAACATATCCATCATAAATCTCTGGATTAGATTTAAGCTGGTTAAAAACACAACTGAAGTAAGAATCCGAGAATAATTGCACAAAATCGTTAGGAGATATTATAAGCCAGATAAGCATAAAAGAAAAAAAGAAAGAAAGCAACAAACCTGATTCACAACTTGTCGTCTCACAAACTTGTGGTGATCAGGTGCGTGATACAATTGATCAGACAGTGCTCGAAACTAGAGAGGAAGAATCATTAAAGAAATTACATGAAAACTACTCTAAATATTGTTAAGGCAGAAAAATATAAATTGTTGTTATGTTATTAGGAAAGTTTTGGAGGTAGGTTGAACAAGCAGTTATGTACAGAGCATAACTTATTGGGCTTTGCCTGCTTAAAATCTGAGGCTCTGTGCTTGCGAATTACTAAGGTAGAAATGAAAAATGAGGATGATTAAGAATAGAAGACCCAGAAACCTCCAAAAAATGACTTCAGAAATGGAAAACTAACCCGTCTTGAAAACTGATACTCAGAACAATGTCCTAATCACATAAAAATAATTTATATTTCTCAATAAGTACATTCTAAAACAAATGAAATCTACTCTGGCTAATGGATTCTCAGAACATTAGAATCGAATGAATATGAGACGTAACACACCTGACAATTACCGTCACCTTGTACTTTGTGCTCCACAAAGTCATATAACTGCAATCTGTTTGAAATTTTGACAGCTTAGTTTGGCATGTCAAAAATACATCAGATAAATAAATGTATGCAATCACTAATTGTTTAACCAGTAACTTATTTACAAATTTAAAAACAACAAAACAATATGAAATGAAGCCCGTATGTGAAAATAGCTAAAGCTTTAATGATAGAAAGAAGCAAAAGTGGCACATGACATGACAACAGAAAACAAAGAAAATAGTGAATACTCAGTTACACATTTTAGCAATTATATTAAGTTTTTGTGACTAATACCTATCCAGAAGCCTTTGATGATCTGAAGTTGCTTCGTCAATTGAAGGAATTTCACCATTAATTTTTGGAACATGCTAAACAAGAAAACGAAGGCATCTTAAGCACCGCATTCAAATACAAAAGTCTCACAACTGATCCAGAGAAATGAACTTTCTTAAAATCATACTACAAGTGAAAGGCAGTAGGTTGACAATGAAGGGATAAAATTCATCATTAAAAAAAAAAAAAAGATACAACTTTTAAAACTGAGTGATTGTGATACGACATTGTTAGAAAACTAGATAAATTCAGCATCTATTTTGTTCTACTGAATAGACCACTCTATGGTAGATGACTTAACCCAGAAGTTGCTTCACTCATCAATTAGAATGAAAAATAGTGGACCAGAAAGAAAATCACTAGAAGTTGACAGAAGTATAACACGGTGAATGAGCTTCTTAGTACCTAAATGAGCATTAAAAGGCATAAATATATCTATTCATTGCTTCAATAGCTGATCCAAAAAGGAATCTACAGAAACAAAGGAGGCTTAACATACAGGAATCGGTATCATTTGACTCAATCTCCTCCCAACTTCATCATCAAGTGGATAATTGTCAGTTAGCTCTAATGAATATTCCTCTGTTTCACAAGGACTAGAACATGAACTAGAGGGTTCTCCATCACCAACTCCTTCTTGGGCATAATCATGATCTGCATCTGCAAAATATTTAATTGAATAACCAATACCCAGTAAAAAAAATTCAAATATACCCAAGAAAAATCAGTTTACATCTTTAATGATACCTCCTGAACAGTAGTTCATCATTGAAGAGTTATGCCAATCATATGCAGGCTGAGTCTCAGGAACATGGAACTGTTGTTCACCTTCCTGTAAATATCCTGAAGATTCAGCAATCTCTAGCTGTGAAAACTCTTCTTGAAGTGTACGGGCAATGATCTCATCATTCTCTACATGGTTACATTCATTATCATAATGGCTATGGAAGTAGTGTCCATTATAGATATCTCCAGTATCATGTTGAATTATGTGGCCATAGTATCCAGGACTATAAGCAGGGTCACCATCAAGGAGATTAAGACCCCACTGAAAAACATCTGAATGCTCATATAAAACCATCTCTAAACATTAATCATGACAAGGAACCAAAAGCCTTCTTCTGACAAAGTTGAATAGATTCCAAACCAGAAAGAACCCACCTATACAAATAAGCTTAGATAAAGAGATTGGAGAGTGACATATATAACAAATACAATCACATACAGCTAATTAGGAAGAAATCATAATATACGGAATACAATTATCACTACCAGAGCAGATACAACTTTTCAAAGTTTAACATTAAGGACCTAAATTGAAATGTGTAGATGCAAATTGAGGATGTAAATTCTCATATATAGGAGAAAGATAACCAGTAAAAAATGAACTGTAACTTGAAACTTGTCTTTTGGATTTATTCAATCCAATAACAGAACTGATCATATTTTAACATATACATTTTATCAAATAAACAAGCATACCCTATATCCGGTACACCATACATGAAAATTTAAAATTCAAAAATTTAATAGACATTAAAATCTCCCTCTACAACCTTTCATAGAAGTAGTGAAGAAAAAAGTTAAGCTAATCATGCAATAACCAAGAAACTATACAATATTCCCCTTATAAAAAAAAACCCAAGTGCAAGCTTTCTCCACGTTAAACTCCAATAGTAATATACAATCCCACAAGGACACCTTACCAGACATTGGTCAAAAAGAAGTTAACTAATTGGAAACGTTCATAAAAGTACTATAAAACTATATGTGATATTCGCTTTCAACTTTCAACTTTGAACACTACCCAATATCATTACATCATCAAACGGAAAGCTCGTCCACTTTGTTCTCCTTTTCAATTGAACGAATCAAAATGCGCCTCCTCCGAGGATCTTATGAGTCACAAATAAAAAATCACAGCACAAAAGTATAAACATCCTTCCATATTCTTCATTCATTATTGTGAGATCAAACGACTATTACCCTACACCTTGAGATTACAGCTTACACCAATCTAAAACCAAACAAGCCCAAGTATGTTCCAGGCCAAGTAATCCAATCCAATAACATGCAGAGAAGGAAACATTGAAAAATAGAGTAACTAGAAATTGAACAGCAGAATGGAAGTGAGTGATGAAAAAGAAGAGAGATAAGAAGTTCCCCACCTTCGATTCAGCGCCAACTGAATTGAGAAAGCGCAGAGAAGAAGAAAGGAAAAAGGGGTTGTTGAGGTGAAATCACTGTTCACATAGGGAAGGTACAATAGCAATAGATGAAGACGATGGATGCATTGAATTGAATGAATATTTATGATACGAAGAGGGAAAAATATATAGAAATTAATTAAATAAATAAAGGCGCACTTCAATTCACGCGTGACGCGCTTGTATACGAACACGTTCGTGTATTACTTAGGTTGTGTTTAATTGTACTACTGTTCCTATTTTTTTGTGTTTTTTGTTTTGATCACAACCATGATCCTCGATCCTGAAAATCTCCGAAGCTCATGCTCTTCGTGTGTCGGGGATCTTGGGGTAATTTTTGTACTAATGACCGTTGATTAAGGGGTGGGGTTGGGTTTGGATCTAATCTGAGACTGGAGAAAGAAAATGACGGTTCAGATCTGTTGCTCAGTGAAGAAGACAGAGAATCAACGTCACTGATTGGTGCAGCATTCTCGTAAATTTGTTTTTAAATAAATTAATAGACTTTTCATTTTCTTTTTCTTTTCTTTTCTTTTCTTTTCTTTTCTTTTCCTTCTCTTCTAAAAGTTCAGTTTTCCCATTGGGATGCCCAAAATACCTATTCTTCGTAAAAACTAATCTCCAAAGAGAAAGTGAAAACATTTTATTCATAATATAATTAAATACACTAAATTTTACCCCAATGATTTCTTCATGTACATTTGTTTATTCACTAATGCTCCTAGTTTATTTTGTACATAAATAATTTATAGTATCTTTAGGAATTTTTGGGAGAAAAAAAAAAGGAGGGAATTGAGGAAGAGTTGCTTTCACTTGAAGCTTTTCAGCAAATTAAATTATTATTTTGAAATTGTTTGAGAATGAGGACCCAACAGCATATATTCAGTACGAGATGACGCACACACATTTTATCATAAATAAAAATAAAATAGAAAACGATGTTGACAGGAATATGACACCATTTTGTATTATAGTACATGAATTTATTTTAATTTCTGTGTACTAAAATTGTACCCATGGCCATTTTTCTTACCAAAATAACACCAGATGGTTAAGAGTGAGCAAGTCAGAGTCTGGTCAATAATGGCAATGGATCAGGATTTTAGAGAGTTTTATAA